>Ga0302170_10000903_pt1 | contig 11681 bp, 8 predicted proteins | sample I_Fen_N2_1_FD_193492 | JGI IMG/M metagenome (GOLD analysis project Ga0302170, IMG submission 193492) | Peat permafrost microbial communities from Stordalen Mire near Abisko, Sweden - I_Fen_N2_1 | ecosystem: Environmental > Terrestrial > Soil > Wetlands > Permafrost | place: Sweden: Abisko...
TTTTGCCTAAAGGTAGTCCGATGATGTTGAAGTTTACCTTTTACAAAGATAGCGTGGCTAACCCATCCCTGAAATTGCTGATGGGATTGACTAAAGAGTGGATAAATTCCGGTAAGATCAATAAAAAACAAGTTTATGTTGGTGGACTATCGATGGGTGGCATGGGCACGTATGAACTGCTCACCCGGATGCCGAACACTTTTGCAGCTTCCTTTATTATGTGTGGTGCAGTGAATCTGGATTGGTTTACGGCACACAACAAAAAGACTCCATTGTGGTTGTTTCACGGAGCGGTCGATCAGGTTGTTTCTGTGGATTATACCCGCGACGCATACAAACGGTTGAATGATGGAAAACGTGAAATCAAGTATACGGAATATCCGGCTGTAAATCATAGCTGTTGGGAGGATACATTTAAAGAACCGGGAGTTTTTGCCTGGTTATTTAGTCATAAAAAGTAAGGAGTTATTGCTATACAGAGCCTAATCAATGAACTCAACGATTATCTGACATTATAAGCTATCTGAGATATTTCTCGGGTAGCTTATTTGTTTTTAAGGGACAGAGTCCGTATAGGTTTTATAAGTTTTTGCTTAGCCATTTTATCAATACTGTATTAAGATGTGTGCTGAGCAGAGTATGTTTAAACCTCTTTTCGGAGGTGAAATGGTAACGATTTCTTCTTTTTGGTGGACAAATTCTCATTTTTGCCATTGGTTGTTTGAAAAGCCTGGCTTTTACATTAATTTTGCCTCCGAATAAAATAAAAATCGAATTCGTTTATGAGGAAATCTATTGTCTTTTTGCTTTCTATATGTAGTCTGGGGCACATTCTTGCGCAGGAGGTGAAACGCGACACAACTTTTCGTTCGGAGGGCAACCCCGTTATCCGTTATAAATACACAGCCGATCCGGCAGCCATGGTGTATAAGAATAAGTTTTATCTTTATACAGGGCACGATGTATGTCCTAAAGGTCAGGAACGCTATGTGATGAACGACTGGTGTGTATTTTCGTCAGACGATATGAAAACCTGGACCGAACATCCGACTCCCTTACATGTTAAAGATTTTGCATGGGCTAAGGGTGATGCCTGGGCTTCGCAGGTGATAGAGCGAAACGGTAAGTTTTACTGGTATGTGGCGGTGGAGCATGGAACTGTTCATGGTAAAGCTATTGGTGTAGCCGTATCGGATAGTCCTACCGGACCATTTAAAGATGCCAAAGGTTCAGCTATTATTACCAACGATCTGACCACTCAATACACTAAAATCAGTTGGGATGATATTGACCCAACAGTATTTATCGACGATGATAAACAAGCCTACCTTTTTTGGGGAAACACCCAATGTTATTATGTGAAGTTGAAAGAAAACATGATAGATACAGTAGGGCCTATCGTAGCAGTTAAAGATTTACCCCGCTATACCGAAGCTCCGTGGATTCATAAAAACAAGGGTTGGTATTACTTGTCGTATGCTTCCGAGTTTCCTGAGAAAATAGTGTATGCTATGAGCCGAAAAATTACCGGACCGTGGGAGTACAAAGGCATTTTGAACGAGTTGGCTGGAAACTCTAATACCAATCATCAGGCAATAGTTGAGTTTAAAGGCAAATCGTATTTTGTGTATCACAATGGTGGTGCCGATGTGGGTGGAAGTAGTTTTCATCGTTCGGTATGCATCGACCGGCTTTATTACAACCCCGATGGAACAATGAAGCGTGTACAAATGACTACCGAAGGGGTAAGCCAAAGCAAATAGCCAAAAGCATTTACTTGCAGCTCTTCGGACTGTATAAAATTATCCGATAGCTGTTGAACTGAAAAGAGAACATCCGGAAACTAAGGAAATAGTTTCGGGATGTTCTCTTTTTTACTCCGGCTACTAGATGGAAACGAATATAATAACTCAGGAATGTAATGCACTAAAATTTATTTTACTTCCACGGTTATCATTACCGGAAAATGGTCGGAAGGACATCTGGCTTCCTGCTTTTGCTTTTCAACTGCTTTAAGCTCTACTTTCTTCCCATCCTCTTTGTTTGCAACGCGATATGTATCGTCTAAAATACCGTATTTTAGCACCGAAAAATCATTGGTCAGAAAAATATGGTCAATACGTCCAATGGGTGCATTGTTGGGATTGAATCCGTTGAATGTGCCAGCAACAGGCTCGTAAGTCAAAGTTGCTTTATCGTACGAATCGCGCAATATGTCTGATGTATTCAACAACTGATAAGACGGTGAAAACTGATCGACATTAAAATCGCCTGTCAGTATTATCGGCATACCTTTCGGCATCTCCTGAATTTTTTTCAGAATCAACTTTGCACTCTCTTCACGGGCTTTTATTCCTTTGTGATCCATGTGGAGGTTGAAGTACACAAATGTAAGTCCGGTACTGATCTCCTTAAACTTTCCCCAGGTACAAATACGGATGCACACTGCATCCCAACCTAAATTAGGTTTCGTTTGATCTTCCGACAGCCAGAAATCGCCATGATCTAGCACCTGAAATTTATCTGTACGGTAGAAAATGGCTGAATGTTCTCCCTTCTTTTTGCCGTCGTCGCGTCCCACTCCGATGTATTCATACCCGGGCATCAGTTGTTTCAAATCCTGCAGTTGTCCGTAAAATCCTTCCTGCGTTCCGAATATATCGAACCCGTGAAACAAAGCAAGCTTGGCTACGTTTGGAGCTCGTTTTCCCCAACCATTGCCGTTTACTGAATCCTCACGGTTGGCTTGTCGCAGATTATAGGTGGCTACGGTAAAAGTAGCAGGTTGATTTGCTACGATGTTACCTGATAATAGCATTAAAAATAATAATAGATATTCGATTCTCTTCATGATGATTGTTTATTTGAATAAACCTGCAGGTACTTTCCCCTTGCAGGTTGGCATTTGGATTTCAAGATACTGAGCAACGATTGCCGTTATATCTCTCAGATTCATTTCTTTTATTTTATAATGGTTTTGCACGCTTTTACCTACGCAGATAAAGCCAGTCTGTATCTCCCGGCAATCGGGATAATAGCCGTGTGTACCGCCTTTGCCAGTGCGAATCGCTTTTCCGGTATATTCATTTCCAAAGGAAGCTCCGTTTAACCCAGATAATTCCAATGAGGCATTGGGATCTGCACCGATCTTTTGTGCTTCGGCAGTTGTAATGACCCGAATATATTTCTTTTCATCGGCAGGTAAATTCTTCAGCATTGATTTTACTTTCAGGAGTGTTTCTATATCGTTTTTATCTTTCAAAAATAAAAAAGTACTACCGCCTGCTGAGTGGAAACGGGCTTTCCATTGTCCGTTCGGATTGTCTAATAATCCGGCTTTTGCCAACCATACATTCGGGTGTATATTGGTGCTTACATCCAAAAATCCATGATCTCCGGTTACAATTAGCAAAGTGTTGTCAGTCATTCCTGCCTCTTGAATAGCTTGTCTGATTATTCCCACTCCTTCATCGGCATCAGCAATTGCCTCTTCCACCTTTTTACCCTGTCGTCCTTCCTGATGCTCGAAATGATCAACTGAAAACAAGTGAACTGTCATAAAGTTGGGTTTGTCTTTTTTTATGACCCATGCAGCAATCTTTGCGGAATTCTGATCTTTCCCTAAATCAATATCAGCTATTTCTTTGCGGTGAAACAACTGATTATTCAGTGTGTCTAAAAACCCTGCCGGAACAGCATACTTTATCATATCATCCCGTCTGCCACCCATATCAGGGATGTTATACCTTACCGGAGCTTCGGCTGAAGCCGGCCAATTGATAGAAGAGGCTTTTAAACCAAGATTCGTAACGGCTTGCCATAGGGTAGGAGCCGTAATTTCATGAAAATTCCAGTATATTTTCCCTGTTATACTATCCGGTTCGAATACGCTATTGTAATGAATGCCATGTTTAACCGGCTGTACTCCGGTAACAATGGTGGTATGCGAAGGATAGGTGATTGATGGGAAAACACTGTTTACTCCGAAGGCGTAAGTTCCTTCCTGCACCATTTTATGCAGATTCGGCGTGTGCCATTCCTTTTCAAAATAAAAATCGGGTCTGAAGCCGTCAATGGTAATCAGAATAACATGTTTTTCTTTCTCGGCGCGGGCATGAAAAGCAAACAATGCTACACACGCAATAAATAGTATTTTCTTCATTTGAACTGTTTTTATAGAATAAGTGGTTGTATCAAAAAGCACGCAAACAACGCAAACAACACAAATTTTCGCAAATAAGATTTGTAAAGTAGAATATTATTTGCAGAATTCCAATTTAATATGCTTACGCTAATTTGGATGTTTTGTGTTGTTTGCGTTCTAATAGTGCTTTTGAGACAGCCTCTCAAACTAAGATTTGTTATTGAACTTTATTACCAACCCGGATTTTGTGTCAGATTCGGGTTCTTTGTAATAGCCGTAGTTGGTATAGGGTAATAATACTGACGACCATCAGGATACCAGTATCTGTCGCCGGCAAAAATGATATTACCGGAAGTTCCATTGCTTAGGGTGATACCTACCGAACCATCCACATTAATAGCAGCACAACCGGAAGGCAGACCGGTAGGTTTGTTAGCCGTTCCATTGTAGAATACCACATCCATGGTGCCGTTTTGGTCAAGATCAATCTGAGTGTTCAGTGTAGCTACATATATGCCGTCCCAGGTTGCCGTCATCAGTTCGCCCACTTTCCATCTCTTGAGGTCGGTAAAACGGAATCCTTCGAGTGCCAGCTCAATGGAACGTTCGCGTCGTACTTCAAGTATCACTGGATCGGTGACAGACGGAAAATAGTTGGTTTGAAGATAAGAGTCAACTATAGTAGGTTTGCTGTTTAGACCTCCGGTAATTCCGGCTCTCGAACGCAACGCACCTACAGTGGCAAGCCAATCGGCATCTGTCAGCGTTCCCAATTCGGCTTTGGCTTCGGCATAATTCAAAAGCACTTCGGCATAACGAATCAATGGAATGCTGTTGGTGTTATATTGTCCATTATCGTATGAAGTTGGATCCAGACAATATTTAATTGGTTGATAACCTGTGAAGGTATAACTTGCAAAGTTGGGAGCTGCATACGAGCCATCGCGTTTGTAACCCGGAGTGCGGATGGTTTGAGCAAGGCGTGCATCACGATTTTGACATTCATCAAAGAATCCCATTGTACTGTAGTTGGCATTGTTTGTAAACGGAGTCCCGTTGATATTTAAAAATGTATTTACAAATTTGCGGGTCATGCTCCATCTTGAGCCATAAGTACTCGAGGTCCACCACCAGTTAGCTGAGCTATACACCGAATTTGCAGAACTGAAGGCATCTGCCAAAATCACTTCGGTTGAAACCGGTACATCCGATGTGAAAAGTGTTCTGAAAGAAGAATTACTTCCTCCCGTAGTATACAATTTGTAGCCCGAATTATCCATCAGATATTTTGCTGCTGTGGCAGCCAATTGCAGATAATTGTTTGCCGAACCAGTCAGGTTTAATTCTGTATGGTATTTCTCAAAGGTACCTTCGAACAGGCAGATACGCGATTTTAGTGCATAAGCGGTCCATTTTGAAATCAGCGTTCCATCGCCTGCGGTTTCTGTTATATTATTACATGCAAAATCAAGATCTTCGATCATATGTTGCATAATGGTTGTACGTGAATCCCGCTTGGCGTAAAGATTGGGATCATCGATATCCATAGCTTTGTCAACCCAGGGCACATCGCCAAAACGTACCACCATGTTGTAGTAATACCATGCTCTGAAAAACCGGGCAATACCGATATAATTGTTTTTTACAGCATCACTTATATTTGCATCCGTACAATTTTGAATAAAATAGTTGATGTTTCTCAAATTATTCCATGTCCAGCCTGTGCTGATAGATGCAGAATATGCACCTTTTCGGATAAAATTGTCGAGGTTGTTTACAGCACCATAGTCTACCATACCATCTTGTTGATAGGCCCAACCGGCATCAGGTAATATATTATAGAAAGAATAGCTGTATGTTTTAAGCCCGGCTTCGGTACCAAAAATTAATTTCTTTGATGCAGATGACTGCGGCTCTTCTGTCAGGTTGCACGATGCTAAAAGAGTGCAAAGTACTAATAAAGGAAATATTATTTTTTTCATTTGTAAATATTTTGATTTTAATGAACAAATCAAATTAAAAAGTTAATGATAAACCTACGTTATAGGTTTTTAAAGTCGGATAATTCATGCCATCGCCTGAACCTCCGTCTGTCAAATCCTTATCAGACCCATATATATTAGCCACATCTATATCGCGTGTCCATTTGTATAAAGGAGAAAAGCAAAGGAGATTTTCACCCGATACATAGATACGAATATTTTGTATTTTCAATGGCGCAATCAATTGTTTGGGGATATTGTATCCGATTTGAAGATTTTTTAAGCGGCAATAGGCCACATTTTGTAAATACCTATCGTTTGCAAAACCACCCCGGGCAATCATGTTATTGTATCCAACATAACGGGGAAGATAGGCATTAGGATTATTTTCCGACCAGATATTGCCCATTTGCCAGGAAGGGATGTTATTATACGGACGGTTATATTGTCCCCAAAATATACTTTCGCTGCTCGGATACCAATCCTGGTGACCAACACCTTGAATAAAGGCAGAGAAGAAAAAATTATTCCAGTCGGCACTTAATGTAAAGCTGTAGGTATAACGGGGAGTTGTGTTACCAATAACCTTTAAATCTCCATGGTTTGAAAGTGTATTTGTGCCATAGTCAATCGTTCCGCTATTATCCAAGTCGCCAAATTTTATATCCCCGGGATGCATTAGCCCGTCAGATGAAGCATAAAGTAATTTTTGTTTTGCATGGTTATCGATATCGGCTTGATCTTTGAATAATCCTTCAACATGATAACCCCAGATTTCGCCGACTGTTTCACCTGCATAGTAATCGCTCAAACTTCCTGTTAAGTTGTTGTATTTATCAATTTTAGACAAATAATCGGATAATGTTCCTTTTATCTGATAATTAAAAGGTTTACCGGCTAACCGGAAATTATTGGCATAGCTTAAAGACACTTCCCAGCCGCGGGTAGTGAGGTCGGCATAATTACCCTTCGGCGAGCTGTCTCCAAACACATCGGGAAGGGTTGGGCCCGTGGTGTACATGTTTTTTGTTTTACGGATATAAGCATCTCCGGTGAAGTGTAAATGGTTGCTGAGCATTCCAAAGTCTAACCCAATATTGGCAGTCGAAGCAGTTTCCCATGTTAACCCGGTGGGAATAACAGCAGGAGAACTTGTAATCTGATTATTTACACCATTTAGCATTCTACCCGATGTGCTGATAGCTAAGAGTTCCTGATATTTGTAAGGATCAATGTTTCCATTTCCCAGCGAACCGTAAGATCCTCTGATTTTCAAATCGGAGATGAGTTTTGGGTTCACATGCCAGAATGGTTCTTCCGAAACTCTCCAACCTACTGATGCCGAAGGAAAGAATCCCCATTGCTGGTTAGTCGGGAATTTAGAAGAACCGTCATAACGTCCGTCAAATTCGAATAGATAACGATCGTCAAATGCATAGTTTACACGTGAAAAGAAACCTGTTGTACTCCACTTGTTATAACTCCCCGAAGTTGTATAGGTTTGTCCCAAAGCCAGGTTGATATTGGTTACATCTTGCGTCAACAGACCGTTGCGTTGTGTGGCAATGTTGTTATATTTTTGCTGTTCGAAGTTGTAGCCCACCATTGCTTTGATAGCATGTTTTTCAGCAATTTTGGTTGCGAAATCAGCGTAGACATTGCTTGACATATAATCATAACGTTGATTGGTTAACTTTATGTCGTTATAATTGCTGCTTAAATAGCTAATTACGCCCGGCGAAGTACTGTAAGGAACCGGAACCCTTATCTGCGTGGCATTATTATCGGTAGTTCGGAAGGTGAAATCACCGTTCAGATGCAACTGATCTTTCAAGAAAGAGGCGGTTGCAGAAGTTGTGTTTTTTAGAATACGGTTATCTGTATCTATTCCGTTTTTTCCATAGATAAAATCACCTACTGTATAAGCTGCCGAATAGGTCAGAGTTCCGTCCGGATTGAATATCGGACTGCTGGGATGTCCTTCGTCTGCAATGTTTCTCCAGATAGAACCGCCTTCACCCACATTGATAGGATTGTGATACTGAAGTTTTGAATAATCGGTGTTGTTTGTAACTTTCAACCAATCGGTAACCTGCAGCGATTCCTTTGCCCGAATGTTGTATGTTTTGTACTTGTCCGAATTGTATTTGAAAAGACCATCATAGCCATAATAGCGACCAGACAAATAATAATCCACTTTGCCCATATTGCCGTTTATAGAAAAGTTATGATCTTGTGCAGAAGTAGATTTTTTGTATAGCGCCTTATAATAATTCTCGTTGCCATAATAGACATACGCTCCGTTTACAACGTCATAATTTTGTGTGTTTCCTGCGTCTTTTCTTGCTTTAAAATCGCTCAACCAACTGGTTGAAAAGATTTGTGTCTTGTTTAACTTAGCAGGATTTGCATTTCTTGCATTGTAATATGCCTGATAAAACATAGAAGCATACGTATAACCATCTTCAACAATGTCAGGTACATTTACCGGTTGTCCATAGGTGGAGTTAAAAGAATAGGTTACTATCGTTTTACCTTGCTTAGCACCTTTCGTAGTAATCAACACCACTCCGAAGGTACCGCGTGAACCGTAGATGGCAGCCGAAGATGCATCTTTTAATACGGATACCGACTCAATATCATTCGGATTCAGCATTGCCGGATCGCCTTCTGCACCATCAATCAGTACCAGCGCATTTCCACCTTGTCCGATGGAGGTTGTCCCTCTGACATTGTAACTGGCCGAACGCAATGGTTTTCCATCTGTAAGGGTAATGTTCAGGTTGGGAATTGCACCTTGCAATGCTTGTGTAACATTCGATACCGAACGGTTTTCGAATACTTTGCTCGAAACATAATCGACAGCACCGGTCAGATTGGCTTTCTTTTGGCTGCCATAACCAACCACTACTACTTCGTCCAATGTTTTTAAATTATCATTCAATAAAACATTAACTTCCGTTTTGCCATCAACTTTTACGTCAGTTGCATTATAACCGATAAAAGACACATGGAGTACGGCACCTTCCGGCGCTTCCAATGTGTATCGACCGTTGGCATCAGCAGTCGAACCGGTTCCGTATCCTTTAATTAATACATTTGCCCCAATAATAGGTTCTCCGTTTGCGTCTGTTATTTTACCGGAAATTTTTCTGAGTCCGCTTTCGTTTGACTTCACTTTTGCAACAAGCACAACTAGATGCTTTTTTTCTTGTTTGTAACTAATGTCCGTGTTTGTAAGAAGAGATGACATTGTTTGTTCGATAGATGCGTTGTTGACCTGCAACGACGTTACATTATCAAGCCCTTTAAGCCCTTCGTTATAGAAAAAGCGATACTGGCTTTTTGTTTCTATAACTTTCAGGATTTCTTTCAAAGATTGACTCTTTACATCGACCGTGATTTGTGCACTCAAACTGGTTGAGAACAGTACAAGGAGAAGGTAAAAACAGCCCTTGAGCATCATCTTTTTTTGTGGTTTTGTAATAATTTTCCTTTTCTTTTTCATTGTTGTAATATTAAACATTAGAATTTCCTACTGGATATTCGGTATACATTTATGAACAGTTCTTCCACTATCTGTAACAAATATTTAATATGTGTTATAAACGGAAAAACAGCAAGCTGAATTAATATCAACTTGCTGTTTCACGTAGGTTCCAATAATACTCTGCGTTTTATGGAATGTTCTGTTTTGGCTTATTATTTTCGGATAGTGTAACTTGTTGGTTGTTTATTTGAAATGAAACCGGTGAAGTTAAACTGATAATGTTAAGTACGCTCTCTAAACTGTTATTATTGATCGTGCCGGTGTAACGTTGGCTTTTAAGTTTCTCTGAAGCAAATACGACTTCTACATTGTAGATTCGTCGAATAGTTTTGGCAATATCACCCAGTGACTCATCTTCAAACCGCAATTCATTATGAATCCAACCGGTAAAATCAGTTGCATTCGCCACCGTACTTTGCTCTTTTTTATGTGTAGTCTTGTCATATATTATTCTTTCGTTTGGCATCAGAATAGCTTCTCCATCGGGAGTTGTAACCAGTACTTTGCCTTTCATTAATATTGAAGAGATAAGTACGTCTTCATTGTATGCTTTCACTCCAAAGGCAGTGCCCAATGCCCTTACTGAAATATCATTGCTCCGAACTATAAAAGGTTTGTTCGGATTGTGAGCTACTTCAAAATAAGCTTCACCATCCAGTTGCAATTCTCTTTTTTTTACATTGAAATTAGTGGAATAGGTAAGCCTGGATTGAGAATTCAACCATACTTTACTTCCGTCGGGCAAAGTGATATTGGCTTTTTGTCCTCGTTCTACAGCTACGACCAACTGACCGGGTGCAGTTTCGTCCGGAGACCTATAAAAATACATACCAACAGCTGTTATTACCGGCAGTACAAACATAGCAGCCACACGCAGCCACTTGGGTAGCTGAAAATGATTTTGTTCGGCTTTGTCGGTTTTGTCTTTGATGTCTATTTTGTTTTCAATGTCTCTGAATATGCGTGCTTGCACATCATTATCCATGGTTGATGGTGAGGCTATGATTTCTTGCTCAAGCCACGAGGAAATTTCCTGATTATTTTTAATCCGAATATTTAAACGCTTAACTTCATTCTGGTCAGTCTGATTATGAATATAACGTTCAATCAATTCAATACACTCTTCTTTTTGCATACTATTCCGTACTATATATAATGATATACAGTTTTCAATTGCATATTCACTACTCTGTAATGTGAATTTAAGGTTAAATTATCATCAATGTAATAAGTATTACTAAAATGTGGTCGTAATGCTGTTTTAGCTGACCTTTCATAAAGGAAAGTGCTTTGGACAATTGCGTTTCAATAGTGCTTTCTGAAATATTGAGTTTATGAGCAATTTGTTTGTTTGAAAGTCCTTCTTTTCTACTCAACACGAAGATTTCTTTTCGTTTGGGAGGTAATTCATCTGTAAGTTTAGCAATATATTCTTCCAGTAGCTTTCTATCCACTTCTTCTTCAGTGGTATTTTTACTGTCAATTACTTTTGCTTTTATATATTCCTCATAAATGAATTGAATTGTTTGATGTTCATATCTATTCAAAAGCATATTTTTTGCGATCGTGCATAGGTATGAAATAAATGATTTTTCTGGATTTACATTTTCCCGGTTTTCCCACACTCTGATAAAAGTCTGTTGAACCAACTCTTCTGCAGTATAACTATCGCCTTTGGAAACCTTCATCATAAAATTATACAGCTTGCCACTATACCGATGATAAAGAACCTCAAAAGACTGCCTGCAAGCGTCCTTTAGTAATTCCAATTCTTCTTTTTCAGTGAGAACCATTGCTAACTTTTTTAGTCTATTGGATTAGTTTGCAAATGTAGTGTCCGGATGTTTAGTTTTTGTTACATCTATATTTCATCATCGTTACCGGTTCTTGTTTCTTTCTTATTTTTTTTGGAGGATAATACAGACCTTTGATGCCTGGCTGTATAACAATCATTTGAACGTGTACTTGTCTACTGTCAAAGGTGTACTTGTCTACTATCAGACGT
>Ga0302170_10000905_pt1 | contig 11663 bp, 8 predicted proteins | sample I_Fen_N2_1_FD_193492 | JGI IMG/M metagenome (GOLD analysis project Ga0302170, IMG submission 193492) | Peat permafrost microbial communities from Stordalen Mire near Abisko, Sweden - I_Fen_N2_1 | ecosystem: Environmental > Terrestrial > Soil > Wetlands > Permafrost | place: Sweden: Abisko...
CCAGCACCCGATTATAACGTTCATTTGATGTTTCTATTTTCATAGATCTTTGCGATTAATTATTTACTCGCCGCAAAGATAATCAACACAGACAATACCCACAATACGCCGCTGCGGAGACGCTTACTCGACTGAAACTTCCTGAAGGTTTATAGCTTAGATCTTTCAGGATTATTTCTCTGTAATACAACAATTTGTAGCAAATTCTGAAAGATGGAAGAAATAAGCAGGTAATTGCAGAATAAGAAGAATTATCTGTAATTTTGAAACGATACAAAACTTTTCAACCCTCTAAATAGGCTGAATAGCATTGCAAGCAATCCGTTTTATCTTTGTTTAGTTGAGCCACAAGTGCTTCTTGCGAAGGGAACTTTTGAGGGACACGAAGATATTCCAAAAGATAAATGCGGAGTTTCTCACCATATAAATTCCCTATAAAACCGAGCAAATGGACTTCAATTGTCACCGTAGCATCCGAATCAATAGTAGGACGAGTACCGATATGAAGCATGCCTCCGCACAAAGGAGCATCATCTTTATCTACAGCTACTGCATAAGCTCCCGAATATGGAAGCAACTTTTGACCCTCTAACTCCAAATTAGCCGTAGGGAAACCAAGGGTACGGCCTACTGAATGACCGCGCATCACCTTACCACTGAAACTGTAAGGACGCCCCAAAGCTTGCGTTACTAATTTTACATCTCCTTGTTGAAGGGCTCGACGAATAAGTGACGAGGAATAATTTCCGAAAGGAGAGGCTTTGAGTACGCGTAAACCGATTTCACGCCCATAAGCTACATATTCCTCAAATCCTTCACTTCTATTATGTCCAAAACGATGATCATAGCCAATTAAAAGACACTGTGCACCACAGCGCTCGTATACGATCTGTTGTATGAACTCACGAGCGGTAAGCTCTGCCAATGGAAGAGTGAAAGGAAGTAACAAACAATAATCAACTCCTGTAGCAGCGAGTAATGTAAGCTTCTCCTCAAGCGTGGTTAGAAGTTCAGGCACAAAGGTTTGATGCAACACTTTACGAGGGTGTTCAGGGAAAGTAATCAAGCAAGACTTCAATCCGCTGCGTTTCGCCTCTTCCTTAACTTGCTGTATGAGATTCTGATGCCCTAGATGCACGCCATCGAAAAAGCCAATGGTACACACACAAGGTTCTGGAATACGATCATTAGAAGTAATCAGTTGCATTAGTAGTACATAAATTAATCGTTTATCTTCAATTCAGGAAAGATACCCCGCCAGTCTTCACATGGAGCAGGCTGATAGGTTGCTAAGCCAAAGGAACGGCCAATTTCGCAATTCACCGAACTATCATCAAGAAAGAGGGTTTCCTCAGGAATCAATTTAGAATCAGCTATGATTCGCTCAAAGACACTTCTTTCGGGCTTTGCTGCTCCCAGTTCATAAGAAAGGTAACAACGCTCGAAGAAATCACCAACCTTACGGCCTCCCAACGAAAAATCATGTCGGCAAGTCCATTCCCAATGCGGTTCGCAAACATTGCTTAAAAGTAACAAGCGATAATGATTCTTCAACTCAAGCAACGCTTCTAACTTATATACAGGTATTCCCAATAAGAAACTACACCAAGCCTCAAAAATCGCTTCATCGCTTACCGGATGAGCCGCTAGTTGTGCAGAAGGCACTAAGGCACGAATATGGTTGCAAAATTCAGCTTTAGAGATTAACCCACGCTCAAAATCTCCAAAAAAGCCTTGTTGATGACAGTCGTTGAGCAACTCACTAACCGAGGTGATTCCTAAAGCAGCAAATTGATCAAGACAACGTTGTTTATCAAGGTCGATCAGCACACCTCCAAAATCGAATAATAAGGTAGTATATAAAAGGGATTCTTTCATTTCTTTTTGTTTTTGGGAGCTTTTTTAGGTGCTACAAGTACGCGTTCATAGGTGCCATCTTGCAAAATAGTAACTGCCTTACGATAACTTTCAGATCTTTGATTAGCTACCTCAAAGAAGGCATCCATTCCCCAAATATCACGAGCTATAAGCCCTTTTATTTGATGTTTTATAATATTCTTCGAAAGAAGATATTGCGCTTCATTGAATTCTATTTTTTTCTCTTGAGCATCCTTTTTCACTTCTTCAAGTAGTTCTTCGGGAATTTCAAATTGGGTATTGAACTGATCTAGACTGGAATAGCGTATTTTCAATGCCTCGCGATGTTTGTCTACATAGCTTGAAGCTACTTTAAATTGTAAACCATATGCCACAAGCTTACGGTAGTACATCGTGTTTTCTGTAGTATCAAGAGGCACAAAGACATCAGGCATAATTCCGCCACCACTATATACAGTACGATGCAGCTTATGAGTATAACATTTTAAAGAGTCGGCAAAATGGATGCTATCGGCATTCATCATTTCTCCATGCTTAAAACGCAAATCAATATCATCTAGATACTTTTCTTTTCCATTTTCACTTTTCTCGTAAGGCTTTTGAATGCAACGACCCGCAGGGGTATAATATCTTGCAGTAGTAAGACGTATCATCGATCCATCCGGCAGGTTAATAGGGCGTTGTACAAGGCCTTTTCCAAAAGTTCTACGACCTACAATTACACCACGATCCCAATCCTGTAATGCTCCTGAGAAAATTTCTGAAGCCGAAGCACTATAATCGTTTACCATCACCACTACCCGAATGTCGCGCAACGTGCCATTGCCTTCGGCAAAAAAGTCAGAACGAGGTTGCGTACGGCCTTCGGTATATACTATTACTTGATTTTTCTCTAAGAACTCATTGGCCATATCATTGGCTGCATTTAAATAGCCTCCGCCATTGCTCTCAAGGTCAATGATCAAATCTTTCATTCCCTTCTTTTTCAAATCCGCTACAGCCTTCAAGAATTCTTCGTGCGTAGTAGCGGCAAAACGATCGATGCGAATATAGCCAATAGTAGGTGCTGCCATATAATGAGCGGCAATGCTATAAATAGGAATTCGGTCGCGTATTACAACAAAAGGAATTAGCCCCACTCCACGACGTAGAACACTTAACCTAACAGCAGTCCCTTTGGCTCCGCGCAAACGTGACATAATATCGCGATTACTCATTTTTTGTCCGGAAATAGAGCTATCATTTACAAGTACAATACGGTCACCTGCTAAGATACCAACTTTCTCACTTGGCCCATTAGCAACTGTTTGAATTACCAACAGTGTATCATCCATCATCTGAAATTGTACTCCGATGCCCTCAAAATTACCTTGCAAAGGTTCATTAAGTTCTTTCATTTCTACAGGATCCGAATAGGCACTATGTGGATCTAAGCCAAGTAACATAGCACGAATGCCTTCTTCTACTAATTTATTCTCATTTACAGTATCTACATAAAGGGCACGAATTGCCATTTGCACGATCTGCATTTTCTGCATCGCAGGAGTAAAATATTGATTGGTAGCATTCTGTGCTGACAGAGAGAGAGTTCCTACCAAAAATAGTGAGAGACTTCCTAAAAAGGTACGTAGATTAGGCATATAATTTATTTTTTAGTCCATTGGGTTAAGTCGAGACCTTCAGGTAGAAAGTCTTCAACCGGATAATTGTATTGTATCAGTTCGCGAATTGCGGAGGAACTAAGACTGGCATACGCAGGATCGGAAAAAAGCAATACCGTTTCAAGTCCTGCTATTTGGCGATTCAAATCTGCAATTTGGCGTTCATATTCGAAATCGGATATCGACCGCACTCCGCGTATAAGCAGTGTCGCCTTTTCCTGTTTAGCAAGATCGACTGTAAGGGTATTATAAATAACTACTCGTATACGAGATTCTCCAGAAAATACGGATTCAATGATCTCTTTACGAACTTCAGGTGAAAAACAATCTTGCTTCTTAGGATTACTTCCAATAGCAATGATTAGCTCTTCAAGGAAACCAAGCGCACGCAAAGCAACGTCTTGATGCCCACGGGTAAAGGGATCGAACGACCCCGCAAAGATGCCACGTTTACTCATTAATTAAATCCTCCTCAATTACTAGGTTATCGATAATAAAGTTCTGGCGTTCCATGGTATTCTTACCCATGTAGAACTCCAGCAATTCTTTTACTTGGTCCGTTTTCCGTAAAGAGACTTGCTCCAAACGTATATCAGGGCCAATGAAGTGACGGAACTCATCGGGTGAGATCTCACCTAATCCTTTGAATCGAGTTATCTCCGGATTAGGGCCTAACTCCCGAATGGCCGATTGACGTTCTTCGTCATTATAGCAATAACGTGTTTTCTTTTTATTGCGCACACGGAAAAGAGGTGTTTGCAAAATATGTACGTGTCCTTTCTTAATAAGATCGGGAAAAAATTGCAAAAAGAAAGTGATTAACAATAAGCGAATATGCATGCCATCTACATCGGCATCGGTAGCTACAATGACTTTATTGTAACGAAGCGATTCAATGCCATCTTCAATATTCAATGCCGCTTGCAGAAGATTAAATTCTTCGTTCTCGTAAACTACCTTTTTGGTTAATCCAAATGAATTTAAGGGCTTACCACGAAGTGAAAAGACGGCTTGAGTAGTTACATCACGACTTTTCGTAATCGATCCGCTTGCAGAGTCACCCTCGGTAATGAAGATGCTCGAATCTTGACGCTGATCTCCTTTTAAGTCGTTGAGATGGATACGACAATCGCGCAACTTTTTATTATGCAAGCTGACTTTCTTTGCTCGTTCACGAGCCAATTTAGTAACTCCGGCAATAGCTTTACGTTCTTTCTCGCTATCTTGTATTTTTTGTAAGAGTACCTCGGCAATATCCGAATTACGATGCAGGTAATTGTCGACTTCTCTTTTTATAAAATCGCCTACAAATTTGTTCACCGTAATCGTTCCTCCGGGCTCCATAGTTGCAGAGCCTAATTTCACTTTGGTCTGGCTCTCAAACATAGGCTCTTCTATATTTACAGAAATAGCAGCTACAATACCATTGCGTATATCTGCATAATCGTGATTTTTAGTATAGAAGTCCTTTATTGTTTTCGCAATATGCTCACGAAAAGCCGTTTGGTGAGTACCTCCTAACGAGGTATGTTGTCCGTTTACAAACGAATAATATTCTTCGCCATACTGGCCGGTATGGGTAAATGCAATTTCAATATCCTCTCCTTGGAGATGTACAATGGGGTAGAGGGTTTGCGAAGTAAGGTTGTCTGTAAGCAAATCGAGCAACCCGTTACGTGAGGTAAAGCGACGACCATTTAGATGAATGGCAAGTCCGGTATTTAAATAAGTATAGTTTCGAAGCATCGTTTCGATGAACTCACTACGAAACTTATAACCCACAAACAAGGTCGAGTCGGGACGAAAACTCACAAAAGTACCATTAGGCTCCTCACTAGCAGCACTCGTATCTCCTACAAGTTCTCCTCTCTCAAAATCAACACGACGCATTTGTCCTTCACGATAACTAATTACTGTGAAGGATTGACTGAGTGCATTCACCGCTTTTATACCGACTCCATTTAATCCAACCGACTTCTTAAATGCTTTCGAGTCGTATTTGCCACCTGTGTTGAGCATAGACACAGCTTCAATTAATTTACCTTGCGGGATGCCTCGACCAAAATCGCGTACGGTGGCGGTTAGATCTTCTTCGATCTGGACTTCAATGTTTTTACCCGCTTGCATACGGAATTCATCAATTGCATTATCAAGTACTTCTTTTAAAAGTACATAAATGCCATCTTCTTGATGCGAACCATCACCCAAGCGACCGATATACATGCCCGGGCGACGGCGTACATGCTCCATATCATTCAAATGAACAATATTATCGTCATTATACACTTGTAGAGAAAGTTCTTCTTCCATAATAATTAAATCATTTTTTTGTAGGCACGCCTACGCTTATGTTGTACATTCTCAAAATAGTCCCATTGAGCCTGTACGCGATCGTTCATCTCTAGCTCGGGATTACTTTCACCGTATTCATATCCCAAACGAGAATAGATTGGAATAAGATCGTAAAACACCAATGCATTAACTCCCTTATTTTGATATTCAGGTTTTACTGCAACTAACAATAAATCAACCATAGGAGCATGTTTCCATTTTAAAGCCTTGAGCAGATGCCACCAACCAAACGGGAACAATTTTCCTTTGGCCTTTTGCAAAGCAGTAGAAAGAGAAGGCATAGAAATACCCACGCATATTAGTTGATCGTTTTCGTCGACCACAAGAGTCACTAAACGCAAGTCGAGCATCGGAAGATAAGTTTTTATATATTGCTTTATCTGCCCTTGCGAAAGGGCTGAATAGCCATACAAAGGCTCATAAGCTTCGTTCATCAAATCGAAAATAGCTTGACCATACTGTGAAACTATTTGCTTCGCAGAGGTTATTTTTACGATCCGAAGATTATATTTTTTCAATATAATTTCTGAAATGCGTCTATGTTTAGAGGGCACTTCATTGGGTACATATATTTTGAATTCAACCCAATCGGCCTCCTTTTCAAATCCTCCAAGTTGCTTAATATGTTCCGCATAATAGGGGTAATTATAGGTTGAAGCCATTGTACCTAACTCTTTAAATCCTTCAATGAGCATTCCTTCAGGATCGAAATCAGTAAAGCCTAAAGGACCTTGCATGCAGTTCATTCCTCGCTCACGCCCCCAATCCTCTACGGTTTTAAGCAGCGCACGAGAGACTTCAAGATCGTCAATAAAATCAATCCAACCAAAACGTACTGCTTTTACATTCCATTTTTCGTTCGCTCTATGGTTGATAATAGCGGCTACTCGACCTACTATTTTCCCCTCTTTAAACGCCAAAAAACAATCCGCATCACAAAATTCAAACGCTGCATTCTTTGTACGAGAAAATGTGTCCAATACCTCTCCATAAAGTTCAGGAACTTTATAAGGATCACCTTTGTAAAGTTCGTAGTTGAAACGTACAAATTTCTTTAATTGCTTATTATTAATGACTTTTTCGATGGTTACTGCCATAAGGGTTATTATTATTTAATGTGGGCCACCTGATTAGGTCGCCCACATACATTTGTTCGTTTTTTAGTTATTTATTTCTTTGTCTTTCGTCCACGAGGGGCTTTACCTGCAGCTACATTGGAAGCTGTTTTTTCATCCTGTAAACGAATTAGTTCACGACAAGCATCTAGGTTAAGATCTTCCGGAACAATGCCCTTGGGTATTTTATAATTCACTCCTTTATAAGCAATATAAGGGCCAAAACGGCCATTCATTATTTCTAATTCAGGGTCTTCAGCAAAGGCTTTTAAATGATTTTTCTTCTCGACCTCACGTTTTGCCTCAATTAAAGCTACTGCTTCTTCAAGGGTCATCGTAAGAGGATCTTCCCCTTTAGGGATACTTACAAATTTGGCTTTATGACGTATATAAGGGCCAAATCGACCACTGCCAATAGTGATTTCTTCCTCTTCATAATTTCCCAACGTACGAGGAAGGCGAAATAGTTCTAGAGCTTGCTCCAGTGTAATTGTCTCGATAGAAAGGCCTGCAGCAAGCTGCGCAAATTTGGGTTTGTCTTCATCGGAAGCTTCACCAATTTGAACTACCGGGCCAAAACGACCTATCTTTACAAAAACAGGCTTACCGCTCTTTGGATCGATACCTAATTCGCGCTCACCAACTTTGTGCTCCATTTTTGCTTCCATCGTGGCTATAACTAGTGGATGAAAACCATCATAGAATTTACGAAGAATTTCTACCCAAGGTTTTTGACCTTCAGCTACTTCATCAAATTCACGCTCTACGTTGGCAGTAAAGTTATAGTCAAGAACTGTAGGGAAAAACTGCATCAAGAAATCATTTACCACACTGCCAATATCGGTAGGAACAAGTTTTCCTTTTTCTTGTCCGGCTATTTCAGTACGCTCTTCTTCTTGAAGAATACAACCTTCGAGTATTAAATTCTGAAGTTTGCGTTCTACTCCAACACGATCGCCTCTTACCACATAATCACGCTGCTGAATGGTACTAATTGTAGGCGCATAAGTAGAAGGACGGCCAATGCCTAGCTCCTCTAACTTGTGCACTAAACTAGCCTCTGTATAGCGAGGAACATGCTGCGTATAACGCTGCATAGCACTAATTGTTTTATAATTAAGTACTTGTTTCTTTGAAAGAGGAGGTAGCATTCCACTTAGATCTTCTTGCTCCTGATCTTCATCGTACGATTCTTTATAAAGACGCAAAAAACCATCAAATTTTATAACTTCACCGACTGCCACAAATTTCTCTGTTTTATTTTGCACAGAAATAGCTACAGTAGTCTTCTCTATATCAGCTTCCATCATTTGGGAAGCTAAAGTACGCTTCCAAATCAAACTATATAATTTTTTCTCGGCCGAGGGAGCATCAATCACTTGTTGATCGAAATAGGTAGGGCGGATAGCCTCATGCGCTTCCTGCGCTCCTTTCGTTTTTGTTTCAAATTGGCGACTGTGATGGTACTTCTCACCCATAAGATTCGTAATTTCCTCTTTACAACCATCAATAGCGAATGTAGATAGATTTACCGAATCGGTACGCATATAAGTAATTCGTCCACTTTCATAAAGCTTCTGAGCTACATTCATGGTCTGCGCTACACTAAAACCTAGTTTACGGGCAGCTTCTTGCTGTAAAGTTGAAGTTGTAAATGGAGGAGCCGGATATTTCTTTAAGGGCTTACAAGTAACCTCTTCTATGGTAAATTTTGCTTCCTTGCAATGTTCTAAGAAAGCCAACGCTTCTTCGCGACTAGAGAAACGAGTATTAAGATCGGCTTTTAGTTCAGCCATCATACCGTCTTCATCAGGAACTAAGAACATAGCCGATACCCGAAAGTAACTTTCACTTTTAAACGCTTGCACTTCGCGTTCGCGTTCTACAATTAAGCGAACTGCTACGCTTTGTACTCTACCTGCCGAAAGACTTGGTTTTACTTTGCGCCACAATACAGGAGATAACTCAAAACCAACAATACGGTCGAGTGCGCGACGAGCTTGTTGGGCACCTACCAAATTAATATCTATTTCACGTGGTTGTTCAATGGCACGAAGTATAGCCGTTTGAGTAATTTCATGAAATACAATACGTTTGGTTTTCTCAGGCGACAAATTCAAAACTTCAGAAAGATGCCAAGCTATTGCTTCTCCCTCACGGTCCTCATCGGAGGCAAGCCATACAGTTTCTACTTTCTCCGCAGCCTTCTTTAGTTGGCTTACCAATTCCTTCTTCTCTGCCGGTATTTCATACACCGGCGTAAAATCATTTTCTACGTCAATGCTAAATGCTTTTTTCTTTAAGTCGCGTATATGCCCATAGCTAGACAAAACACGATAGTCCTTTCCAAGGAACTTCTCGATGGTCTTCGCTTTAGCAGGAGACTCTACAATAACCAAATTTTTCTGCATGGCTTCTTATTAATTTTGTATTTTGGCTGCAAAAGTAGGAAAAAAAAAACAACTACACATTGTTATATATGAAGAAAATGCTTTTTTAACCTAAAATTCAGAAACGGAATAGCAATCCTCCCATAAAATTAATGCCTTTGGCTGCATAAGCATAATACTCGTCGTAATCACGATTGAACAGATTATTCACCTTTCCATATAAAGAAAGATTGGAAATAAGATTCAAAGTCAAGCCAGCTGACAAGTTATTTATAGGATTCATTTTCCAGCGGGTTTGTTGTCCGCTAGCATATTCAATAGTTACCCGGTCACGCTCTACATAGCGATATCCTAGATTTATTTTCAGCTCTTTCAAAACCGGTATATCAGCTGTGACATTAATTTCATTTTTAGGTTTCATCACTAAATAAGCAGAATGATCGGCATTCCATTCATAAGTCTTTGCCACCAAAGTAAAATCAACTATCTCTGGAAAATGAAAAGCTACCTTACCTTCTGCAAAGAAATGCTTGGTTTTGGTATTGATCGCCTCCAGATAGGCTATTCCCGTAGTACTACTTGGATACAAGTTCAAAAAACAAATATCATCCTTTGTTATGTTATAGCCCATTTGAAGGTTGAAGTTAAACACATTGTTCACTTCGCCTTTTACACCTAATACAGTATTCATCCGCACATGCGCATCCTTCATCGGGCGACTCACCCAATAAGGGCACTCTAATTCAAGTGCACGGAAATCATTCAACTGATGCCCGCCTCCTATTTCACCGTATACAGAGAAGCCTTCTGCAAAAGGATATTCTGCATTTACATCGGGAGCTATTTGTACAAAACTGCCGCGCCCCACGTTATAATGTATTTTTCCACCTATATGTAAGCGAAATCCATCGTAGAAAAAATTATAATACGGATTTGCTTCTAATGCGGTATAAGCACTATAATAGTGTGAATAAAAAAGATTATCCATAGTAACTCGCAACCCAATTACCTGATCCATCGACAAGTCACCCCACAAGTCGGCTACAGAATGGACTAAATTTTCGGTCAACGATTTATCTTCTAAAGCATTATCCCACAAATGATTCTTTCGAAAAGAAGAATAACCTGTACTTATTTTAAATTGAAAAGGCAGACTATTGGCATCATTCGACTCTATATTGGCTTGGAAACTATACTTTTGAAAGCTTTGATTGGTGGTTAGATTTAAAGGAGATGAATAGAAGCGATAATAATTAAAGTTATCAATTCCAGCTTGTGCTGCAAGCAAAAAGGTGACCTCAGAAAAACGATATGCATAATCTGCATTAAGGTCCGTTTTATAATCACAACGGCCCCATGAAGGCTTAACACCCTTAAAATCAGGTGCCTTGTTCAAATCTACGTCGGCATTTTCTCCTTTAAAAGAACCGGAAATATTCAATTCACTATTTTCATCTAATTTGAAGAAATACCCTGCTCCCAAATTCGTTAAACCATAATTGCCTGCTTCCATATTAAAATATCCGGGAGCATACCCAGGTTGCGACTGAGTCGGTAAATCTCCTTTTATGCGATATTTCGAATCTTGATAGCCTACAGCATTATGTCCATATTCAATGGCATTATGTGTCTGAATCTGTTTCCTGCTTTGAGGAAGTGTGGTTATCTTTTGGGCGGCATCAACTTCAGGATTATATTCTTTTTCAACGGTCACTATACGATCGGGCTCTTGTGCAGAAACGTTAGCAAAAGGATAATTCCCCAGCAACAAAGTTGCAATTCCCCAAAGGAAAGGATTTCTTAAATTTTTCATCTCTTTATCGGTTATAAAAATATACTTTTAGCTCTTATTCGGTTAGGGCATTCCATTTATTGATTTCATTTTTTTCTGAATCGTTGAAAGAATGCCATCGGTGGTTGATTTATAATTTTCTTTTAACGCATTTAGGTAAACACGTGCATCATCTTTACGCCCCTGCCTTACATATACATCACTCAACAAAAGGAAACAGCGGGCAGTCCAATACGGATAATCCGTACCCTTTTCAATAATCGCTTGCAATAATGCTTCAGCCTCTTTATCCTCATTTACCTGATAGGCTAATTCCGCTTCATAAAAAAGCGCCTTTGCAGCATTTTCTCCGCTTAATGGAGGAACAAGATGAGCTAGTTCTTTCACTGTTATACGATCCTTTGTATCGTAGGCCGGTTGCAAAAGAAGTTCCCGAGCAGAAGAGACATAAGCTCCATTTGGATATTTAGAAATA
>Ga0302170_10000909_pt1 | contig 11643 bp, 8 predicted proteins | sample I_Fen_N2_1_FD_193492 | JGI IMG/M metagenome (GOLD analysis project Ga0302170, IMG submission 193492) | Peat permafrost microbial communities from Stordalen Mire near Abisko, Sweden - I_Fen_N2_1 | ecosystem: Environmental > Terrestrial > Soil > Wetlands > Permafrost | place: Sweden: Abisko...
TGCAGGCAGCTCAAATTACTGCTATTCAAAATGCGATCACTTCCGCTGAAGGCTATTTATCAAGCCAAGATGCTGACATTATAAAAGCTCAGATTGTTATTTTGAATGCCACTATTGATGCTACTAAAGCTTCAATAGAAGCTTATTCAAAACTGAATGATGCAGTAGCTGATGCCTATAATATAGGAACTTCTTTCGACGGATACTATTATTATTCAGAGTTTAAATCAGCTTTTGATGCAGCGAATGCCATGTTTGATGCTAAAGAAGTTTCTACAGAGGATGCGTTGTCGACAGCAAAATCGTTATTAGCTGTAATCGAAAAATGCAAGATGTGGGGCAAGGTGGTAGCGATTTATTCAAATAAGATTATTAATCCAAGCTTTGAGGATAATGGGGGAGCTGTAAATTACCCAACCCTTCCTACCGGTTGGAGTATAAGTGATAATAGCTACTCTTGGTGTGGTGTAAATAGTGATGCTGATGCCGCTACTAAAACGGGAACGTATGTCTTTGGCATTTGGAATGCTTCGATTAGTGGTTTTGAAATTTCTCAAACTTTAACAGGTATTCCCAATGGAACGTATCGTGTGTATGCAGATATGATGGTTTCTGCGACTTCAGCAGGAGATAGCCGTTTGGGTAACCAACGTATTTTTGCAGGCGATCAAGAGACTCTTTATAAGGATAAGTATGCCGAAGATAATCTAGGCTATGACGCCACCCCGCTTCATACATTAACAGTAGATGTTGTAGTTACAGATGGTACCTTAAAAATTGGTGCACGTTCAGATAGTAACCCCGAATCGTCAATAGCAGGATCAGGTTGGTTTAAGATTGATAATTTCCGCTTGGCTCTTGTTACGGTGGCTGATGTAGATCAAGCAGTGAAACAAGCACAAGATGATTTGAAGGTGCTGATTGCTGAGGCTAAAGCTTCTCAAGAGAAGATGGCTCCAAGTGTGAAGGCCGCGATGCTTACTACAGCAGATGAAGCGCAGAGCCTTATTGATGCTAACGAAACGAATCTTGATATTTTGAGTGCGAAATCAGCAGCCTTAACACAGGTTATTGCTGCAAAGGCAATTACAGTTGCTCTTTATGAGACCTTTGATTTAGCAATAGGTACGGCTTATGAAAACATCTCGAATTATACAGAAGCTTATCTTTATTATAATAAGTTTAAAGATGCTATTGCCAAGGCTGATGCTGCTTTTCTTGCTACTAGTTATGAAGCAGACGAAATTAATGCGTCTATGAAAGAATTAACTCAGTTGAATAGAAAGTGCACTGATTTTGAAGTCGCACAGGCTGATTTAACCGACTCTATTGCGAATCCTAGTTTTGAGGCAGATGGTAAAAATGTTGATTATCCGATAGCACCGATGGGTTGGACGATTGCTTTTCCTGATACGGTTACTCTTGCATGGTGTGGCACAAATGCCGATCATAAAGGAGCAACTGGTGCTTATTCTTTTGGCCTTTGGAATAAAATTGTTCCTGAGTTTGAAATCGGGCAGACAATTACCGGACTATCTAATGGCACTTACCGTGTAATGGTAGATATGATGGTATCTGCTACCTCTGGAGGTCAAAGCCGATTAGCAGCTCAGCGTTTATTTGCCGGAACGAAAGAGGTGAATTATTCTGATGTGTGTGATGAAGACTTCCTTGGTTACGATAATACTCCTTTCCGAAATATGTCTCTGCAAGTTGAAGTTACTGACGGCACACTGCATTTAGGAGTTCGTACTCGTGGCGATGTTGACCAGATAAACAATGCAGAATATACCAATACCGGTGTGGGCTGGTTTAAAATCGACAATTTCCGTTTGGCAGCTATTAATGTGAAAGGCCTAGGTATAGAAGGCGTTTCAGCAGAAGCTGTCGGATATAAAATTGTTTCTGGAGTTGGCTTTATTAGCATTCAAGCAACCAAGAATGATAAGATCGCAATTTACGGATTGGGTGGAAACTTGATAAAGAATGTAACGCTTTCCGTAGGAGAAAATGCCGTTGCTCTTCCTGCCGGTTCCTACTTAGTTAAGAACCAGAAAGTGATTGTCCGCTAACTAAAGAAGTCTAAAAAGAAGAAGTGCTTTTACAAAAGTGCTTCTTCTTTTTGCGATAGATACAAAACATTTCTATCAAAAGTATTACTGCCAGTTGGCAAATTCATTTTTAGCAGTTGGCAAAAACAAATTCAACAGCTGGCAAAAATGAATTTGCCAACTGGCAATCGCTTTTTTGTAGCGCTGAAAGTTCAAATAAGATAGGCTGTGTCACTTTTGATGCAGCCTATCTTATTATGTAGAATTCGTGGTAAATTCAAGAAACAAGAGGAAAATAGCAGAGGCCCCGTTCGCTAGCGGAGCCTCTGTGAACTCGAATGGGGATTGCCATTCGAGTGGAGATAGGGGGAAATATCTCCGGTACTTAATTAGTCTTCATCAGCACTTGTTGCTTCAAATTCTTTGATTAGTTTTTCTTGAATCTCTGTCGGAACAAGTTCATATTTGTTGAATTTCATAATGAAAGAGGCACGTCCTCCGGTGAGCGAACTTAATGCAGTAGAGTAGCTTGACATTTCCTTTAACGGAACTTGAGCCTCTAACTTTTCATATCCTTTCTCGCTACACATACCCATGATGAGGGCACGTCGTCCTTGTAAGTCGCTCATTACATCGCCTAGCTTATCGCTTGGAGTGAAAACCTCTACATCGTAAATCGGCTCGAGAATCTTAGGCCCTGCTTCTTTAAAAGCCAGACTGAAAGCATTGCGGCCTGCCAGCATGAAAGAGAGCTCATTGCTGTCTACGGGGTGCATCTTTCCATCGTATACAATGACCCGCACATCTCGTGCATACGAGCCGGTTAATGGTCCTTGTTCCATCTTAGCCATGATGCCTTTTAGGATAGCCGGTAAAAAGCGAGTGTCAATTGATCCACCTACAATACTGCTTACGAAGACCAGTTTACCACCCCACGGTAGTATGTGCTCTTCTTGTCCTTTCACTGACATTTTAAATTCTTGTCCGTTAAATTTGTAGGTGTCCGGTATAGGCATCCCCTCTTTGTAAGGCTCTATAATTAGATGCACTTCGCCAAATTGACCAGCACCGCCTGATTGTTTCTTGTGACGATAATCGGCACGTGCGGCTTTGGTTATAGTTTCACGATAGGGGATGCGGGGTTCTCCATATACGATATTTATTTTTTCGTTTTTTGCTAGGCGCCATTTTAAGGTGCGAAGGTGAAATTCACCTTGACCATGTACCAATGTTTGCCGCAGCTCTTTGCTTTGTTCGATAATCCAGGTAGGGTCTTCTTCGTGCATTCGTGTGAGCAATGCCATCATCTTTTCGCTCTCGCCTTCGTTCTCAGCCTTAATGCTACGCGTATATTTGCTGTTGGGGTATTTAATGAAATTAAATTTATTATTGGTCCCTTTCCCATTTAACGTATTTCCCGTTTTTACGTCCTTTAGCTTTAAGGTGACTCCTATGTCGCCAGCTTGTAGTTCTTCCACCTTGATGCGGTTACTGCCGGCAGTAACAAAGAGCTGTGCAATACGTTCTTTAGAACCGCGATCTTGATTGGTAAGATCGTCTCCTTCGTGCACTTTCCCACTCATAACTTTGAAGTAGGAAACAGCTCCAACGTGCGGCTCTACACTTGTTTTGAAGAAATACAGAGAAGTAGGAGCATCTATACTAGGAGCGACTTCTTCGCCCTCTGCATTGGTCACTTTGGGCATATCCGATACAAAAGGTACTACATTGCCTAAGAATTCCATCAAACGGCGAACTCCCATATCTTTACCGGCGCAGACACAGAATACAGGGAATAAACCTCTGTTTGCTAAACCTTTGCGAATCCCTTCGCGCATTTCATCTTCTGTAAGTTCTTCCTTTTCGAAGTACAAATCCATTAAGTTTTCATCATTCTCTGCGGCAGCCTCTACTAATACTTTGTGCATTTCTTGTGCTTTCTCTAGTTCTTCTGCAGGAATCTCTTCAACGATTGGTACTCCTCCTTCCGGTTTCCATGAATATTTCTTCATGAGTAGCACATCGATTAAAGCATTGAAGCCGGGGCCGGTGCTTATGGGGTATTGAATGGGGATCACATTCGATCCATAAGATTCTTTTAGTTGCGCCAAAACATCGTTGTAGTCACATTTTTCGTGGTCTAATTGATTTATAAGGAAAATAACAGGTTTGTTCAATTTCTCGGTATATCGAAAGTGGTTTTGCGTGCCGACTTCTACTCCATATTGCCCGTTTATTAGCATGATAGCGGTGTCAGTTACATTTAGTGCAGTAACAGTGGCACCTACAAAGTCGTCCGAACCGGGGCAATCAATGATATTTAATTTCTTGTTATTCCATTCTGCATATAGCACTGTTGAGAAGACAGAGTAGCCATATTCTTGTTCTACGGGAAAGTAATCGCTTACCGTATTTTTCCCTTCAATCGTACCGCGGCGTTTTATAACTCCACTCTCGTAGAGCATGGCTTCTACAAGGGTGGTTTTGCCTGATTTAGAACAGCCCACAAGGGCGATGTTCTTGATTTCACTAGTTTGATATGTTTTCATGTACTCAAAATTATTAAAAGTGAAACATTTTGCAGTAGAAAGTTTGATATGCTTTCCAAACGGTGCGCAAATTAGACATTTATTTTTAGAAAAACAAGGAAAGGTCTCTTGTTTGTAAATTATGTTATTGGGCAGAAAGTTGTGTAATACCCCGAGAATGTGTATCTTTGCCTCTTCAACATAATAAAGATAAAATGGCAGGACTCTATCTTCACATTCCTTTCTGTAAACAACGATGTGCATATTGCGATTTCTTTTCTACGACTTCTTGCCAAGAACGTGACGCTTATGTGGAGGCACTCTGTCTTGAGATGCAGTTGCGTAAGGATTATCTTGGTGGTGCTTCCTTGCAGACTATTTATTTGGGAGGAGGCACTCCTTCATTACTTACTGAGGCGCATTTTACACGTTTGTTTCATGCTATATATTCCTTGTTTCCGGTCGACTTAAACGCCGAAATTACTTTAGAGGCAAACCCGGACGATCTTACGCCGGCTTATCTGCAAATGTTGAGTCGATTCCCAATAAATCGTATTAGCATGGGGATACAGACCTTTTCGAATGCAACACTAAAACTTTTAAATCGCCGTCATACAGCAGAACAAGCTATTCAGGCTGTTCACGACTGTCACTCTGCCGGATTCTTGAATTTAAGTTTGGATCTTATCTATGGACTTCCCGGTGAAAATTTAGCTTGTTTTAAAAAGAACGTACAACACGCTCTTGCTTTAGAGCCGACTCATTTATCGGCTTATTCTTTGACTATTGAGGAAGGAACTCCTCTTTATCGGATGTGTCAATTAGGGACGATTCAAGAAATGGATGAAGAAGAGAGTCTGTTGTGTTATATGTACCTTTGCGCGACTTTAAAAGAGGCTAGCTATCATCATTATGAAATCTCTAATTTTGCACGTCCTGATTATGAATCTCGGCACAATTCAAGCTACTGGTGCGGCATTTCTTATCTCGGTCTTGGCCCTTCAGCTCATTCGTACGATGGGGAGAGTCGACAATGGAATGTTTCTAGTCTTCCTTTGTATATGGAAGGAATAGCTTCAGGTAAACAATCTTACCAACGAGAAGAACTCGACAAAATTACTCGTTACAATGATTTCCTGCTGACTCGTTTGCGTACCAGTAAAGGAGTTTCTTTAAATGAAATTCACACCCTTTTTGGAGATGATTCTTATACCCTTCTTTTAGAGAATGCAAACCCCTGGATTGTTTCAGGAAAGTTAGTGGTAGAGGGCACTCAGCTCTGTTTAACTCAAGATGGAATCTTTATTTCTGATACCATCTTAAGTTCGCTATTCTTGGTGTAAAAGTAACTTCGTTTGCAACAATAGCAAAAAGTACGTTAATTGATTCTTATTTTTCGAATAAAACTTGTATATATGAAACTTTTTTCGCAAATTTGCATCGTCTGAATATAAAGAATACTATATAATTAAATAATAAAATTTACGTCTACATAATTATGAGTGATGCTGAAGTGAAAAAACTCCCTTATAACCTAAGAGAGAAGAAAGAAAAAGAGGCTGCATATCGGTCTTTGATTCGTCCCGAATTGGCCGACCAATTGTACGATAAAATATTGAACATTGTGGTAGCTCAGAAAAAGTATAAAGATCCTGACTATTCAGCCAAACAATTAGCTAAAGATTTGGATACGAATACGCGCTATCTCTCTGCAGTGGTCAATTCGCGTTTTGGCCAAAATTATTCTTGTCTTTTGAATGAGTATCGTGTCAAAGAGGCTTTGCATTTAATGCTTGACAAACGTTATGCTAACAAGACAATGGAAGATATTAGTATCATGGTCGGTTTCTCGAATCGTCAGAGTTTCTATGCGGCTTTTTATAAGAACGTAGGAGTTACTCCGAATACCTATCGCAAGGAGCATCTGAAGAAAATAGGAAAATAATTGAATGTATTTACATCGTATAAAGGGATGCAACTGTTACGCAGTATGCATCTCTTTGTCGCTTTAATAATAATGAACGTAATGAGTAGCAATGCAGCTGTCTTGCTTTCTGAGGGTAAGGTTTCGGAAGCAAAGAAGTTTGAATATCACGTAGAGTCGTTTGCAGATCTGCAAATTCTACGTTATGAGGTAAAAGATTTTGAGAGCCTTACGCTTCCACAAAAGCAATTAATTTATTATCTTCAAGAGGCAGCTCTTGAAGGACGTGACATTTTGTTCGACCAGAATGGTCGTTACAACCTTCGCATTCGCCAAATGCTAGAGGCTGTCTACACAAATTATAAGGGGGATCGCACTTCGCCCGACTTTTTGGGGTTAGAGGTTTACCTAAAGCGAGTGTGGTTTGCTAGTGGCATTCACCACCATTATGGCTGCAATAAATTTGTGCCTGAATTCTCGGAGAAGTTTCTTCGCGCTCAATTAGCTGCATTACCTGCTACTGCTGCGAAGCCTTTTCAGCCTCTTACCGATTTCTGTGCTGAAATATTCCCTGTTATTTTCGATCCAGCGATCATGCCGAAGCGCGTAAACCAGGCAGATGGTGAAGATCTTATCGCCACTTCCGCTTGTAATTATTATCAGGGTGTGACGCAAACGGAGGCCGAAAAGTTCTACGCTTCGTTAAAAGAGGCGTCGCCTAGCGATACTCCACTTTCGTATGGGCTAAATAGCCAATTGGTGAAAGAGAATGGAACAATTCATGAGAAAGTTTGGAAATTAGGAGGTATGTATTCTCAGGCAATAGAGAAAATTCTATACTGGTTACTGAAGGCTCAACCTGTGGCTGAGACGGCTGCACAAAAGGAAGTCATTTCTCAACTTATTTCGTTCTATGAAACGGGCAATCTGAAAACATTCGACGATTATAGTATTGCTTGGCTTAAAGACACTGCTTCGCGTGTGGATTTTGTAAATGGATTTATTGAAAGCTATGGGGATCCGTTGGGTTTGAAGGCTAGCTGGGAGTCTATTGTAAATTTTAAAGACGTGGTGGCGACTAAACGTACGGAAACAATCAGTGCCAATGCACAATGGTTTGAAGATCATTCACCCGTAGAAAAGCGTTTTAAGAAAGAACAGGTAAAAGGAGTAACAGCCAAAGTTATTACAGCCGCAATATTAGCGGGCGATCTTTATCCTGCTTCTGCCATTGGCATCAACTTGCCAAATGCCAACTGGATTCGTGCAAGGCATGGTTCGAAATCGGTAACTATTGGCAATCTTACTGAGGCCTATAGTAATGCGGCAAAAGGTAACGGCTTTTTAGAAGAGTTTGCACTTAACAAAAATATTGTCGACTTGCAATATCAATATGGGCACCTAACAGACGATCTTCATACTGATTTGCATGAGTGCTTAGGTCATGGCTCCGGTAAACTGTTGCCTGGAGTAGATCCGGATGCGTTGCGTGCCTATGGTAGCACGATAGAGGAGGCGAGAGCCGATCTGTTTGGCTTGTATTATGTAGCTGATTCTAAATTGGTAGAGCTTGGATTGCTACCCGATATGCAGGCTTATCAAGCGCAATATTATAGCTATATGATGAATGGCTTGATTACTCAACTGGTGCGTATTGAGGAAGGACATAGCTTAGAGGAAGCTCATATGCGGAATCGTGCTTTGATAGCATATTGGGTGTTGGAAAAGGCTGCTGCGGAGGTAAAAGGTACTGGACAGCTTCCAGTGGTTGAATTATTGAAAAAAGACGGAAAGACTTATGTGCAAGTAAATGATTACCTACGATTGCGTACTCTTTTTGGAGAATTACTAGCCGAGATACAGCGTATTCGCTCTACGGGAGATTTTGATGCGGCTCGTGAATTAGTTGAGCAATATGGAGTTTCGATTGATCCGGTGTTGCACAAAGAGGTGCTCGCTCGTTACAAAAAGTTGAACCTATCTCCTTATAAAGGTTTTATAAATCCCGCTTATAAAACTGTTCAAGATGCGGAAGGTCGTATATTGGATGTGAAAATTGACTATACTGAAGGCTATGCAGAGCAGATGCTTCGATATAGTCGGACTTATTCTCACTTAGATTAATTGCTCGACGATGGATGATGTTTTACAAAAAATAAAGACGGATTTACGTCTTTCGATGAATGGAGTCGCTTCGACTTCTATGCGTGAGAAAGGGTTGCAGTACAAACTTAATTTTGGGGTAGAGCTGCCTCGCATTAAGTCGATTGCTGCAAAATATGAACCGAGTCATCAACTGGCATGTGCTTTATGGAAGGAAAATATTCGGGAATGTAAAATTTTAGCAGCCCTATTGCAACCTACTGAAACGTTCTGCGAAGAATTGGCTGATTTATGGGTAGAAGAGATTGTGAATATTGAATTAGCTGAGCTCACAGTGATGAATCTTTTTATCCGTTTGCCGTTTGCAACTAAGAAGAGTTTTCAATGGATGGCCTCGGAGCGTGAGTATATACAAGTTTGTGGTTTCCTTTTGGTAGCTCGTTTGTTGATGCGTGGCGAAGTACTTAGCGATCGTGCGGCTTGCGAGCTGCTCGATCAAGCTTATAGTGCTATTCGCTCGGATCAATATTTCCCTGCAAAATCGGCTCGTCTTGCATTAGATAAATTTGCAGCACAAAGCGAAGAAAATGCTAAAAAAATAGAAGAAGACTTTTCCATGTGATAAAAAAAAACTATCTTTGCCGTGCTGTTTGTCCTTACCCTATGAGAATAGCTTGGGCAAGCAGCCTATAAAATAGAATGGAAAAGAAAAACCTGAAAGAGGCTGTAAAAAAGATACTAACGGAGTATCTTGAAACGCACGGACATCGTAAGACGCCCGAAAGGTTTGCTATACTTGAGGCAATCTATTCTATTAAAGGCCATTTCGGCATTGATACTCTCTATAATTTGATGTTGAATGAGGAAAAATTTCGTGTAAGTCGCGCAACTCTTTATAACACCATCATTCTCTTTATGGATGCAAAGCTCGTCATCAGACATCAGTTTGGTGGCTCGTCGCAGTATGAGAAAAGCTATAATATGGAGACTCATCATCACTTGATTTGTACAAATTGCGGAAGAGTTAGCGAGGTGCACGATGAAAAATTGGAAACGCTTATTGGAGAAACTAAGTTTCTGCGTTTTCAAATGTCGCACTATTCGCTTTATATCTATGGCATTTGTAGTAAGTGCACTGCGGCCAAGCGAAGAATACAGAAACAAAATAAAAAAGATAAATTATGAAAGTAGACGTTTTATTAGGTCTTCAATGGGGAGACGAGGGAAAAGGTAAAGTAGTAGATGTACTCACCCCAAAGTATGATGTAGTAGCCCGTTTCCAAGGTGGTCCTAATGCAGGTCATACACTTGAGTTTGAGGGACAAAAATATGTACTTCGTTCTATCCCTTCGGGTGTTTTCCAGGGCGAGAAGGTAAATATCATTGGAAATGGCGTTGTGCTTGATCCGGCTCTTTTTAAAATAGAAGCTGAGCAATTAGCGGCTTCCGGCCATGATCTTACCAAGCGTTTGCATATTTCGAAGAAAGCGCATCTCATTTTACCTACTCACCGTATACTTGATGCAGCCTATGAGGCGCAGAAGGGTGATTCGAAAGTAGGAACAACAGGAAAGGGCATCGGCCCTACATATACCGACAAAATAAGTCGCACTGGTGTACGCGTGGGTGATATCCTCCACAACTTTGAAGCTGTATATGGTGCTGCAAAGGCTCGCCACGAAGCTATTTTGAAATCGCTTAACTTTAAATACGACATTACCGAACTTGAGAAAGAATGGTTTGAGGGTATTGAATATCTTAAGAAATTTACTTTCGTAGATAGTGAACATGAGGTTAATAATTTGCTTCGTGCCGGAAAGAGTATCCTTTGTGAGGGTGCACAAGGTACAATGCTTGACATCGACTTTGGCTCATATCCTTTCGTTACTTCCAGCAATACCATTTGTGCCGGTGCTTGTACCGGTTTAGGCTTAGGCCCCAATAAAATAGGCGATGTGTTTGGAATCTTTAAGGCGTATTGTACACGTGTGGGGTCTGGTCCATTTCCTACTGAATTGTTCGATGAAACAGGCAAAAGAATTCGTGATATCGGTCATGAATACGGAGCAGTTACCGGTCGTGAACGCCGCTGTGGTTGGATTGACCTCATCGCATTGAAGTATTCAATAATGGTGAATGGAGTAACCAAACTGATTATGATGAAGAGCGATGTACTTGATGGTTTTGAAACGATTAAGGCTTGTGTGGCTTATAAACAGAATGGTGAGGAAATCGATTATTTCCCTTACGACATCAATGAAGGTATCGAACCGGTTTATGTAGAACTTCCGGGTTGGAATGCGGATATGACGAAAATGGCTTCTGAGGATGAATTCCCTGAAGAATTCAACGCTTATATTTCTTTCTTGGAAGAACAATTAGAGGTTCCTGTGTGCATCGTTTCGGTGGGTCCGGATCGTGCACAAACAATCTTACGTTATACCGAGGCGTAACTTGTAATCAAGTTCGGCGATGCCGAAGATATATAAGAAAACCCTACGGAAATTTATTTTCCCGTAGGGCTTTTCTTTTGTAGCAAAAATGCTTTTATTCTCCCTCTTCTTCTTCTTCTTCACCGTTGGCTTCTGCCTCGGCTTCTACCACAAGAAGTAGGTCTTCGGGTTCGTATTCGCCCATGTCTTCTTTTTTGGCACATGCAATGATATGTTCCACTATTTTCTCTTGGTCAATTTCGATAAATCCATCCTTATCGGGTGTTTGTTCAAGTACTCCCGAAGTGGCATAGTAGTCGGCAATCACGTCGATGAAATAATAGATCTCTTCTTCAGAAAACTTTTCTTTAAGCTCTTGAGGAAGGTAGTTTTGAATGAATTCTACCACGCGGGCATCTTCCTGTTCGTCTTGTAGGAAATCGGTTTCTTTCATAAATTTAAATGTTAAATATTGAATTACAGAAGCGCATCGACTTTTGTTTTCAGTGCTTCTTTACTAGTGGCACCTACCTGCTTGTCTACGACTTCTCCATTTTTAAGGAAGAGAATGGTAGGCACACTCATAATGCCCATTTTTTCAGTGA
>Ga0302170_10000910_pt1 | contig 11634 bp, 9 predicted proteins | sample I_Fen_N2_1_FD_193492 | JGI IMG/M metagenome (GOLD analysis project Ga0302170, IMG submission 193492) | Peat permafrost microbial communities from Stordalen Mire near Abisko, Sweden - I_Fen_N2_1 | ecosystem: Environmental > Terrestrial > Soil > Wetlands > Permafrost | place: Sweden: Abisko...
TAGTAGATGAAACACAGGCACAAGTTTTTGATATTACTAATTTTAAATCAAAGGTGGATGCTAAGGGGGCAGAAACTGTAGATACCAAGGCGCAGATACAATATAATGGATTTACCTTTCAAATAGAAGATTTGAAATTAGGAGATACTATTTATGGTGTCAACAGTATGATGAGTCAGGACGAGGCAAATTCCTATTGTCAATGGCTTTTAAGTGGAGAGGGAAACTCTACCGCAAAATCAGATGGCACTTTTGGAACAAAAAATACACAGCTGGTATTTTTGAAATGCAGATTCAAGAATAATTCTACTTCTTCTGTCACTTTAAGAATGGCACCAACTGTATATGGACTTCAGGATGGAAAAACCTGGGGACCGGGGGTAGTAATGGTATATGGATTTTCTGGAAGACATGAATTGTACACGGACCCTAGGATTGGAATAGCAGAGAGGGGAACTTATACATTCATTCCGGGTGAAGAACTGGATACGGTATTTATGTTAGGATTTGGACAGATGGGTAACCCGAGTAGTTTGGATTTTGCATATACGAATGAAGGTGTGGATATTTATCTGTCTTCCCAGTTCTTATCAAATGAATCTGTGGGAAGCAAACTTCCAACTGGAAGCTTTTTATTGCCGATTTTTAAAGGTGGCCAGTTGGTAAATTGATGTTCGTGAGTATATCACGTGGCATACTCGCGAAACTTTATGACCTGATTCAGATAAATGGGGGGGATATGAAAGTATTAATAAAAATAGAATTAGAACGTGCATTAAGAAGTAAGGGACTGCTTATTTCCCTAATAGTTGGATTTGCCATTGCCATTACTCAGTTTGTCGTAGTAGTTTTCCCGGTATCTAAGCATATATTGGCATTTTTTGATGGTTCAGCAAATACCTATCCACGCTCTGTTTTTAACTGGTGGATAGGTGTTGATGGACTACACCCATATTTAAGGATATATTTGACAATCTTTCCGTTACTAGCGGCCATACCATATGCATCTTCTTACTTTGAAGATCGAAAATATGGCTACATAAAATCAATGTGTACCAGAGTAAAGCGGAGACAATATCTCATTTCCAAGTATGTAGCCGTATTTGTTGCAGGAGGAGTGGCAGTAACACTTCCAATGCTACTGAATTTACTTTTGACAGCATCTGTACTTCCCTCACTTGTTCCGGTAGGAAGTGGTAATTTTTTAGGTTCTGTATGTATGTTTTCAGATATATTTTATGTAAATCCCTATTGGTATATATTTATATATATGCTGATGTATTTCATGTATGGGGGAGTATTTGCCACACTGGCACTTGTATGTAGTCAAATATTTGACTATAGCTTTTTTGTACTCATGTTTCCATTTGTCATCTATTACGGACTAGGGATCATAACACCTTATATTAGTATAGATAGTATAAGATCTTTCAATCCCAGACAATTACTAAGTATGCAAGCGGGAGGATGTATTTTAATTGGTACATTCTTTGGTGAGGCACTTTTGATTGGAATCATATCATATGCATTGTATATGTGGAAAGGAGTCCACAGTGATATTCTCTAAAAAGATCAATATAGTATGCGTAATATTTTTAATGTTTTTTTTAACTGTATGCGGATTTATGATAGTCCAGATTAACATAAGTTATCCAAAGGCAGGCGTTATCTCAAATGATAAAGATAACTCTATTATGTGGAATGGATGTAAAGTAAAAGCAGTAAGTAAAACAATTTACAATCCGGAAGATTTTATGACTGCCTATCCAGATATCCCATTCTATAAATATTTGCTGAGTGGGAATTTTGACAATACCTATACAAGAATAGTGCTGTTTAAGGTAAATGTTACAAATACCACTAATTCTGCAATTAATTTTTCCTTAACGAATCATACTGTGGCAGAAGCTTTCCCTAGTGCATGGAATAATGGGGTACCTCCAATTGTAGATAATAAAAAGCTACAACCTGGTGAGAACAGTGAATTTGAGGTAGCTGCACTTATTCAAGACTCGCTTGTCAGCGTTCCACACTTAAAAACGATAGAAAATGATGAATTTCATCTTGTATTTTCATACTACCCAGATAAGGTATATCTGAAATTTGATTAAGGAAGTGCTAGCCTATGAAAAAATACTTACAACAATTTTCTTGCTCCGGGAGTATTTTATTATATATGGGAATGACTCCTGCTATCATTTATCTGACAACCTTAGGTTGTCTTCGTTACAGTAACAAAGTGAGTTACTGTCTATCGGACGTTCTGTGCTTTGATGAGCACTATACAAAATTTTATATCTATCCTTTCGTTCTCCTTATGATTATTAATCTCCTGAAAGAAGAGTTCAGGGCAGGGGTAGTTCTAAGATATGGAAGTTCAGCAAAACTGATGATGAAATTATTTAGAAGATTAATCATTATAGCAGCAGTAGTGGGTATCTACCAGACTATCCTAACAACAGCCTTGGGTCTGGTATATACTCCTTTTCAGTGTAATTGGGACTCTTTGACAGGGTATCCTTTCTTTCTGGTGAAAAATGTTGTGACACAGATACCACCAACGGCAATTATTATTCTGGCACATTTCCTTTCTATCGTTCTAACTACACTGGTTATCAGTATGTTCGTAATGGTGCTCTGGTGGCTGACAGAGACACCGGTTACAGGATTTATCGTAATTGTAGGATTGCTATCCATCGAAACTAATATATCAATATATGTAAACGTATTATTTAGTATTGTATCTTTGAGACCGGATAAGATATTTTTATCAGGAATAGATCCTTGGAGCTTTTTAGGATATCCTATCTTGATTATTTTACTGCTGTTTATAAGTGGAACTGTTATTATTAGAAAAATTGATTTCCTGAGGTTAAAATAATGATTTTATTAAGACAAATAAATGCAGATATTCGACAGGGTATCTTACAGAAATGGAAAGTATTTCTTATAATCACATGCGTAGCGTTGGCTCTGACGGTATTGTTTCTATTTACTACGAGCGGATTAATCACAAAGGGACGAATTACCGGCAGTGTATCGCTGGGCGATGCTTTTTATTATATGTTTCGGGGAATGAAAGAGTATGACCCCAAGATGGGGGAATTATTTGATATTGTAGATTCCTTTCTTATTTGGAATCTGCTATTAGCATCTATGATTAGTTATTACCCAATAAGAGAACTAAGAAATACGGGAAAAACCTATCTTATAAGAGCAAACACTAGAATACAGTGGTGGCTGAGCAAGTGTATATGGAACATTCTTACTGTATCCCTTTTTTATCTGTGTATCTTTGCAGGAATGGTAATTGGCGGCTTTATTTCCAGTTTCTTTTTTGATCATATAACAGCTTCATCATTTTTATTCAATCCAGAAATATTTAAAAAAGTATTTAAGCTGGAATTCATCCATGGAACGCAGAATTACATAATAGCGCAGATTATGATACTTCCGTTTGTGGCGTCCCTCGCAATGTCTATGTTCCAAATGGCAGTAGAATTTATATTTAATGAACCCATTTCCTATATTGCAGTTATTATCATATGTGGATTTTCAGCCTATTATATGAAATGGTTTCTAATAGGTAATGGAATGATGGTGTACAGATACTTCTATGTAAACCCCAAGGGAATCGGAATAGTATTACCTTTACTTGCATCGGGTGTCATTTTCACATTGAGCATTGTGGTTGGGTATATCAGTTTCAGAAATAAGGATATTTTATAGTACAAAATAATACACAGTCAGATAACGAATCTGATAGATGCCGTTAATGGCGGTGGGAGGTAAATATGTATATTGAATTAAAGGATGTTTCTAAAAAAATTAAAGGTTCTGAAGTTTTAAAAAATGTTAACTGCCACTTTGAAAGTGGAAGCGTTTATGGTTTAAAAGGTAAAAATGGCAGTGGAAAAACAATGCTGATGAGGGCGATATGTGGACTAATTAAGACCAAAGGTGAAATTGACATTAATGGAGAAATTCTTGGAAAGAATATCTCATTTCCCAGAAGTGTGGGAGTTTTAATAGAAAATCCTGCATTTATTTCTGGATATACAGGAAAAAAGAATTTACAGGTTTTAGCTTCAATCCAGAAAAGAATTGGGGATGAGGAAATCATCAGTACCTTGAAGAATGTAGGATTAGACCCAGAGGATAAGAGAACATACAAGAAATACTCTTTGGGAATGAAGCAAAGACTTGGAATAGCAGGTGCCATAATGGAAAATCCGGAAATAGTAATTCTGGATGAACCCATAAATGCACTGGATGAAAGCGGAGCACTACAGGTAAGGCAGATATTAAAGGAGCAGAAGGAAAGAGGCGCAATTATAATTCTGGCATGCCATGATACAGAAGAACTGGAATTTTTGTCTGATGAAATTATTACTATTAGCGAAGGTACGATTGTAGGCAGAGATGTCCTTGTTAAAGAATGATTCGATCTTTTGGTTGGGAACATTTCCTTATTAATACTTATTGTACTTAATTGACAACATAATTAAAGCTTATTTATTTATCAAAAAATCAAAGTACCAAAATAATATCATGTGATATCATTTGAAATGAGTGAATTATTATTACAATGAACTTTGCGAGTTTCAATAATAAACAGAAGCTCTACAACCTAGTATTTATGAAGGCTGTGGAGCTTTGATTTTTTGTGGTGATACCTTTCTGATGTCTGAATTATATATTCCTTTGCATCCAAGGCAAAAGTTTATCTTTGCTTTTATCAAACCATTGAGATGTAGGAACGTATTTTTACTATGAATAATAACTGGTTTGGAACAGTTTGAAGGCCTATAGCAATTTTCATTCTATGCAACAGCAAAAAAAACTGCATAAATAACGGAGAAGTACAGACGCAAAGCAAAATATTATATCTAATTAACATTGACATTTCTTCTCCTAAGTGTATAATACTGTATATTAGAAACATATACAGTGATACACACTTGGAAGAAGGTAGATCAGTGAAGGTGATAATTAGTAATAATAGTGAAGTGCCAATATACCAACAAATCAAAAATCAAATTAAAGATGAAATTTTAAAAGGGAATCTTACAGATGGAGAGCTGTTACCTTCCATCAGGCACCTTGCGAATGAAACCGGCGTTAGTGTTTTAACAAGCAAAAGAGCTTATGATGAGCTAGGACAAGAGGGGTATATTAATGGCGTACAAGGGAGGGGTTTTTTTGTCGCAGCACAGAATATGGATATGCTTAGAGAAGGAAAAATAAAAGAAGTTGAAAATAAATTTAGTGAGGCATTAAAAATAGCAGAGATGATAGACATAAGTAATGAAGATTTAAAGACGATGTTTGAAATATTATTGCAAGATAAAGGGAGATAGTATATGGAATATTTATTAGAAGTTGATGGATTAAATAAAACCTTCAAGGGGAAAAAAGCTTTAGATAATGTCAGTTTTCGTATTTTTGAAGGATGTATAACCGGATTTATAGGTGTTAATGGAGCAGGAAAAACTACGACGATTAAGTCGATTTTAGGACTCAACTTTCCAGATTCTGGAGAAATTAAGATATTTGGAAAGTGTTTAAAAGATAATGAAAAGGAAATCAAGGATAGAATTGGCATTGTTTTTGATAATGGGTATTTATATGAAGATCTTTCTATAGAAGAGATGAAAAAAATTATTGCACCAGCATATAGCAGGTGGGATGAAAATGTATTTCGTTCTTATCTTGAACGATTTAATTTGGAAAAAAAGCAGAAAATAAAGACATTATCGAAAGGTATGAAAATGAAATGTGCTTTAGCACTAGCGCTTTCACATCATGCAGATTTGTTGATTATGGATGAACCAACTTCAGGACTTGACCCGAAAATCAGGAAGCAATTATTAGAAATTATTAAGGAATTTGTTTCAGAAGATGGAAAATCTGCATTTTTTTCTACTCACATAACAAATGATTTAGAGAAAACTGCAGACCAGATTATTATGTTGGATCAAGGGAAAATTTTGATTGATGAGGATAAGGATGTGTTATTGGAAAAGCATGCGCTCGTTAAGGGAGATAAAAGTTTGTTAACACATGATTGCAGGAAACTGTTTGTTAGCCTGGAAGAAAAGGGGTTTGGTTTTGAGGGGCTTACAAATAATAGGGCAGCAGTAAGAAATAGTATGAAGGATATCATAATGGAAAAACCATTAATTGAGGATATTATGATTGCTTATGCAGGCAGATGAGGAGGAATGATAATATGATTGAAGCATTAATATATAAAGATATAAAGTTGATGTTTAAGGATAATACACTACTATTAGCAGGACAATTTTTATTTGTCTTGATTATAATTTCTACGAATTTAGGAATCGCTGGTTATTCGCTGTTGTCAGCAGGAATCTGTTGGACATATCTTATGAATGTGTCTTCAAAAGAAAAAGCTGCGAAAGGAAATATACTGTTATTATCTACACCATATCGAAAGAAAGAGCTTATAATAGCAAAATATTTGACCGCATATTTATTATTTATAAGTACTACGTTATTATATTCTGGAATATCCGAAATATTTAAAATGATTCATGTGGAATTATTTCCTCAAATTTCATGTGATGTTTTCTTTATTACGTTGCTGAGTGTTTCACTTTTTGTAGGAATCACATTACCAATGTATTTAAAACTCGATGATTCTATAATAAAAATAGTTTCATCAATTATGATTTTAGGTACATTTATTATCGGATATGTAGTTTTTAAACAGTTAAGTGCTCAAGCGATTTTAGAGTTAATGAATTGGACAAATAAGTATTTGGGTCTGTTAAGCATAAGTATTAGTATTTTAGCTGTCATAGTATCTTATATTATTTCATTTACACTAATGAGTAAGACAGAATATTGAAGGGTGGGATAATAATGTTAAATTTATTAAAAAAAGATTTTATCCTTTTAAAATGGCGGTTAATATCATATTTTTTGATTTGTATTATGCTTATGGTGATATTAATGATTAATTGGGGCTTTTTAGAAATGGCTCCAGTAATTTTGACAACAGTACTTTTTTGCTATTATTGTCTAATTTCATTATTTGAAAGAGAAGGAAAATATTCAGGAGATCGACTTATGATTGCGCTTCCATACAAAAGAAATGAAATCGTATATGGTAAGTTTTTATCACCATTGATTTGGGTAAGTATGTATTATATCATTGCGATTATTATTTATATCATTATAAAAATAATGAATAACGGTATGATATCATTTAAAGGTATTGGAATAGGAATTATAATATGTTCTACATGTATTTCAGTGATTACACCTATTTTTGTTAAATATGATTATGTGAAGGCAACTAATTTTTGTATGATGATTGTTATGTTAACTGGAGTAGTATATGCTTTGATAATAAAATTTAGTAACAATCTGGATTGGATTTCTAAAACAATATTGAATTACAGTAGTTCTAAAGATGTGATTTTAAGTATGTTTGGAGTAGTGTTTTTAGCATTATCTGTTGTTATGACAAAGCGAATATATTTGAAAAAAGAATTCTAGATAATATGAACGCAAAACCTAGGTTTATACGCAACATCCATTAATAAATAAGTTAATACTTCTAGAGTTCGAATAATGCTACAAGCAATGCAACTATAAAACAAAAGACCACAACCGAGAACAAGTTCTCGGCTGTGGTCTTTTGTTTTATAGTTATGTGGCGCCAGCCACGAGGCTTCTATATATTGCCTGATAGTTTTTTTATCAGGTAATATATAGAAGATGAGCATTGCGGGGTACCGGTAGAAGGAGTACTTTCCCCAAGTGTTGCCAATATTTATAAACCCCATAACACTTACAAATTAAAACAAGAAATCCCACCTAAGTATCACTATGTTCTATGTATTCATTAATAAAATAGTCATAATTGCACAGTTTCTTTATGTTTTTGATATGTATTTTAGTAAAAAACGATATACAATAAAGAAGATTAGAGAATACAACTGTGAATTGTACTATTAATAATTGCGAAACTAGAGAATATTTGTGGATGATGTTCAAGAAGGTTTGCATGCAACAACATGTATTAGGAGGGTAAAAAATGAAATTAATCAGTTTTTTTATGTCAAAAAGGCGGCTTAAACGTACGGAAGCACTTGTTCTTGTGGTTATCTTAACAATGAGTAGTGTTTTACTTTCAGTGAATGCATCAGCAGAAACGGTGTCATGGAAAAATGATATCTCATCCACGTTAAGCGATGTGTCAGATGGAATGGAAAATGGTCAGAACTATGAAGACGCTTTAGCAAATCTGAATTCAAGTCTAGATGGTTTAGAGAGTGCAGCAACCGTAGATGGACTAGCAGTAACACAAGTAGGAGCCGATTTTGTTACATTGGAATGGGACGCATTTAACTCAGAGGACATTGTGGGATACAATGTATATTGGGCTGATAAAGACACGGATACGCAAGTTTATGCAAAGCTAAAAGGTGATGGAACAAAGGCAGCAGACGATGATACATCGTCTATCACAGTAGGAAAGGATACAACAAGTTTTACTTACAACAAATCAACACATGAAAACTATTACTTTAAGGTGGCACCTGTTCTTAAGGGTGGAGAAGGCTCAAAGACAGCATCAGTTAAGTCGCCAACCGCAACAGAGTTTGATCTATACCTTGAGAACCTTGACAGAGGTTTAGTAGAGGTACCAACGTCAGGAGGAATGTTCCTTAGCTGGAGATTACTTGGTACTGAAGTAACGGGCTATAGTGCAACAGGACTTACAGGAACAGACTTTACTGTTTATCAGGATGGAACAAAGATTGCAACTGTAACCGATAGTACAAACTATATGGTTACAGGTGGTTCAGTAGATCATACATATACAGTAGTACCAATTGTCAATGGAGAGGAAGTTGTTAAAGATACATCTGATGCAGCAATCAAGATGACAACAGGAGAAGGTGCTGCTGGGTATATGGATATTGCATTGCAGGCACCGGCTAATACAACAATTGAAGAAACTTATGGAATTTCAACTGCTGAAGTTACATTGTTAAAGCAGAATCGTACAGATGTATATACAACAACAGAAATCACTTACGCAGCAACAGATGTCAGTGTTGGTGATGTTGATGCAGATGGAGAATATGAATTCATTGTTAAATGGGATCCATCACTTGCAAAGGATGTATCACAGCAGGGATATACCGGGAAACAGTATATTGACTGTTATGAATTAGATGGGACACTTCGTTGGAGAATTGATCTTGGTATCAATATTCGTTCAGGTGCACATTATACACAGTTCTTGGTAGAAGATTATAATCAGGATGGATATGCTGAAGTGGCAATGAAGACTGCTCCAGGTACAAAGATTCTGACATTTAAAAACAACAATCAGAACGAAATCGCAACTGAAAAATATATTACAATTCCAGAAGCGGATACTACTAATGCGGAAAATACAGATAATTATGTATATTCAGCAGCACAGTACAGAGAGCATTTAATTAAAACGTTCATGGACTGGGGTGTATGGGCTAAAGATTCAGCAGATATGAAAGAAGCAAAAGCCGCATGGGATAAGAACTTAATCAACTTATTTGCACCGGAAAATGGTCAGGCAACAGTTACAACTAAGAATGCAGATGGAACTTATACATCTACAAATATGTCATTAGTAGAAGCAGGGTTTAATGCAGATGACGTTGTTGTGAATGTACCTGTAAGAGATGCAGATGGTAATGTAGTGTATCAGGCAGATGGTGTTGCAAGCGCTTATATGCAGACTGTTTTATACAATTCAACAGGCACAGATCTTACAGCAGCCACTGGATTAACACAATCTATGTATAAGGTAGACAATCAAGGCGGATATACAGAAGCAGAAGCAACAGCGCTTGCTGATTACTTCTTGAATGGATATCAGTACCGTATGAAGAAGCATAACCTCAATAATTATGAAGGATATATTATTTCAGGCTCTGAATATTTGACAGTGTTCAATGGCAAGTCAGGTGCGGAGATGGATACGATTATGTACCCATTTGCACGAGAAGATGATGGCATGCTTTGGGGCGATTATGCAATGAATTACATGGAACCTGGTAATAGGTGTGACAGATTCCTTGCAACAACAGCTTATCTGGATGGTGAAACACCTTCTATGGTATTTGCTCGTGGTTATTATACAAGAGCAACAATAGCTACTTACAAATTAAGTGCAGCGGGAAAATTCGTGAAAGAATGGACAATTGATAGTGGTTGGACAGAAATGACGAACCCATTCAATGATGGACCTCATGGATTTGATGGTAATAATACAGACACCGGGTCCAATGGAGTACGTAAAGGCCTGCTTTCAGGACAAGGGGACCATTACATGACAGTTGGTGATGTAGATAGTGATGGGTGTCAGGAGATTATATACGGTGGTGCAATCATAGACAATAATGGTGATCTATACAGTAGTGGTAAAGCATATTTGCCAGATGGAGTAACGTATGCGAAGTATGGACATGGAGATTCAATCCATCTTACAGATATTGATCCAGACAGACCAGGATTAGAGATATTCTCATGTTTCGAAGGTGGTGCAGGAGCTCCATATGGTACAGCACTTAGAGATGCAACTACCAATGTTGCAATTGCAGGCGCAAACACATTATATTCAGGAGCAGATACAGGACGTTGTATTATTGGCGATTTCAATGCAGAAATCAGAGGAATTGAATTATCTGGTATGGCATTCACAGACAGCAAAGGAAATGTTATCTCAGGTACATCAATTACAACGAATCAGAATCTGAAGTTCTGTGCAGATATGACAACACAAGGTTACCTTGGAACAACCATTGGTAAAGCAAATGGAACTGCAGTAAAAACTGTGGCAACACTTACAGGAACATCTTCCAATAATAGTACAAAAGGTACTGCAGGTTTAATTGCAGATATCCTTGGAGATTGGAGAGAAGAAGTTATCACAAGAACAACAGATAGTTCAGCACTTCGTATCTATACATCGACAGAGGTTACATCACATAAGATGTATACACTTATGCATGATACGCAGTACAGAGCGCAAGTTTCGGGGCAGAATACAGCATATAATCAGCCATCATATACAAGCTTCTATTTTGCAGCTGATACAGATTGGGAATATGTACCGATTCCAACTGCAAAAAAAGATCAGGAGCCAGGTATTGTAGAAATTCAGCCAACAAGTGTTTCATTTGACAATACAAGTCTTATGGTAAAAGAAGGTGCGCAGACAAAAGTTACAGCGAATTTTGCACCAGAAAAAACAACCAATAAAACAGTCACATATACATCATCAGATCAAAGTATTGCAACAGTTAGCAATGACGGAACAGTGACAGGTGTAAAGGCCGGAACAACAACTATTATTGCAACGACTCAGAATGGCCTTACAGCAACGATAAAGGTGTATATCAAAGCACAGTACAAGGATGTGGGTACAGATACATTTGCAATGAATGGGTCAAAAGCATTCACATTTGGTACGGCAGCAGTTCCTGAAACAACTTTAGTTGGAAAAGATGCTGCTTATACATCCGCGAAAGGATTTGGATGGGACAATGCAGATACAATTGCATTAAATGAAGGTACGAATTATGTATCAGGTAATAATGTAAGAAC
>Ga0302170_10000918_pt1 | contig 11592 bp, 10 predicted proteins | sample I_Fen_N2_1_FD_193492 | JGI IMG/M metagenome (GOLD analysis project Ga0302170, IMG submission 193492) | Peat permafrost microbial communities from Stordalen Mire near Abisko, Sweden - I_Fen_N2_1 | ecosystem: Environmental > Terrestrial > Soil > Wetlands > Permafrost | place: Sweden: Abisko...
AGCTGTACAATATTACCAAGGGGGAGAAAAAGAGTTCTATTTTCAGGTGAAAGGTTAAGCTCTTCAGACATCTGATATTCGTTTACCTTACACTCGTATGTGTTTGGGTCTATCTTTGTTTTATTAGCATATTTTATAGTGGCTACCTTCAACTCATTTTCCGCTTGCGAAACAAGGCTGTTATCGACATAACTTGTATCAAATCCATAAACTATGAATTCATCCCCCTCGACAGGCTTCATAGTATCGCAAGGTAGATTTATCCCCCATTCATCATCGCGCACAATCTCAAAGACGTTGTATGATGATTGCCCGTTTATATCTCCCGCAGAATATAAAGTAACTTCAAAGGATTTTCCATTCAGTTGGCCGCTAGTCATTTCGATGGAAAGCGTTTCCCCTGATAAGATATAATCTTTTGTAAAATCGGCAAGTGCATTGCTGTGTAATTGATACGCTAAAAAAGTACCCACAGTAGTAGTTCCGTCCGATTCAGTAGTTTCTAATTTACGCGCTTTCGTATCTAATTTATCTACCTTACAAACGGTACGCGGATAAATATCTTCAAAAATAACTATATCATCAATAACATCTTCTGTAGAAAGATTATCTTCCGTATCAATATATCCACCCGTAGAAGATGGAAGATGAAGACGTGTAGTTACCACGCTTTCTATATAGGAATCGTTTGTGCCGGCACTGAAATAGATGCTTGGCACATGTCTTAGAACAATGCCATTCAATGCTGTAAATCTGTTACCTACTTCAACGTCAACATCAACAGCTGATTGGTAATTCTCATAACTATAATCCGTTATAAACTTAAATTCTCCTTCATCTGTAGTTAATGTTCCATCTGTTGAAATATAGTAAACAGCCCGGCAGGCTTTCCCTGTGTTTTTGCCATTTAGAAATAAGATGTCTATGTACGCCATTGACTTGTCGGAAGAAACATCCGAAAAGCATTTCACGCCTAGAATCTCGCTACCCACATTTACACCATGTACCAACCCACCCGCAATGCCGTTTATGGACCCTATAGTAAACGTTAGTGTTTTGCCATAGTAGGAAGTTATATTTTTTGTAGAGCCAAATGCGTATATACGGGTCGCATACGCAGAGCTACTGTCATTGCGAGTTATGGTTGATAGGTTATCACCCTCTTTTAGTAAAACAGACTCTCCTACTTCATATTTACCAAGATGAAGTACGCTACCCTCAAACCACCATTCGCATTCCCACGCCTCTGCTATGTTGTTTAGAGCGTTAATGATGTTAGTAGCATCGTATGACAAGTATTTCGCTTCTGTGCCTACTACGGTTTCATCTATCACGTAGGAATATGGTATTCCCCCATATTTATATCCTAAGGCGGATATGTTAGATATCACTATATCTAAATGTCTAGATGCTTTTGCTGTTAAACTCCATTCTTTTTCGTGACCTGCAGAACGATCATAGAATAGTATCTTATGCTTAAACTTCCAATAAGGGGCATCAAATCTTAATTCATAATCATAGCCTCCGGTAGTTTTGTTGTATGTAGGATGCTGCTTGTCTATAATTTCAAACACACCAAATGCAATTCCCTGCGCATCGTATTCTTCACCAACTAATTCAATGTAACTACCGCGTTTGAAATTAATCACAGAAGATGTTGTAAACTTAATAGTTACATATTCTTCGGACATTATGGTAGCCTTATATATACTTCCGCTATTAGCGATAGTAGATATAATGACGTTACCGGATATGTCTTTGATGGTTACCATAGTACAAAGTTCGCATAATAAAAAGGGAAGTCCGAATTTTCAGACACCCCCTTTTACACATCATCTTGTTTGTGGTAAATTAACTCCTATTAGACGGATTAGGTTCGTTAAACTTCACCGAAATCTTACAAAAAGTTCTTCTTGTATTAAGAGCGAAACTCGCACAACTAAGATACGTCAGACGATATTTCTCTTCCAATTCTGGAACTTCTATTTCTACGTTTCCTCCGTACAATATAGATTCGAAAGCTTTCTTTCTAGATTTATATTCAGCAGTCGTACTTCCCTCTATATGGAATGTTAATGTCAACGCTCTTTCGTCAACCTGAGGATTATTATGAGAAACCTGCTTACCCGGCATAAGCCTTGATTTATTCTCTATAAATTCTTTCAATGGTGCTAAAGAGTCGATATCGTTCAAAAAGTTATCTCCCATCTTAACACCTAAAGTAGACGCATCTACTCCATTAATTAGCATTTCAATCATAATTTGCTCGTATTAGTTTTAATATCCTTTAAAAATTCATTGCTTGCAACAAGCTGTTTTACTGTATTAGCTGTATTAAGACTTATCTCTCGAAGTTCTAGAAAAGAATTAACTGCAATCGTCCTAGTTTCATCCGCAATATTGCAATGAGCAGTTGATACGGTTAAAACAGAGTTTAGAAGATCGGTTTGCTTTACGTTCTGATCTTTTATTTCCTCACCAGACATCTGCAATGCTGCAAATCGACCGTTCAACTCATCTGTGCTTTCTTGACTGGCTGATGCAAATCCTCCCGAAGTAGAAGACTGTGTTGAACTACTGTCAATTCCGGCAGCAGAAAGTAAATCGTCCCTTTCTTGTACAGCGGCCTGAACAATTGCGGTGTATTCCTCATTAAGCGAAGTTATTTCGTCAGCCGTTAGCTTATCGTTGCTCGCAGTGTATTCAGCGAACTTCTTATACCACGCTTTCAATTTGTCTTCGTATGTATTTGTCATCATCATTCTGATGATAGCATTTCGCATATCTTCTTCGAAGTTTTTCGCAAAGTCTGATGAATCACTACTCATATCCTGAAGCAGGCTTTCAAAACTATCATAAGTCGAATCAAAGGAAATACCTGTTAATGCTTCATTTAGGGTATCATCTAGATCGCTTAACTGGTCTTTTGTATCTATGATTTTTTGTAGATAGGTTTGCAAAGAGCTATCTAGTGAAGACCACCAAACATACGAGTTCTGTTGAAGCTTTAGAAGATTATCTGCTGACAAATTAATAACATCGTTGATATTATTAAGTCTGAATCCCATCTTCTCACTTAGCTCATTCCAGTCCGTATTTTTGTTGATATGATAAGCGTAGGAGTGAGACTTCCAACTCGATCCGGCCTTTGCCGTTTCATTGGCCATATTACGAGCTGATTGAATTTCTTGTTTAATTAGTTCGATAGACTTCTGTGCGGATTCTACAGCCTCAGAGCCACTCTGCTTTTCAAGTAACTCGGTTTGCTTATCTAACAGATTTGATATTACGGTTGTAAGAGCTTCATAGGAATCTATTAGCTTTTGAGAAACAACTTTTTCACTTCCACCAAGAGCAGAACCTATAACGCTTGCAAACCCGCTCAATACTTTAGCACTGCCTGTAATTATAGACATGGGCTTAGTGAAGTCTATTTCAGCTAATCCATCAGCGACTTTACCATATCCCGCTATAATGCCTGACACTTGATCAGATGTTTCTATTCCCAAATCATTTAGGCCACTCAAGATATCTTGTCCTGCTTCGGCTGTGGCTTTCATATTACTACCTAAATTATTAACAGTCTTATTAAGAGCGGCCTTTGAAACAGCCTGATCTTTTTGCGCATCAGTAAGTGCCTTGGTGGCCTTTCTCTGCTCTTCGGTATCACCTGTCCCGCTTTCTTGCAACTTGTTTAGGGCCTTTTGCGCGGTAGCTACTTTTTCGCATGACGCTTTGTAATCGTCGTACGCCTTGCCTACTGCCGTAATTGCAGGAGCTCTGGAAATGTCTTCTTTCTCTAGATTCTTAAAAGCATCTGACAGTTGCTTGAAGTCGGTCTCACTGATTTTACCCTGCACCAACTTCAAATACTCTTGAATCTTCGTCTTTAGCTCACCGATACTCTTTGTAGATATCTTATCCAAGTCTCCAAAGACATCTTCAAAGTTTATGCTCTTTTTGAACTGCTCTGTACTTACGGCACTCAACTCATTGTTCTTGCTTTTATTAGCTTCTCCTATAGATGCATCTATCTTTGCGTTTACAACAGGATCGCTTCCTTTCTTTGAATTAAGATCAGCTATCTTATCATCATACTTCTTTGAAATTGCTTCTTTTTGAGCTTCGTAGTTCATAAACTCGGCAAGCATATTTTTAAGAAGATCTTTTTCAGCTTTTTCTTTGTATGTATTCGCAGAATCAGTATAGCCCTGAAGCACTTTCTTTTGATCTTCAGTGAGATTGTTTTCAGTGCTTGTAGGAGTGAATGCAAGACCTTTTTCTTTTGCCTTAGGGTTCTTATTCTCCCATTCTAGCTTTTCTTTTGCTTGAAGCTGTTTTACCATCTCATCCCTACGAGATGTGTTCGCAGTTATAAGCTTTTGGTAGTTTAATGCAATTTGAGCTTCTTCTTTCTGAGCACCATTCTCCATAGCATCAATATGCGATTGCTCAATCTCATTTTCAGATTGAGCCACTGACTTAGATATAGCCTCTGTGTACTCATTTATCTTTATTTGTCTATCTGCTATCTCTGCCTTTTGCTCATTAGCCTCTTTGGCTGCTCTTGCCGCCTTAGACGCTGCACTTTTGGCATCTTTAGAGGAGACACCGCCCCCTTTTTCGTATTTTTCTTTGGCGGTCTTGTAATCTTCGTCATATTGCTTGTACAACTTATCATATTCTTCTTTTGAATAGGTGTTTTTGCTCTTTACGAAGTTATCAAGCTTGCTTTTGGCGGCTTCCATAGCCTTACGGTTATCTTCTACCCACTGGTTAGCTGTTTTCTTTGGGGTATCACGTGCGTTTTTCTCTAAAGTAAGGGTGTTTAGTTGCGATTCTAATTCGTCCTTTGTATAAGTCCCCTGTGCGCCACCGATAGATACCTTTCCGTATTTTTTGCCACCACTACCCATGTTTGCCAAAAGACGTTTACGAGTTTCAATCTCTGATTTTAATCTGGAGTTTGAGATACCTGTTAAGTTAGTAAGATATTCCTCTGTATTGCTGTTTGCTATTTTTTTTGTGTATAGCTTTCTTTTTTCTTTAAGTACAGCTATTTGGTCGTCAATACCTTTACTGTATGCGGCGGGAGAAACCATTGGATTTGAAGACCCGCTAGCTTTCTCTTTTTGAAGTTGAGATATCTTATTATCAATATATGTTACTTTATCGGTAGCATTATTTTGTGTTTTTTTTCTATCCGATTCATTTATTTGATTCTTTATTTTCAGTATGTCACGAAGCATATCTGCCTCAGTCTTATACTTTGCAAAAATAGATGGATATGCATCTCTTAATTTAATAAGGGCTATTTTTCGATCTTGTGTACTTAGAACTTCGTTTGATGCAGTGGATATAAGTGCCTCTATTTTGTTTTTATGTTCTTCCTCTGCCTGATTCAACTTATCCATCTCTTCATTGAAGCTCTTTTGTGCTTTTTCTGCTGCGGTGGTAGAATCATACATAGCCCATGCGGCAGTAGCAAGTACGCCAAGGGCTACGGCAGCTGCTACATAAGGATTGCTAAGCATAGTAGTGTTTAGAAGAGCTTGAGCCTTTCTAAGGAGAATTATTCTATCTCTCAAGAACATTGTAGCAATGGAGTGTCCCGCTTCTGCATTAGAAGCTAATACAACGGCAACTCTGTACGCTCCGTATGTACCTATCAATCCAATGAGAACCTTACCGACTTCTTCGTAGTTGTCTACTATGGATTTAGCACCTTGAATAGACATCATGATAATACCCTCTGAATTCTTACCTAAGCTGTTGAAAGCATTATCGGTCGAATCTTGTAACATTGAGAGCTGTCCTGATATGGTCTTACTGCCATTCTCAGCCATTTTGTAGAATCTGCCACCCTCACTAGTGGCATCGATGAATGCTTGCTGAACCATCTCTGTGGAGATAGCACCTTTCTCCATCTCCTTTTTAAGGTCCGCAATAGACTTACCTGTTTTTTGGGCAATAATCTGCAATGGATTGAACCCGGCATTTATCATTTGGTTTAAGTCCTGTCCCATCAACTTACCCGCTGCCGATGATTGAGAGAATGCAAGGGTGAGAGAATTGAATTTTTGCGAATCTCCCATAGAGACATCGCCAAGTGCTTGAAGGAACTTAGGTACTTTCTCTACTTCAAGATTAAAGCCAAGCATCATTTGTGTGGCTGCCGTAAGATCACTAACAGTCAATGGAGATATAGCCGCATAAGCTTTTACCTGTGTGAGCAACTTATCGGATTTCTCTTTGCTGCCAAGCATGGTCTCTATGGCCATGTCCATTCGTTGGAACTCTGCACGGGTGTCAATGAGTTTATTCTTGAATTCATTCAACAAAGCCAATCCGCCAATAGAGGCCATCATCTGTTTAAATGAAATTGCCATTCCACCGTTGGCAACAACTACTCCTTTTGATTCATTTTTGAACAACGCATATTCATCCTTAAGACCCTTTACAGATAGTCTAGCCGATGCCTGTTGCTGTTGTAGATCAAAGAGTGCAGTCTTTTCTTCTATGAGGACTTTCTTTGCTGAATTAAGCTCTAGCAAAGAATTCCCTTTCCCCGCATTATACGTGGACATAGAACGGTATGCGTTACTTAAATTCCTTACGTCCGATTCTACTTGCTTGATGACTGATTTCTGATCAATCATCTTTTGAGTAAGTTCATTAACCGAAATAGAGCTTTGATATATCTTCTGCTTTAGATTGGTTTCAACTGCTACACCCGCACTTGCAGCCTCTGTAATGAAAGACCGCATAGACGTTTGGGCAGTTGATAGGCTTGCCGACAATGATTTAGCCAAATCGGGCTGCTTGTTAGCATCAATGCTTGCCATTTCTGCTTTTAACTTGGAGATTTCATCTCTCAGGCGCTGTACTTTATCGAAGTCAGCCTCTACCTTGAAATATAGTTTTGCCATTTACTTTACCTGTTTTCGTTTAAGCATTTCACGCCCCGACATTTCTACGACATCGTCAGAATCATCACTCACAATCCTCATTTTGTCACACTGCATCAGTATCAGTCTCCTGTAAGGAATAACTTCTAGCACCTCTGTATAAGTCAAATGAAGGTCTTCTATGAAGGAAGCTATTTGACCCTCAAGTGTATTATTTCCGCTTACTTTTGTTTTGCCGCCATCTCGGCTAGATCCTTTGCTAAGATGGCACAGTCGAAAAAATCACCGCCCTTTATAAAATCAGTTACAGAAATCATAGACTTTTTTAACTCGAAGCCGGTGCAACTGGAAATATTTTTTGCTATTGATATTGATTTAGCTTCCCAGTCTTCCACGTCACCGGCTATTAATTTGGAAAGCCCGTCAATTATATAGCTTGAATTTTCTTCAAGTCCACTGAGTGACTGCAATAGCGTTGCTTGATCTTCTGCATCTACACCAGAAAAGCTTTTAATTGCCCTGCATAATACTTTTATGGTAGGAGGCCATATCGTGTATGGCTTACCTGCTAATATTACTGTTAGAAAGTCTTCATCTATTATCGATGAAGAAATAAGTCGTGCTGCTTGATTCATATCTTTTTATTCTAAAATAGGGCTGGACAGAAATTCCACCCAACCCTATCTACATTAATAAAGCACTAAAAATTACGCCCCTGCCTGTGTAACAGGAACAATAGCAGTCTTACCATCTGCAATAACAGTTACGTTTGCCATTCTAGATTCAGAATTAGCATTTGCAGATACCTTGACAGTAACAACCTTTCCGCTCTTAGTGACAGTAAGCCACTCAGAGTTGCTTGGAGCTGATGCATAAGAAACACTAGCTGTTGAATTTGCTGTGATAGTTTTACCTGTAGCGTCAGCTGCGGCAGTGAATGCAAGAGATGTAGGTGATACATCTAATACCAATGCAGACAAGTTTAATCCTTGTACATCGATCCAAAGCTCGTCCTTGAAATCTCCCTCTAGAGGCATAGCGTTAAGACCAATGCCGACAGCTTTATCAGCATCTTTGCCATTGCCAACTATAACAGCTTTCGGGAATACGATGCAAATATTGTCTTTCGTAATTGCAAAGACTGATTTATACCGTACTTCGGTAGGATCACCTGCCTCCCAAGCTGAGCCGTCTGAAGCAGCAGTACCACCTTGTAGGGCGGCCTTTGTTTCAAAGTCATACTCTCCGATGGTGAATTTGATGGTTTTATCACCACCCTCAACCTCTACTCTGTATGCCACTCCAGTTAATTGATTCTTATACTTTGTCAGACTAGGGTCTGCCTCTTCGTAAGAATAAGAATCTTGGTGCATGTTTTTTACCTCTGTTCCGGCTTGAATAAGAGAAACAATATTCGCTTTCGTTGGATATACAGTGATAAGATCGCTGTAGAAAAATTTGTCAATCTTGACAGCGCTAAATTTTCGTCCCATAATAATTTATTTTTTTGTATTTAAAACTTCGAATAATAATTTTACATTTACATAGTGACACTTTAAAGCAGTGTCAGCTTCACGACCAATAGAAGAAATACCATAGCAATATGTAGTACCATCGTATGAGCTTACCACATCATCCAAAATAGATTGAGCTTGTCTTTCAAGCTCTCCTAGACGGATAGAATTAGCGGAAGTATCACTTAAATTTGGTACGCATAAGTTTACCTCTACAAAATCTTTCTTCCAGTATGTACCGGGTTGCTGATTCTTGGCGTGAATGACAATTTTTTCAGCTGTAATCTCACCCGTAAGAGTTTCTCCATCGGGGATTATATCAATGCCGAAAGCCTCGCAATCACGGTAAATGATATTGGCTATGTCGCTACTTACTATCATTCGAATTCTTCTTTTAATCTTGTTTCAGCATGTAAAGCTGCACTACCTAAAACATCAAATCCTTTGGATTCCACGAATGAAGCATATTCCGCTTCGTTCTTAAGCAATACCCCGTCTTTTGAAACCTCTGAATCGTTCGACTGTCTCAAAGTACCTGTATGGTCTTGGTAATTACCATTCTCCTTAGCATACTCGACTGATTCCTCTGCTATCTCACGCTCTTTTTCAAGAACACGCGACATTTCGGCATCAAACCAAGGATCTACATCGGAAAAGTCAGAACCTACGCCCATATCTCTGAGTAATTAAAGTAATTAGTACGCTTAACGGTGTAAACAGTTCCCTGTCCTCTTACCGTATCACCGTCCATGCACCTAATTTCATCGCCCGCTTTCAGGGAAACTTCTTTCTCACATACAACATGATAATTAGGCCTGTAAACAGTGCCATTTTCAGAGGTAAACTCCTTTGTAGTATTATCATCACACCGACACGCACATACTGTCATCCAACTGTTACTGTCCGTTCCGGGAATAGGTCTGCCGAATGCATCCGTTTCATTACCGGAAGCAACCTTAACTTGCAATATGTGAGGTGTGTAAATCATAGAAATGTAACCTTAGGTTTATCGCTTAGATTATCTTTCAACCCGTACTCCTTACACTTCATTGAGTAGAAGTCTTTGATGCCTTGAATATTCCAAGACATAGAGAAACCGCTCTCAGATATGGAAGTAGCTCGAAGAAGTAAGTTAGGAATGAACTTAACGATATTGTAGTTAACAATTTCTTTGTTTTCATCCGTAACCTCATCTTCTAGATTGGTAGAAATGTCCAAAAGGTCAGCCTCCGACAATTGAATGCCGAAGGACTGAAACTTCTGTTTTATGTAGTCAGCAATGATCATGCGTTCATTGTAGAAAGGTCAAAATTCACAATATCAGTAGGATTACTGATTTGAGGAATCCATTCTGCGGTGTACTCGAGATAACGTCCGTTTTTATCTCTACCCTGAGAAACCAACATATCACCATCAGTTTTGTTGTAAGTACGTCCGGGGATAGGATCAGTAAACTCATAAGGAGTATGGAAGCGCATATAACCAATATTGTCTTGCTGTAGCAAGGTAATACGGTTGTCAGCATAAACAGCCTGATTTGTGCCAGTCTGTTCTTTTACGTAATCCTCTTTGATCTCAATAGCAGGAAGACCTATTCCGGTAAATACCTCACTTGCCATCTGCGATGTAACAACACCGGCGCCAAGATAGAATTGATTTGAGCCCATAATCATTTTGAACTTATCTCCGAACTCGCCTGAGCCAATGACGTTCTTAATGAAAGTAGCACGTGTCATAATCATTTTTGAGAAAACGCCATGGTCAGCTTTCAGTGAATTCATCTGCTCTTGCAGGTAAGTAATGAAATTGCTCTTAACATCAGCAGCAGGAGTGATAAATTTAAACGGAAGATCGATATCCAAAACATCTGGAGTATTCACATCTGTTCTGTTATCTTTGTTCTTCACAGTAGCAGAGCCAGTCATCAACAAACTTCCTACAATCAAGTCCATACGCTTATGAGCAGCCAAAAGAATTTGACGGAAGTCGTCATAGATGAAAGTTATGATATCATTCAAAGCAATAACTTGGTCGGGAGTCTTTGCTGTATTAAACTTGTCTATTAAGTCTTGAAGCTCAGATAGTCGGTCGATGGAAATTTGGTAAGTGTCGCCAAGATAAGCGATCTCTCCATATCCAGAACCGATGCTTCTACGTTCACGGATAGGTTTTTCTCCATAACGAGAGTTAATAGAACCGGCCATCACACCAGATACACTTCCGATATAATCTTTAAACACACGTGCGGTGGTTCTGCGGAAGGTAAGGTATTGCTGCCAATAGATGGCATCTTTACGGGTTTGTGTTACTCGGTTAATGACTGCACCAACAATGTTGGGATCATTAAATAGGGTTTCAATAGTTAATTGCATATCTTACCTCCTTATTCGTTAAATTGGAAATGAGGTAAATTCTCTTTGTCCTTGTCGGAGAAAGGAATTACCAGTTTATCAGGTTCAACCTCAAAAGCTCTCATTAATAGAGCTACTTGATTAATGCCAGTCTCTATTTTTTTTCTTTCGAATAAAGCAGAGTTAGCAACGTTTTTAGGAGTTGTACCGCCAACGGCTGACGCCTCAAACAATATGGCATCTTTAGCGATATTATCGCCAAAAGCAGCTGCAATAGTCAATAAGTCATAAGTAGCGTTAGATTTGTCTATCACGCTCACTTGTGCTCCTTTTGAGCCACTTCCTACAATCATTCCTACATAAGCAAGAGAGTTCTTTGCTATTTTAATAGTCAAAGCTCCTGCACCTGTGGTGTATGCTTCTACGACCTTAACATTTCTCACAGGGACACAAACCTTTGTTTTTAGGTTTGCAGCCACAGGAGTAAATGAAGGCAGATAGTCACCTACGTTTAAATTCGCGATATTGAGGATATACACCCCTCTACGGCGAACTCCGGAACTGATATCGTATCTTTCTTCGATACATGGTTCCGGGTCTAAGTTATACTTAAATCCTGCACTCATTTTTTTTTACTTTTTAATTTGTTCTACAATCTCTTCAGTACCTTTATTGATAAGTTTAGCAATCTCGGTACTTTCTTTTTCTACTGTTGCTTCAGGAGACTCCGGTGGATTAACACCCTGAAAACCTACGTTAGCTAGGTCCTGTTTTGCATCCTTGAAATAAGTGTCTAAGTCTGCATCTTCGGGGATAGCA
>Ga0302170_10000924_pt1 | contig 11568 bp, 9 predicted proteins | sample I_Fen_N2_1_FD_193492 | JGI IMG/M metagenome (GOLD analysis project Ga0302170, IMG submission 193492) | Peat permafrost microbial communities from Stordalen Mire near Abisko, Sweden - I_Fen_N2_1 | ecosystem: Environmental > Terrestrial > Soil > Wetlands > Permafrost | place: Sweden: Abisko...
TTATTTTTCTCAACTTATTATCGCTCTGTTCGTGTGTAAATTAAGAAACCGCCGTATACCGAACGGTACGTACGGTGGTGTGAGAGGACAGTGAGCGAATTAATCGCTCACTTCCTACTCGATTATAACTTTCTGTAAAAAATACTCTGAATTTCTTTGTTAATGTAAAAGCAATTCATATCTTTACGCCCGATTAACAACATATGGTTAATCGAGAGTCGTTTTGTTACTTGAATTACAGTTTTATATCACATTTGTATTTTAAATTCTCTAATATAAATTTAATAAAAAAACAATGAAAGATTACTTTAAATTTAAATTAAACGGAAAACAGATTCTACCGGTATGGCTACTTTTTATGGTACTTTTTCTTATTCCGTACATTTTCGTCCAGATAAAAATTCAAGGCTTTAAAAGTCATTCAGCCGACCCGCATGAAGCGATGCAAACTGTTGGTGGAATATTTAAGTGGTATGGAGTTATGATTTTTCTGCAAGTGGTAGAATATACAATTTTATTCTTTTTTGCAAAATTGGTTATTGAAGCTATAGAGTTTAAAGAAACGTCATTACAATTTATTGGTAAATTCGGACAGTTCATGATGATTCTAATTCCTGGATTTATTCTTACAATCATTACATTAGGTATTTATGGTCCGTGGTTTCTCGCAAATATGTGCAGATTCTTTGCAAAAAATACCTCACACGATTCGAATAGTTTTGCATTTAAAGGCAAAGGAGGCGATTTATTTTTGATAGTATTGCTTGCTGTCATTCTTCCAATGATTGCTTTGATAGTCGGCATCGTAATTTTTTCATTTAAAAGTGTGGCTCAAGGCACGAGCACTACTGCAAGTCACATTGCTCTAATCCCCATTGTGATGTTTATAATGATCCTCATTATCTTTATTCCTTATATGTATTTTATATACAAATGGATGGTAAATTTCAAATTTAAAGAGTACACGATTAAATGGGAAACCGATTTTTGGAGTTCGGTGGGAAAAATTGCGATTGAATTATTCTTATCTGTAATAACAGTAGGTATCTACTTACCACTTGCCTGTTTAAAGCTATTCAGTTATTTTTCGGAGAGAACGATTGCATCAACAGAATCAGGAAGTAAAAACTTCGGCTATGATATTGAACCATTGGATGACTTTTTATTTATTTGGGGGCAATATCTTTTGACCATAATAACGCTTGGGATCTATTATCCATGGGCATTTTGCAAGATTATGGATAGGGTAGCAGGTAAAACTTATGTAGAAGAAGTTACTGCAGAATAATTAAACTTTAAAAATATTTCAGACTACTACCATAAACCTGCCTACTTGAAAATAATTTATTTTTTGTAGGCAGGTTTATATTTTCTTTCTTTTATAAAGATAATCTATGAAAACAAAACAACTACTTATTACTTTGCTATCTCTAATGTCTATTACTATGTATGGACAAGACACTACTTACGTTGATGAATATGGAAATAGGGTAAAAACCATAGAATTGGCTAAGGCTTATAGAATTAATAGTACTGATACTACCGTAACCAATGGGGTTGTTGAACGTATCTATTATCTGTCAGGTAAACAGAAATCAGAACTGTATTATTACAAGAAACCAGACGAGAAAACGACTAAAAACACTAATATCCGCAATGGTCAATATCGATTTTGGAATGAAAACGGGAAATTGAAAACAGAGTGTGTTTATAAGGAGGGAAAGAAAGATGGACTATTTGCCACTTATTGGGAAAACGGAAAAATAAAACGTCAAGATACATATCTAAACGGAGAATTGACGGGGGGTAAATGTTTTGATGACAAAGGCCTGGAGGTGAAGTATTATCCTTACGAAGTTATTACCATATACGAGGGAGGAATGGATGCGTTGATGCGTTTTTTGAGTTTAAACATAAGGTATCCGATTTCAGCGCAGCAAGCAGGGATTCAAGGAAAGGTCATTGTTTCGTTCATGATAAAGAAAGACGGTACTGTAGATAAATTCAATATAGCCAGAAGCCTTGATGAAGCAACTGATGCAGAATCGATCAGGGTTCTTTCATTGATCAAAAATTGGAAACCTACGATTATCGATGGTGATATCGTTGATTTTCCAGTCACCTTACCTGTAGTTTTTAGACTAACAAAAAGCACCACGGTAATAAAAAGAAATAGATTCTAAGAAATGACTATGAAAACAAAACAACTACTTATTATTTTGCTATCGCTAATGTCTATTGGTATATATGGACAGGATACTGTTTATTTCAATATAAAAGGTGATAAAGTAAAATCGTTGGCCCTGGCCGATAGTTATAGGGTTACGATTAAAGATTCTGTTGCTGCCAATAGAAAAATTGAGCGGGAATACTATAAGACAGGGAAGATTAAGTCGGAAAAGCATTTGTTGGAAATAGCTACCAATACAGAAATGAAAAAACCTTTATTTCAGCTTGACGGAAAATTTAGAGAATGGTATGAAAATGGCCAACTTTGGAAGGATTTAAATTATGAACGCAATAGTCTTAATGGAGAAATAATGACTTATTGGGATAATGGACAGCTGAAAAGACATGAGTTATTTCAAAGTGGAAAATCTATCAAGGGAGAATGCTATAATCGGGAAGGTCAGTCTGTCGATTTTTATGCTTTTATGGTTATGCCACAATTCCAAGGAGGGGTTAGTGAATTGATGGAATTTTTATCAAAACGAGTTACCTATCCTGTATCTATGCAAAGAATTCGCTCAGAAGGTAAAGTGCTTGTTGGATTTATTGTGAACAAAGAGGGATATGTGACAGATGTAAAAGTGCTAGATGGTGTTTCACCTGAATTTGATGAAGAAGCGCTTAGAGTCGCCAAGTGTATGCCTAAATGGAATCCAGGAATGCAGGATGGGGAAAAAGTAAAGGTGCGTTATACTTTGCCAATCGTTTTCAGGTTACGATGACAACTGAAATCTTTGTGATTAATGCAAACAGATTTAGTAATTTCAGTAGCTATCAGGATATTGGTGGCATGTTATTTGTCGCAATTCTCTCCAAAAAAATACAACTTCAAAATTATGTATATGAACAGATCTGCCCGTTTTTTCAAATTACTTGTTTTGCTTTTGATAGTCACTGTTCCAGTTGCTTATGCGCAGGACAGCACAGCCATTCGCAAGATAAAATCGTTCTCTCAACATTTCTCAACATTCTCAAAAAATTATCCTCAGGAAAAGGTTTATCTCCATTTTGATAATTCGTCGTATTATTTAGGCGAATCTATTTGGTTTAAAGCGTATGCCGTGCAAGCCGACCGGAATTCTTTGAGTAATATTAGTAAAGTTCTTTACGTAGAACTGGTAAATACCGAAGGGTATGTGGTGGAGACAAAAAAACTCAAATTGGAAAACGGAGTGTGCCATGGTGATTTCAAACTGAATACAACCGGCTATGCAGGGTTTTATGAGGTGAGAGCGTATACGCTTTACATGCAGAATTTCGGACAGAAAAATTATTTCTCGCGTGTATTTCCGGTGTACGATGTTCCCGAAACAGCTGGAAAATATATGTCTGTGCTTACGCAGCGATCAAATTCGCAGGTTATTCCTAAGCTACGTTCCGATTATACGCAGGCAGGAGCTTTGGCGGTTAGTTTTTATCCCGAAGGTGGCAGTTTAGTAGCAGGCGTATCTTCGAAGGTAGCCTTTAAAGCTACAGCAAAGAGTGGTGAAAATATGATTGTTACCGGATCGGTTTTTAATGATAAGGACGAGAAAGTGGCCGATCTGAAATCGGAATATCAGGGGATGGGGGTATTCGAATTCACTCCCGGCGCTGGCAAGTATGTTGCAAAAGTGTATAGCAACGATAAAGAGTATAAATTTGAACTACCGGTGGCATTGCCCAATGGATATGCTATGAGTATTGATAATTCGGCTGATGAAAAGATAGATATACTTATTCAGAAAAATACAACTGCCAAAAGTGAAGCCCTCGGACTATCCATTTCCTGTAGGGGAGTTTTATATGCTTTTGAGGCCGTGAATACAGGAACCGATAACGCTATCGTGTTTAAATACCCAAAGAAATTACTTCCCACCGGTGTGGCGCAAATCACACTTTATAATGCTTCGGGCGAAGTGGTGAGCGAACGGTTGGCCTTTATCAACCACCAAAGTCAGATGAAAATAAATGTATCGCAAAGCAAAGCCGTTTACGAACCTTTCGAGAAAGTAAATATGGATTTTCAGTTGAGCGATGTTCGTAACAATCCAGTGGAAACCAGCTTCTCTGTGTCGGTGCACGATGCGGCAAACAGCTCCAATAATTCGTACAGCAATACTATACTTACCGATCTGCTACTCTCGTCGGAAGTAAGCGGATATATCGAAAACCCCGGTCAATACTTTCAGTCGGACGATAATATGCATCGTCAGGCATTGGATTTACTGTTGTTGACACAAGGATGGAGTCGCTACTCGTGGAAACAAATGGCAGGTGTTGCTCCTTTTGTAATCAAACATACGGTAGAAAAAGGACTGGTGATAGAAGGCAATGTGGTGTCGACAATACTGAAAAAGAGAATGAAGAATGTGGACATCTCGATGGTAATGCTTTCGGATAGCACATCGCAACAAGGAAAGTGCATAACCGATTCGGCAGGCAATTTTAATTTTGCATTGCTCGATTATAAAGGCGAAGGCAAACTGTTATTGCAATCCAAAGTAAACGATAAACGCCGGGAAATGCGCGTTATGCTCAACCGTCAGTTTAGTCCTGATCCCAAAACCTATTTATTCCCCGAATTAAATACCACTCAGTATCTCAATAACGGTAAAGCTCCTGTTTTGATAGCAGGTGCTAACGATAATCCGGATGCCTATTTAGCAAAGAACAACAGTAAGTTATCGATGGAGCAAAGGAATAATTTGCTGAAGGAAGTGGTAGTTAGTGAAAAACGTTTACCTCTCAAGGTTACAGTGAAATATAATGTGGCTAAAGAGATGGATAAAATGGAAGATAAAGGCGAATATCAACCTACCGAGATTGCTAATTTTCTGAATAAAATGAATAATTATTTTACCTACGCACCCCAAACCGATGGAAGTTCAAAAATGCAGTATAAAGGTAAAAGGGTGATTCTGCTTCGCCGGGAATCCAGTCAGTTTGCAACCGAAATAAATGACTTGTTTTCAGATTCGGAAGGCGATACGCCCGAGGGTGGCAATGATCCTGCAACTCCCGGCATTAAAGCCCGAATGCCTTTGCTGGATGAAATTGAATCTATCAATGTAGTTGAAGATTATAGCTCTATGCAAAGAATATATAAGAGTTCTATCGATCTTTCGAATGTGGTGATAGTGGTTATTCAATGCAAAAAGAACTATCAACCCGATGCTAGCGGTATCAGAAATACTACTTTTTCGGGCTACTCGTATGTAAAAGAGTTTTTCAGTCCACAATACAACAACTATCGCTTGCCAACCGAGAATGATTATCGCAGAACGCTGTATTGGAATCCCGATGTGAAAACTAACGGAACGGGTAAGGCAACTATCAGTTTCTTTAATAACGGCTCGTGCAAAGCCATGACCGTTAGTGCCGAAACAGTTACTGCCAATGGAGTGATAGGAGCATATAACCGCTAAAATATCATTTAATCACACAAAAAAAAGCGCGAATCGATTTACCCGATTCGCGCTTTTTTTGTGTGGAATTATTTCTGATCTGTTGGTTTTGAGGAACGTCCTGCTGCGCGGTTGTTTATCTTACGAGCGTTGAGGTATTCGCCATATAGGGTAGGGTTTAAGAGCTTGAACTCCAACATCAGGTCGTCAAGTGTTTCTCTCACCGCTGTGTTGATATCTGTTAGCGTTTGCCCCAGATCGCTGGTTGCCTTGGTGGTTTTAGCTATTTTGGTATTGATAACCGGTTTTATTTTGGATAGTTTGGTAGTGTCGGTATCCAGACTATCCACTTCTGCTTGCGAAATGCTGAGTGGTAACAGTTGATCCACGAAAGGCAAAGCCGTTGCGTAGAGTTGTTTCAAGCGAATGTACAAATTATCTTTCCGCATATGGCTCAAGTCCCACTGAGAAATCTTAGCTTCAATTTTTAAACGTTCATCCTTGTTGGTGGCGGCAATTACTTTCAATCCTTCCGATACTTTTACTGCTGTAGCGATAAGGAACTCTTCGTCTGTTCCTTTTATCGCGTAGTCGGCTTCTGTGTTTACCGATTGCGATAGGTTTAGGCGTTTGATTTCTGCATTGCTTGTTCTCAATTGTTCGATAATAGCCAGAATTGCTGGTCTGTTCTGGAAACTCGATAAATTGGTCGTCAGAAATTCTTCTAATGTTAGTAACATCTCCAATAAATTCATTTGTTTTCGATCCATAAACTGTAATTTTTTTAGTGAGAAAATAGGTTTATTTAGTAGCAAGTCAATCGTTGACTTGTTTGCCTTTTATTACGAATAAAATATACACAGCGTTCGCTATCGGAAGCACCGTGGAAGCAAAAGTAAGTACCGTATTCGCCATCGGAAGCACCGTGGAAGCAAAAGTAAGCACCGTATTTGGCATCGGAAGCACCGTGGAAGTAAAAGTAAGTACCGTATTTGGCATCGGAAGCACCGTGGAAGCAAAAGTAAGTACCGTATTTGGCATCGGAAGCACCGTGGAAGCAAAAGTAAGCACCGTATTTACCATTGGATGCACCGCATTAGCCTTTTTGTTTTCCGCACTTGAAGCTTATCTCTGCACTTCCCAAACTTAGCCGGTTAACCAGATTGTATTTGTTTAGATAGGTTCAATCCACTGACTGTAAGAGCTCAATACGATTGCAAATATAAATAACAGGTTTAAATCATCCAAATTTTTCAGTCGTTTTTTTTTAGATTTATTTTGTGAATTACGAAAACCCCTGTGTTAATAGGCATTTCGGAAATGTGGGTTGGGCTCTCGAAAATTAATTTAAAAATTTCCGGGGTGAATGGTTGTTAATGTGAGGAATAATTTTTATTTTTGGGGACTTAACTTCAGATTTAAATAAATACAACTGTTTTTAATCTGTGGAGTAGGAGGGAGTTTAACCTTCGTCCAACCGATAATAAACCAAAAATCACTAACCCTAATACTGTTTATCTTATGTCTAATCGTAAAAAGAAAAAGAAAATACCACAGCATTCTAATAAAAGAGATTATGAAGTAACCAAGTCTTTTTTTGATAAATTTTCTATTGTTGCCCGTAAAACCCTTCAATTGATGGAGTTGGACCCGGCACTCTACGATAAGTTTACGAAAAAGCAAAAGCTTGAAATGATGCTAACAAAGTTTGCACCTCCCCATTTCGAAGCAAAACCCGGTCATCAAGTGCCAAGGCATTATATAAGGATAGTGCAGAAAAGATCGACTGAATTTATGGAACATGTCTGTATCGGCGATCCTGCTTTAAAGCTCACATTTTACGATTATCTGACCATGGGTACTCAATTTGGAACCTATTGTAGTGCCACTTACGAAGAAAAACAGTATTGTGAACAAGCCGAAATTTATAAAACAATAGCCGACAGGGTTATTGAACTTGAAGATTTTGGTGAACATACCTTGATGAGGCATTATTTTGAATTTTTGCGTGAGTTGTTGGGACATTTATCTCAATTCAATTACCGCATGTATGGATTCGATCTGGCTTTTAAACAAGCGAGAACACGTTTGATGATGGCTCATTATATTCAAATTACTTCTATTGAATGCGAAAAGAAAACTTTTATATTTCATGACAAAAAGCGTCCCGCATTCAGGATGTTGCTACCTAATTTTATTATATCTGAGGTGAATTACGTAGATATTCGAACGAATAGAGTGTTTGAAAACGGCTCTCCAGACAAATTACTAAAACTTTATATACAAAGCCATGCACTCCTTCGCATAAAAGAGCGTTTGGACACCCTCACGATTTATGAAAAAAATCTGTATTTGATTAACGCAGTTTATTTTGGTGGTAAGATCCGGTTGTCAAGCGGTCGAGAAGCCTTCGAAATGCTGGATGATGCAAATCATATTATCGCCTATCTGCCTTTTATGGTTCAGGACGATTGTGTAGTTATTCTCACCGTGTTGCCTGTTATAAATCCTGTAACTCCTATTGGCAAAAAGTTATGTGAAACGCTCGGTATAACAAAAGCAGAACTCGAAATCTGCTGTATGGATAAGCTCAGCTATTTTCGTCGTACTGATTTTGATAAAATTCCCAGACTAAAGCAGGCACTGGAATCGAATAACCTGATGTATCTCACCGAAGATCTATGTCTTTATAAATTAGAAAACGATATAGAACGAACCCCGGGCATTTCAGCAACTATTTTCCAAACCGAACGAACCCACGAAGACGTATTGGAAGAAATAGAGAAAATGTATTAATTCCCGCAACCCTGTCAGTATTCGAAGACCCTGACAGTGGTTGAAGAGAATAAATTAAAGATCACACTAAAAATCTGTTTACCCTATGGCTAATCGTAAAAAGAAAAAAACACCTCCCAAGCCACCTTGTAGTTTATCTATTTCCAAAACTTATTTCGATGAGTTTTCGGTTACGGCACGCAAAGTACTTCAACTACTTGAGCTTGACCCCGCCTTGTATGATAAATTCACGAAAAAGCAAAAACTGAGTATGATGGTGTTGCGATTTATACCACCACATGTATATTCAATGACAGGACACTCGGTACCCAAAGTATATGTGAAGGTGTTGCAGCAGGAAGCCTATAAATTTCTTAAAGAAATACAAGTAGGTGAGCCATCGTTAGGTTTATCATTCTATGATTATGTAACTTATGGGATGACATTTATAAGTGCCGCCCGCTGTAGAGAACAAGAATATGCCGAAACCCCGGTTGGTCCGATATGTTCGGAAATAGCCAAGCGTTATACAGATAATAATAACAATTTCGATATTAGTTATATGAGGTCCTTTTATCAATACATGCACCTCATCACGTTTTTTCTTTCCAAGATTAATATGCGCTATTACGGCTTTAATTGCACATGGGAAAAAGTTCGTAATTCAAACAGGTGGGCGTGTCATGTATTTATAAGTGCCAATGAAGCCGAACGGGTTCATTTTACATATAAAAAAATGTTGCGACCGGCTTACCGATTGGCTATGGGGAGTTTTTTATCTAAAGAGCCAAATTGGATTATGATTCCCTACACTGACCTTTATCCCGATAGAAAAACCGACAAACTATTAAACGTATATGTTCAGAATCATGTGATCGCAAGAATGAAGCAGCGGTTGGATAACCAGGTTTCTACCTATCATAACATAGCGTTGGTGAATTCAATGTTTAATAAAGAAATGGTGAAATGCGATAATGGTCAATCGTTTTTAGCTTGTCGTGATCATAATGAGCTACTGGTTGGATATTTCCCGTTTATAATTATTGATGAGAACTTGTACATACTAACCTTTCTGCCCTTATCAAGCCCTGATGTTCCCGAAGGAAAAAAAATGTGTGAAAGTTTGAGAGCAAACAAAGATGATTTGATATTTTTAGGTATGGACAAGCTCAGCTTTTATAGTGAAACAGACTTTGATGCTATTCCACAATTAAAAACAGCATTGAAAGATGCAGGTATGTGGCATTTGACCGAAATTGAATCCGATGATAGAACAAGTGCGGATAGTTTTGAAAAACGAATAGGATTGATGGCTAAATTCTTTCAACAAAATGCTCCTGAACTTAATAAAGAAGACGTATTAGAAGAAATAGAGAAAATGTATTAACCCCGGCAACCCTGTCAGTAGTCGAAGACTCTGATAGAGGTTGAAGAAATAAGTTGGAGATCACACTAAAAATCTGTTTGCCCTATGGCTAATCGTAAAAAGAAAAAAACACAAACAACACCATCTGCTAAGAGAGATTACGAAGTAACAAAGGCGTATTTTGATAAGTTTTCAGTAATAGCTCGCAAAACCCTATCCCTAATGGATCTAGATCCGGCACTTTATGATAAGTTTACTAAAAAACAAAAAATAGAGATGATGCGAGCTAAGTTTGCGTCACCACATTTTGAAGCAAAGCCGGGTCATAAAGTGCCAAGGCATTATATCAAGGTTGTACAGAAAAGATCGACTGAATTTATGGAACATGTTTGTATAGGCGATCCAGCTTTAAAGCTTACATTTTACGACTACCTGACCATGGGTTCTCAATTCGGAACCTTCATACACGCTAGACATAAGGAAAAGCAATACTGCGAACAAGCCGAAATATATAATACAATAGCAGAGCGGGTTGATATATATGAAGATTTTGGCGATAATAGTCTTATGATGCCTTATTTCCGTTATTTGCGTGACATTTTGGGACATTTGTCTCAATTCAATTATCGAGTGTATGGCCTTGACATTGTTTGGAAACAAACAAATAGTCGATTAATGTTTGCTGTACATATACAAATAACCTCCATTGAGTGTGAAAAGAAAAATTTCATCCATCATGACAAGAAACGGCCGGCATTCCGGCTGATGCATGCAAATTTCATGAATATGAACGTTCGGCATATTGCTTTATTCCACTACAGAATATTTCAGAATAGCACGTCGAAAGAACTACTCAATTTATATATTCAAAGCCATGCACTCCAGCGTATGAAAGAGCGACTTGATGTGCTAAATGTATACGAAAGAAATATGTACTTGGTTTACTCAGTTCTTGCGGGCAAGGTCGTACGTCTTGATACGGGTCGAAGTGCCATAGAAATGATGGATATAAACAAGAGTATTATCGCCTATCTCCCTTTTATTATACAAGATAACTGCATATGCATTCTTACTGTTTTGCCTGTTACCAATCCAGTTACGCCAATAGGAAAAAAACTGTGTAAAACCCTTGGAGTAACAAAAGCGGAACTCGAAATCTGCGGTATGGATAAATTGAGTTATTTTCTTACCACCGATTTTGATAAAATTCCAAAACTAAAACAGGCACTTGAAGTAAATAAACTTACTTATCTCACGCAAGTGCAATCGGTTATTGAACCCATTGATAATATCCAGCGCACATCGGGTATTTCAGCATCTGTTTTCCAAACCGAACAAACTCACCAAGACGTATTAGAAGAAATAGAGAAAATGTATTAACTCCCGCAACCCTGTCAAGAGTTGGGAAATAACAAATCATCATCGTTTTACTGATGGCTCGTCTTAAAAAATGTCATCATGGCTTTGAAAACGGATATAAATCTTGCCGAGACTTAAAATACTCCTTAAAAATGCATTTTCATTCAGTAAAAGTTTCTTTGTTATTTGTTTTTTTTGAATACCTTTGCAAAATTTTTATCACATAAAACTTAAAAAACGGTATGGCACAATATTTAAACGACATCTCCAGAACTTTCAGTGAGTATTTATTAATTCCCGGACTTACAACAAAAGAATGTACTCCAGCGAATATATCATTGAAGACTCCGCTCGTGAAATTTAAAAGCGGCGAGACATCTCCGATTAATCTCAATGTTCCTTTTGTATCTGCCATTATGCAGTCGGTATCCGATCACAAAATGGCTATCGCTT
>Ga0302170_10000927_pt1 | contig 11555 bp, 5 predicted proteins | sample I_Fen_N2_1_FD_193492 | JGI IMG/M metagenome (GOLD analysis project Ga0302170, IMG submission 193492) | Peat permafrost microbial communities from Stordalen Mire near Abisko, Sweden - I_Fen_N2_1 | ecosystem: Environmental > Terrestrial > Soil > Wetlands > Permafrost | place: Sweden: Abisko...
TCAGTTTTAAGTATTTCGGCAGTTTTTACTGTTATCGAAAAAATATCAAAAACCAATTGATTGTCCATCGTTGTACCAGCCGACATAGTTGATCCATTATGACCTCTCGGTTCATTCTCGGGAGAAACTGCCGGACTAACCACTAACCATTTGTGTTGAGGCTCTTCTGTAAGAAAATCAACGAAAAACAGGGCAGCTTCTTTAATAACCGGATATATTGACTTCAGATATTCTTTATCACCGCTGTAAGCATATTTTTCGAATAAGTGCTGCGAAAGCCATGCACCTCCCATTGGCCACATACCCCAGTAAGCCCCATCTACCGGACCATTGATTCGCCAAATATCGGTATTATGGTGCAAAACCCAACCCCGTGCACCATACATATCCATCGCCGTTTTTTTGCCTGTTTCAGCTAGTTCGCGCACCATTTGAATAAGTGGTTCGTTCATTTCGGTCAGGTTGGTAACCTCGGATGGCCAGTAATTCATTTCGGTGTTAATATTCACCGTATATTTACTATCCCACATCGGACTAAGTTGGTCGGTCCATATTCCCTGTAAATTAGCCGGTTGTCCTCCCGGGCGCGACGAAGAAATTAGCAAATACCTACCAAACTGGAAATACAAAGCTACAAATTGAGGATCGTTTCCTTTGGCAAACTGCGCCAAACGAACATCGGTCGGGTTTTTAGCTGCGTCGGTTACTCCAAGATCAAGGCTAACACGTTTGAAATAACTTTGATAATCAGCAACATGATCTTTCAATGCTTGATTGTAATCTTTCTTCAGTGCATTGTTAAGGTAGGTGTTTTCCTTTTCGGTAGCATTGCCACTAATGTCGTTATAATTCTTAAAATTTGTTGCTATTGAAATGTAAATGGTAGCAGCATTGGCATTATTAACGGTTAATGTGCTGTCGTTAGATGTTACATCTCCTCCATTGGTAATGATTTTCACCTTTGCTTCGAACTGCACTCCACCTTTTATTCCTTCCTGATCGCTTGAAACTCCTGACAGAACGAGCTCGTTGGTAGCGGTTGAGGTTACTTTTACTTTTCCCGGACGATCCATAGATGCCGAAAAATTGATTGAGCCTAACTTATCGGCAGAAATACGGGCAATGATAACCTGATCGGGGAATGATGAAAATACCTTCGTGGTATAATTCACACCATCAACAGTATAACGATTACTTACCGTTGCTTTTTCCAAATCAAGTTCGCGATAATAATTCGTAAAATTCTCATGTCCTGGAAAATTCAATCTGAGGTTACCGGCTGTTTGATAGGACATCCCATGTGGTCCTCCAATCATTTTTTGATTTACTAAGTCCAAAGCTTCTTTGTACTTACCGTCAAAAATTAATTTTCGAACATCTGCCAGGGCCTCTTTGGCTTCAGCTTTGTCATTGCGATAGGGCTGACCTGCCCAAATAGTATTTTCATTAAGTTGAATACACTCTTTATTCGGGTTTCCATAAACCATGGCTCCTAATCGCCCATTGCCGACAGGAAGGGCTTCTAACCACTGTTTGGCCGGTTTTTCATACCACAATTTTAAGTCACCGCTTTGCTGCGCATGCGTCAGTTGCAAGGGTTGAAAAATACACAACACAACCAGCCATAAATATTTCCGAACTATTTTCATTTTATCAAGTCAAATAAATTTTCTAAATAACTTTCGTTTGTTAACGTCAATCTTACACTTTACTTTATTCCAAGGATACAGTTTGATTTCTTCTGCAGAAAAAGTGTTCGCTCTATTTGAACAATATCTGAGCAAAATTGAATATATTATTCCTCCAAACCGGCCAGCTATGTCCTCCGGGATATTCGCTATATGTGTATTTGATTTTAAATTCATCTAGTTTCGAGCGCATTAACTGGCAATTTTGCCATGCAATATCTTCTTTACCACCTTGTGAAATCCAAAAGCTTTTTAAATTGCTATTAATCTTATCGGCGTTGTTTTTCCAATAGTCGTATTGCGGATTTGTTAAGTCTTTTTGGCTCGCGAACCAGCCTGAACTGAATACGCCTAGGTAAGAGAACATGTCGGTGTTTCTAACACCAACATACAAAGTTTGAATACCACCCATCGACAATCCTGCAAGCGCGCGATATTGTGCTTCGGTTTTTACGCGGTAGCTTTTTTCTACAAATGGAATAATACTTTGCTTCAATTCTTTTTCAAATACTTTTAACGATTCCTCACCAAAACCATTTAGTGGAAAGTTTCCGTCAACCATAATCACAATCATAGGAACCGCCTTTTTTGCAGCAATCAGGTTGTCGAGAATCAAATCGGTTTTGCCTTGTGTAGCCCAACCACGTTGGTCTTCGCCACCACCATGCATAATGTATAGCACCGGATATTTTGCGCTGATATTTTCATCGTATCCTGCAGGAGTATACATGTAAAAATTGCGCCATGTATTTGTTACATTTGAATAATATCGTTTGATGCGGATATCACCGTGAGGAACGTCTTTTTCTTCGTAATAACTATCACCTTTGAAAGGTACTTCAAAACCACTTGCCATACGGCCCATACCATAGAATGTCTCACTCGCAGGATCAGCAACTGCAACTCCATCAATTATCAAAGAATAATAATGAATCCCTTCGCTTAACGAATCCGATGTAACTTCCCATACGCCTTCATTATTTTTTATCATGTCATATTTTTTACCCAGATCAAGTTGTACCTTTTGGGCTTCTGGCGCTTTAATCCGAAAAACAGCATGACCATCGGGTAAAATTTGTGGATATTTGGCTGATCTCACATTTGTTTCAGCTGGTCGACCGACATTACTTATTTTATCAAATAAGGTTGCATCTATCGGTTTAAAGAGAAGTTGGGAATACATATAAAGACTATTTTTCCAAACCTTAAAATCATGATAACCATGATCTACATAGAATATATGAGCAACTCCATTGGCTTTCATATAATCGTGTGTGCGCTTACTGAAACTCATTAAACCATCTTTATCACCACAAGAAATCCAAAGCAGTTTCAGTTTGGTTTTGGCTTCTTCCGTTTTTGGCATCAATTCTTGAGGCTGTTTGGTATTAGGAGCCGATGAAAATCCACCAACCCATGCAAACTTATCAAGATTTCCAAGACCAAAGTTCAATGATTGTCCGCCACCCATTGATAAGCCGGCAATGGCTCTATGTTGGCTGTCTTTAATAACAGGGTAGTTCTTTTCAACAAAAGGAATCAGGTCTTTAAGTAAATCTTGTTCAAAAGTAGCAAAAGCTGCTGCTTTACCATACACATCACCAGTGGCACGATCATCTTTCATCGCACGTCCGTTAGGCAATACTACAATCATAGGCTCTACTTTTTTCTCAGCGTATAGATTGTCAAGAATAACTTGAGGTTGACCTTGGTTGAACCATTCCTTCTCGTCCCCGCCAATGCCATGTAACAAATAGAGAACAGGGTACTTTTTATCTTTTGAATATCCGGGAGGTGTGTATATTAGTGCTTTGCGTTTCACTCCCACAGTTTTTGAGTTATAAGTAATCGTATCAATTTTTCCGTGAGGGATATCTTCTCGTACAATGTCGAAACCAAATGGTGCCGGGGATACCACATTTTGCGAATTGGCATTGAAGCTAAATGCAAGAAAAGTTAGAAAAAAGATTGTGAATTGTTTCATAATATCTAGAATTTATTAACGTATTAATTATTAAGGTGAGTCTTAGGCGTAATTATTTGATAGTTTCCACTTAAGTGCATCAGACAAAACAAATTTAATAAACCATCATAATATGGATCAAAATATCCATCTTCATAAGGTTCCAGTTTTGCGTTCCATAGGGCATCTACAAACTTTCTACTTTGAGTTTGAGTACCAATCATTGAAGTCGTTGCAGCAGTAGAAACCAAACCTAAAGAATGACGCAATTTTTTAAAGCCTCCAGCCTGAAGAATAACATCAGGACGACTTCCATCTATATTAAATTGATCCTCAAACGTATCAATTCCTTTGCTTAACAGAAATTTTTGAATCTTGCTACAATAATCTTGCTGCCATTCTTTATCTTTTCCAAACCATGCATAATCCATAGCAATATTCATAGGAACACGCCAAGAGTCATATCTGAAAGCTGCAGGCATCCACCGGCTTGAACGAGGCTTCCCATCAAATTCGGTATGATCAACATTGAGAGCTGTTACCGGATCGCATGCTTTTCGAAGATAACTTCTCGTAGAATCTGCACAATCACGATAAAATTGTTCTCTACCATCTTTAGCATACTCAGCCCATATTTCGAAAAAAGCAGGTAAATTATAAGAAGGATCTGTCCAGTTGCAACCGTAGTTATCAGGAGTAAATGTAATTAGTTTATGCTCTACATTTATCAGGTTACGAACTTCTCCAGTGCCATCTTTACTCCACATGGCATCAAGAATTTTTCTGGCTTCGGCATAGTAGTTAATACCTGTATTATTCCCCCAGCGGTTTGAGGCAAATAAAAGATCGGTAATAAAATAAAGTTCGCCGTCTGAGGCAGAACCTTCCGAATTATGTTTCAAAGAGTTCGGTTCAATACTCCATGCAAAATAGGAATCTCTTGGTCCACCATGATGCTGCAAATATTTATTTGTCCATCTCCAGATTCTGTCAAAAACATCTTTTTTATTAAGCTGAACAGCCACCATCAAACCGTAAGATAATCCTTCAGTACGAGCATCTTTATTTTTAATATCAGCCACATAACCCATTGAATCTCCAACCTCGAAATAAACCTTGTTTGGTCCTTCAAAAAGATCATAATAAGCTTTTGCTACTTTTTTATCAATATCACTTTTCTTATACCCATATTCAAGAAAAATATTTCTATATTTTTCTGAATTGAAGGCACCACTGTTTTTTTCTTTATTTTGAACGACCTGATTTTTAGCTGAAAGGGAAAGAGCTGAAAGGGAAATACATACAATAAGGGAAATACAATTATCTAATCGATTAATCTGAATTAAAAGTTTGAGAATCTTTTTCATTTGGAATAATTAAATTTAAGGATAGCTAAAAAGTTGCACATATCGTTTATTCTTAGTTTATTTGTGGTTGAAAAATTAACAATATCCAATTTTTGTATGTACAACTTATCTGCAATATTCGCTAAAATTCCCGACATATGCAAGGATTTTGCCAAATATTTAGTCAATAAGATGGGAAGTTTGCTTCGCAGGGATTAATATATTTTTGCAGGGATTAATATATTATACTAAGCGTGAGGTTCTATTAATAGTTAGGCCTCATATCCTTGTGCATCTCGAAAATAAGCAGTACTTTTGATGCTTCTAATTAAATAGGTACTGATTATGCGAAAATACAAAACCCTTTTATTCGATTTAGACGGCACGCTTACCGATCCGATGCTTGGTATCACTCGTTCGGTGCAATATGCTCTTCAAAAATTTGAGATACAAGTAAATGATTTGTCAGAGTTATGCTCTTTTATCGGCCCACCGCTCGATGAATCTTTCAAAAAGTACTATTCACTTTCGGAGCAGCAGACTAAGGAAGCCATCGCACACTATCGAGTTTATTTCAGTAAAACGGGAATCTTTGAAAACAAACCTTATCCGGGTATTAAAGAGCTATTGCGCTATTTACGTGAGGAAGGATTTCAATTGATGGTCGCTACCTCTAAACCGACTTGCTTTGCCAAGCAGATTTTAGCACATTTCGACCTTGATAAATATTTTATATTTGTAGGTGGAAGCGAACTGGATGGCACTAGAAGTGCTAAGGCTGAGGTGATCAGTTACGTTTTGCAGCAGAATCACATCACGCAACTCGAAGAGGTGGTGATGATAGGCGATAGGGAACACGACATCTTCGGAGCAAAGAAAGTGGGCATTGACTCCATTGGAGTGCTCTATGGCTATGGCAGTTCTGCTGAACTAACCAATGCCGGAGCTACATATCTAGTAGAAAATGTGGAAGGATTGAAAGATTACATCTGTTTGTAATCTTTCGCCAAGCCTCCTTCGCCTGTTTCTTTGTAAAGAGAGGGAATGTCGTGCCCCGTTTGTTTCATCACTTCAACCACTTTATCGAAACTTACACGGTGAATGCCATCGGTATACGATGCATAAATGTTGGCATCGAGTGCACGTGCTGCGGCATATGCGTTGCGTTCGATGCAGGGAATTTGTACCAAGCCACAAACGGGGTCGCACGTCATGCCGAGGTGATGCTCTAATCCCATCTCAGCGGCATATTCAATTTGTGCGGCACTGCCGCCGAAGAGTTGATTTGCTGCCGCTGAGGCCATGGCACAAGCTACGCCTACTTCCCCTTGACAACCGACTTCAGCTCCTGAGATAGAAGCGTTTGTCTTTACTATATTGCCAATGAGGCCTGCCGTTGCAAGTGCACGTAGAATGTGAATATCACTGCAATTCTGTTCTTGTTGAATATGATACAGCACAGCAGGCAATACTCCGCAAGCACCACAAGTAGGGGCGGTTACGATACGGCCTCCCGAAGCATTTTCTTCACTTACTGCAAGTGCATAGGCGAAAACCAGTCCACGGGTACGCAAAGAAGTGTTATATGCATTGGCACGAATATAGTAATTAGGAGCCTTTCTGCGTAGATGAAGCGGCCCGGGTAGCACTCCTTCGTGTTCTAGTCCACGGCGGATCGCTTCGCACATGGTATCCCAAACTTCAGCTAAGAAAGCCCAAATCTCCGGTCCTTCACATTCTTCTACATATTCCCAATACATCTTTCCGGTATGTTCGCACCAATAGAGAATTTGGTTGAGATTATTCATGCTATAAATCTCGTCCAGCGGATTTTCTTCTTGCCCTTCTTCTTGTAGGGCTCCACCGCCAATACTGTAGATGGTCCATGGCTTATTGAGGCTTTTTCCTTTAGCATCAAAAGCTTTAAAACGCATGGCGTTAGGATGAAAAGAAAGAAATTCTTGAGGTTTCCATAAAATATCGACAGGGCCTTTTTCTTCAAGCACATCTTGAATTGCAATATCAGTGCCATGTCCTTTTCCCGTAGCGGCAAGGCTACCATAAAGGGTTACTTCGAAACGTGCACCTTCGGGGTAGCGCTTCAGAAATTGTTCAGCCGCTTTGCGTGGTCCCATAGTATGGCTACTAGATGGCCCTGTACCGATGCGATAAATATTGTGTATACTTTTCATTCTGTGATGCAAATAAATTTATATTTGATGGACAAAGGTAGCTATTTACCTTGAAATTAAGTGCTACTTTTTCGGTTATTATTAAATAATAATTGCTTTTTTATTCATCTTAAAGAAGCAGGTAGTATTTAAGAACGATCTAAAACAAAATAAAGCATTCTACTTTCCATATGTTCACATCCAGAGTAAGTCATACGTTTTTTTTAAGTATCATGTGTACGCCATAATCTTTTTATTTCGTATGGTAGCGCATTACGCAGAAACGGAGTATCCTATTTCGGTTCACTTTCAAAACTATTTGTAATACAAAAAACAGAGGAAAGAATATGGAGCTATTCGTTCAATAACAACCGCTTATTAACGCAATTTTCTTTGCTTCAGAAAAGCCGGTCTTTTTAATTCTTAACGGGATAAAGGGAAATTATGCTTTTTAGATGGAACAATGCTAATAAATTAAAAACCTTTACGTAAAAATCAGGATTGGTTCGTATTAAAGAAGAAAACAATTAAACCTTTTCAAACTTTCTTATGAAAAACCTTTTTTTATTTTTAGGAGTCGCTATATTTTCTTTTGGACTGGCGGCGCAAACTCTTCCTACGTTTAGTACAGGTGGAAATGAAGTGTGGTATTATATCCAGTTTAAAAACGGTAGTGCCGTATTACAGGATATGGGTGACGGTACAAATTTGATGACGAAAGCGCTGACTACCTCTGATAGCCAACTTTGGAAAGTGGTTGGAACTCAGGACTCTTGTGAAATTGTCAGTAAAAATGGGCGGCACATTTACTATACCGGTGCAAGTCGCGGGAGCAGTTACCGTTTTGCTTCTTCTACAAGTCGTATTGGGAACTTGAAGCTTGTGTCTACAACCAATTCTACGTACAGTCCTGCATGGGAAATTCAAAATCGCACCATGCCGGGATATTCAATGAATCAGTGGAGTGGTACCGGAGCAGATAAAGAGTTGGGTAGTTGGGATGCATACGATCCAAATAATCCTTTGGAATTTGTATTGCCTTCTGATATTGTCATTACCGATATGCTACCTACCACATTGGTAGAATACAAATATGCGGCTTCTACTTCTTATAATCCTTCAAATCTAGCTACTCTGTGGTATACAAAACCCACTACGAGTGAAACGGTTTCCAATCCGTGGATGGATTATGCATTGCCTATCGGCAATGGACAGTTTGGAGGTATGGTGTATGGTGGTATTCATCAGGATGTACTTCAGTTTAATGAAAAGACTTTATGGACGGGAAGCTCTACAGTGCGTGGAGCTTATCAAAACTTCGGGCAACTCTATATTGAGGAGATGTGTGATTCTTTGTTCTCTACTACTCTATCTGCAAAAGCTGCTAGAAATTACTATCGTCAGTTGGATTTGGAAACGGCAACAGCCTCGGCAAGTTGGACAAATCCTGCCGGCACAGTTACCTTTAAGCGTGAATATATTGCTAGTTATCCCGATCAATGCATTGCTATTCGTTTGAGTGCTTCGAAACCGAGATGCATCAATAACCATTTCTATCTTTATAATGCAGTCGGTGGAAGGCCTTCTTATGCTGATGGAGAGGGCATGTTTAAAGGGAAACTAACAGCTGTGAGTTACAATGCACGCATGAAGGTAATTCCTGTCGGCGGCAGTCTAACCACAGATGCAACCGGAGTTACTGTGAAAGGTGCGGATGAGGTGCTCGTTATTCTAGCTGGTGGAACCGATTTCGATCCGGTAGCTTCCGGATATATCAGTGGGACGGCTGAGTTGGCTTCGAAGATTTCTGCTCGTGCCACGGTAGCTGGAGAAAAAGGATGGACGGAACTCTATAACCGACATCTTTCTGATTATCAACCTCTTTTTGCAAGGGTGCGGCTCACTTTGGATGAGGCGGTTAACTCTTTACCCACCAATAAACTTATCGATGCTTATACTACAACGACTAATAAATCGACTATGTTCATGTTGGAACAATTGTATTTTCATTATGGTCGTTACTTGTTGATTAGCTCGTCACGAGGTGTAGACTCACCTGCCAACCTGCAGGGCATTTGGAATAGCTCGGCATCGCCAGCTTGGCAATCAGACATTCACAGCAATATCAATGTGCAGATGAATTATTGGCCGGCGGAGGTTACAAATCTTCCCGAAATGCATGAAAAATTTCTTAACTATGTGTACGATATGGCCATTGTACAACCACAATGGAAACAGTATGCACGGAATTCGGGGCAGACTACGGGGTGGACTTGCTTCACAGAAAACAATATTTTTGGGCATTGTACTTCTTTCAAGAATAATTATGTGATAGCTAATGCATGGTATGCTTCGCATATGTGGCAACATTACCGCTATACGCTTGATAAGGAATTCCTCAGAGCAAAGGCAATGCCTGTGATGCTGAGCTGTACGAAGTTTTGGATGGAACGCCTGGTAAAAGCTTCTGACGGTACTTACGAGTGTCCGAAAGAATGGTCACCGGAGCATGGTCCTGATTCGGAAAACGCTACGGCACATGCGCAACAGTTAACATGGGATTTGTTTCGTAATACGTTGGATGCTATTAATGTATTAGGCATTCAAGAGGCAGGAGTGGACAACGACTTTATGGTGGAACTCACAAACAAATTTAATAATCTGGATACTGGACTTGGCATAGAAACCTATAAGGGCACTTTTGGAACTACACGTAATGGGGTTAGCACTGGAAATCAAATCCTCCGAGAATGGAAATATACCGATTATGCCACAGGCAACGGAAGTGAAAGTGCGCATCGGCATTTGTCTCATTTGATGTGTCTTTTCCCTTTCAACCAAATTTCCCCATCAAGTTCTTATTTTACTCCAGCGGTAAATGCGATGAATCTCCGCGGTGACGAATCTACGGGTTGGTCGATGGGCTGGAAAATAAACCTTTGGGCAAGAGCTCTTAACGGAGATCATGCTCGTGCCCTTTTGAAGGCCGCTTTGAAACATTCTACAGCCTATACTGTAAATATGAGTGCGGGAGGCATTTATTACAATTTATTCGACTCGCATTCTCCTTTTCAGATTGATGGAAACTTCGGTGCTTGTTCTGGCATTGCGGAAATGCTATTGCAAAGCCAAAACGATACGATACAGATTCTTCCGGCACTACCTTCGATCTGGAAAAAAGGTTCGGTTACGGGCTTACGCGCTATAAATAACTTTGAGGTGGACCAATATTGGGAGGAGGGGAAGCCGATCAAGATAATTATCAAATCTTTTAGCGGAAGAGATTGTTCGGTGGCTTATACCAATATTAATAAGGCTGTGGTTGTTGATGCCAAGGGTGATACCATAAAATCGGAAATTCTGAATAGTAACCATATTAAGTTCCAGACTAAAGAAGATGGAATCTATACCATCATAATGAATCCTGGAGATGGTACGGGTATTACTGCGGTGGTGGCTGAAACCAGTACAAAAATTGCAGTAGAGGGGCGTGTTGTAACCGTTATAGGATGCAATGACATTGACCGTGTTACTGTTTACAATGTTGAAGGTGGTGAGGTACTAAAAACTAAAAGCTACTCCTTTCTGCTTCCTACTACTAATAATAAAGTTTTTATAGTAGAGGTAAAGCATACCGAAAATAAAAAGAGGGATATATATAAAATGACTCTGTAAAAAGGTGCTGGCCGTTTTACGAAGCGGCTGGTTTATCTTATTATTTAATTATACTAAGATAGCATTGCTTTTAATGCGTTAGTTACTGCCAGTTGTTGAATTCATTTTTACCAGCTGGCAAAAATGAATTCAACAACTGCTAAAAATGAATTTGCCAATTGGCATTCGCTCTTCTTATGCGATAGAAAATTGTTTTTGAAAACTAGCATTATTTTAGGGATTAGCTTTGTAATTTTCCAAGAAATAGCTGCCTGAAAGGTTCTGAAGGCTTCTAGAAAGATCTTTCAGCCTTTTAAATATTGTAAATCAATATTTTATATACTAATCCTGAAGGGTTGGAGAGTTTTTATCCAAGATGCAATATTAGGCTATTTGTAAGCTAGATTCACAATATAATGAACGAATAGGGGTTATTTATAAATTAAACTTGCTCAAATAGTGGAGTGATTTTCTTTCCTAAATCGTATTACATATAGTTAGTTAGGGTTAGCTAGTCCAAGAGAACAAAACAAACAATTACTCACATATGAAAAAAGCAATTCAAATTTTTCTCTTATTAGTCATTAGCATGGCTTTGACTCCTATTTCTAAAGCTCAGTCTTCCAGAAACGAGAGAAGCATTATTCATCCATGCGAAGTTTGGCCCGATAAGTCCGGTAACCATATACAGGCTCATGGAGGGGGCATTATTAAAATTAAAAAAGTATATTAT
>Ga0302170_10000929_pt1 | contig 11523 bp, 9 predicted proteins | sample I_Fen_N2_1_FD_193492 | JGI IMG/M metagenome (GOLD analysis project Ga0302170, IMG submission 193492) | Peat permafrost microbial communities from Stordalen Mire near Abisko, Sweden - I_Fen_N2_1 | ecosystem: Environmental > Terrestrial > Soil > Wetlands > Permafrost | place: Sweden: Abisko...
AAACAACTTTCGAAAGCGATACAGACAACTATGAGGAACTACTGCCCGAACTGGAAAAACTTACCCGTGAGGTGATAGATTATGTGGCTAAAAAAGATTTTAAAGGACGCACGGTAAGCCTGAAGATCAAGTTTTCCGATTTTAAAGTGATTAGTCGCAGCAAAACATTCCCCACGCACGTATCCGACTACGAAACATTGTTCAAGACCGGCGCCGAACTGTTGCAACTGGTTGATTTGACGCCCAAGATCCGGTTGATAGGCATAGGTGTCAAGAACAACGAAGAGGAAGAAAGCTGGGCAGAAGCCATTCAACTACGCATCAAGTTTTTGGAAGATGAAATGACGGAATAAATCCGCATCAGGCCGAACTCATATCTCACCATGCAGCATCCATATTGCACGAAGCCGAACCGATATCGCGCTATGCAGCAACGATATTGCATGAAGCCGAACCCATATCGCATCAAGCTGTAACGATATCGCACGAAGCCGAACCGATATCCCATCAAGCAGTAACAATATCGCATGAGGCTGTAATGATATTGCACGAAGCCTAACCTATATCCCATCAAGCAGTAACGATATCTCATCATGCAGCATCCATATCGCACAAAAAATATTTGGCGTGTTACTTTATCCATATAAGCAGACGTAATTATTTTTAATAGTTTGAATAATTATTTCCTAAAAGCAAACTGCATGTTAATTGTTTTTAGTATGTTTGTGGGGCAAAAAAATAAACATAAAATAAGGGTAGGGTTGAAGTGTAAAATGGGATATATACCAAGTTGTTAAGGCATATATATCAACATAAAAACCTTTATGCAATAGGTTTTATTGAACAAATAATTGAATTCTGACTATCTTGACAACAAATACAAAAGGAGACAAAGAACGCTTCGGGTTGAGAATCTAATTCTAATAAGTGAAAAGCATCAAATATTATGATGACAAAAAACAGAAAACTTAGATTTATTTTACTAACGTTTTGCATTGTTTCAACTCTAAACCTGATTGGACAAACAAGAACAATTACTGGAACGGTTATTTCTGAAGATTTGGATATAATTACTGGAGCTAGAATACAAAACAAAGATAGAGTTCTTATCGGAACGACTGATATAAATGGAAAATTCATTATTGAAGTACCAACAGAAGTAGATACATTAATGATTGGTTCGATTGGTATGAAATGGAAATCTATAAAAGTACCTATAAACTGTAGCAATCTTGAAATAATCCTTATGTGTAACGTGATATATGATTTTATGTCCGAAAGAAAGATAAAACTAGACATAATAAAGCAAGAGAAGAAATTGCCTGAGATACGACGAAAAGCTTTTCAAATGAAAATTTTCAAAACAGAACAACCTTGCGAGTGAATTTTATATCAATATGACCTGATTTAACCGACAATCAATTGACAGCCAGGAAACCTTTTTACTCCAAGTATAGTAGTCTAAACTAACTTTAGTTCAAGTTTAACGTAGTGTAACTTGGACTGGTAATAAATCAGTTTATAACTGATAGCAGAAGTTGAAAATCGAGACGAAGAAAGGATCGTAAATTATTGAAACTATTAGTACGTGATTATCCAAAAAGAATTATAACCAGCAAAATTTTATATGAAACATATATTCAAAAAAATCATAATTACTATTCTGGTTATATTAGTCATATTGTTTCTAATACGTATTTTTAATTCTATAAGCTTTGAAGTAAAATACCATACCGTTGAGAGAAATGGAAAGTTAGCTATTTTCAATCAAAAGAATCAGCAACTTACAAACTATGTTTATGATGAGGTTTATGAATCTACTTATGTTGATCCAAAAGAACTTGGTGATGCTAGTTTGTTGACAACATTTCCACGTTATGGACTTACTCTTGTAAGAAAAGATAAGGAATTTGCCTTTTTGAATGAGCAATTTAAAGAAGTGCTTCCATTTGGCACTTATGACCTTATCAAACCAATGAATTATTATGGTTATTCAATCGTCAGAAAGAATAGCAAATGGGGAGTTTTAGATAAATCTTTAAAATTAGTCGTTCCTTTAAAGTTTGATATGATTTCTCAATCTCTTGAGGTTGAAAATTACTCCTTTATTGCGAAAAACGGGAATAAATATCGAATTCTCGATAAAAAAGCAAATTGGACATTAAAGACAGAATTCGATTCGATTGAAATCATTAATGATAATTTTTATCTGTGTTACTTAGGATATAAGAAATACTTAATTGACGATGATTCTAAGCTGATTTCTGACCAATATTCTGCTTTTTATAGCTTAAATGACGGATTTATAGTGAAAAAAGATACGAAAATGGGAGTAGTCAATTTTGAGAATAATATTGTTATCCCATTTGACTATGATTCAATTTACGCCCCACACCTAACTCCATATTTTTATGCTTCGAAAGGTGGTCGATTTGGCGTAATTGATTTAAAAGGGAAAACACTAATTCCGTTTGAATATGAAGGCTTTTGGGAATCCAGTGAAAATACTAAAGATAAAAACAACTTACATCTTATTGCTCAAAAAAATGGGAAATATGGCACAATCAACGTCAAAAACAAGATTGTAACTCCATTTATTTACGATGCTATTTCAAGTTGGATTGAATACGGACCACCTGCGCACTATATTATTAAAGATAAAAAGTGGGGTTTAATCTCCTATGAAGGTAAAGTCCTAATCCCTACCATATATGACCACCTACATTATATTACAGATTCTTTAATTAAATGTAAGAAACAAGGAAAATCTGGTGTACTTGACATAAATAACCGAGTAGTTGTTCCTTGTGAGAACGATTCTTTGATAGTAGACTATTTTTTTCTACCACGTTTAGACAAGAAAGAATACAAAATAGTAATCAAGAAGAATGGAAGTTGGAAGTTTTTAAACCTTAAAGGGAAATTGATTAAGGATAATGTTTCAGAGACTGAAGTAAAGAGCTACGTTAAAGATTGAAATTATGGTATCGTTCAAGTTTGAATGAAAAAGATAATTCTATATGCGTATCCTTAATTTAAAGTTTAGAACTCTATCTACTCCAAGTAATGGAGTCTAAACTAACTTTAGTTCAAATCTGAGCGAAGAAATAGAGAAGCTTGGAGGAAGAATGGCTTCATTTTTAAATATAATTTAATCGTGGTTGAGACATTCTGATAATTTAAAAATTCTGCAAATTCTGATCCTGATAAATGTACAACAATAAATAATACTCTCCATGATAACATCAACCGAAATAAAAGAACTTGCAAAGGAACTGGGTGCCGATGTATGTGGCATTGCTTCTATTGATAGATTTGATGATTCGCCTGCGGGTTTTCACCCTACGGATGTTTATAAAAACACTAAATCGGTTATCTCCATTGCTTGCCGCATTCCGGGAAGTTCGATGTATATAGATTCACCGTCGCCTTATACTGCCATAGAAGATATTGCTTTGGCAAGGGTGAATCAGATTGTTTTATCACTAACGCTGTATCTCGAAAAATGTGGTTTTCAGGCTATCATGATTCCTTCTGTGCCTTATGATTACTGGGATGCTGAAACGATGACCGGAAAAGGTATTCTGTCGTTAAAGCACCTGGGCTATAAAGCCGGTGTAGGATATATTGGTAAAAACTCTCTGCTTTGCAACGATGAATATGGCAATTTAATAAAACTGGGTGCCTTGATTACCAATGCTGTATTGGTTGCTGACCCTTTTATAGAAAAGAGTTTGTGTAAAGAGAACTGTACGCTTTGTATAGACCGTTGTCCGGTTGGAGCCATAGGACCGAACGCTGAAGTCTGTCAGAAGAAATGCAGAGAATATGCCGAGGTACCTAATAAGCGAGGCGTTGAGATATATGCTTGTCACGAATGCAGAAAGGTTTGCCCGAATCGTAATGGAATAAAAAAGCACTAAATATTATTGACTCAGATTTAAGATACGTAGGAACAACTTCTTCTAAGTACTGAAAAGGTAGCAAAGAATGAGATTGATTGTGAATAGCAATTAATCAATGCCTTGTTCGTTATTAATGGAAACAATCAATGTCTTGTTTTTTGTATCAATTGATGTAGAATACCTATTGGCTTTAGCCAAATGATATTAAGACTTTGGCTAAAGCCGTGCATACCCTAATTCTTTATTCCGCCCCATAAATGGGACGTCAATTGAAATAAATGTAAATACACTCACTTACATAAACAATAAAACTAATTTACTGATGAGAAAATTGATATTGCAGGTTTTTATATTTTTGACCTGTTTACTGGGCTGTTGTCTGCTTGTGCTAATGTTGATACAGCTTCATGCCAACAAAGAAGAACTGGCACGAGTAAAAGATTATAATAAGGGAACTATCAGCAATCAGGAAAAAGCCCACGTACTTCAAATATTGCGTATACTGGAAGATGGTTATACCAAAAGAGACTTGACGGCAGTTGATGGCTGTGTGGCAAGTACTTTTAGCAATAAAGATGTGCTTATTCTGGGAACCAACCCCACTGAAATACTTACCGGAAAAGAGGGAGCCAAAAACTTATTGCTGGGCGACTGGACCTATTGGGGAAAGGTGAAGTTTCATCTCGATAGAACCCGTTTCGATCAACTGGATAGTACAGTGGTCTATGTGGCTACCACCGGTGAAGTAAAGATAGATATGTGGCGATTGAAGCTTCCGTTACGAATTACGGGTGTGATGGTAAATGAGAATTCTCATTGGCTTATCAGTAAACTGCAATTTCAATACGATACGAACACCAACCTGATTATATTTTCATGGCTCGCAACTATTGGGTTTATAATAAGCCTGATCCTTACATTGCTGATTTGGCTATGGACTAAGCTGAAAAGAAAAACTCCACGCAGGGTAGTTTCAAAATACTAGTTTAATGTAATACTAACTCAAATGGAAAAGAGGCTGAATTCGAGGGAATCAGTCTCTTTTCTTAGTTATATGTTAATGAAAATGTTCTTTGTGTTCCAATTTTGGTTTCGACAATTATTCATCGTTTTATACGTTATAAGAGTAACTATCAATGTGAAGATAGCTGTTCTACTTACAACTGTTTTATCAACTATTTAAAAGAAATGATGGAATTTTCAGGTATATTAAAGCGTCTTTTTAGATACCACCGTATGGGATCATTGGTGCTGATGGCAACAGTAGTATTACTATTTGTTCGATGCAAAAATGATGATACCAGTCACTACTCCGAATTTCAAAATCCACTGCAGAATACCACTGATGGTCCTCCTGCGGGTAATCCCGATGGCAATTATCCAATCCCTTTAGATGCGGGTATCGAAGATGTATCTCTACCAACGCATGTTATTGGTACAGGTACTCCAGAGAGTGTTACCGAAGAGGCATTTATTACCGCAGTGGCTCAAGGTGGCGTAATTACGTTTAATGCCGGAAGTAAACCTTTCACACTTACGCTTACCAAACCGGCTAAAGTATTCAATGATGCAAGTCAAAAAGTAATTATTGATGGAGGTGGATTAGTAACCATTAGTGGCGGTGGAAAAACCCGTATACTTTACATGAACACTTGTGATCAAAATCAACATTGGACTACTTCGCATTGTGATAATCAGGAATTCCCTCAACTCACCCTTCAGAACATTACTTTAGCTGATGGTAATTCTACTACCGAAACTGAATTTGATGGTGGAGGTGCAGTTTGGGTACGAGGTGGTAGGCTTAAAATGGTAAATTGCAGGTTCTTCAATAATGTATGTGCTTCCAAAGGAGCTGATGTTGGAGGAGGTGCAGTAAGAGTATTCAGTCAGTATAATAATTTGCCGGTATATGCTGTGAATACAACCTTTGGAGGTGCTAAAGGCTATGGAAACTCAGGATCTAATGGTGGTGCTGTAAGTAGTATCGGTGTTTCGTGGACCTTTATAAATTGTTTGTTATCCTATAATGTTGCCAATGGTAATGGTGGAAACCCTGCACAATCGGGTACGCCCGGTGGTGGGAGTGGAGGTGCTATCTATAACGATGGAAACACTATGACTTTAACGCTGCTGGGTACACGGATAGAACAAAATGCGGTTAATGCTTATGGTTCGGCTGTTTTTTTTGTTACAAACGATCATTCAGGGTCTATTCGTATAGACAAAAGTCTTATCCAATTAAACAATGGCGGATCGTGGTATCCTGTTTATCCGGCTATTTCTATGCATGCCGACACAAAGATAAATGTAACCGATTCAACCATCAAATAAACGAAATCTCAGACAAGTTTTGTTGATTTGTAACAGTTGTAACCTGGCATCTTCATAATGAATTGATAGCAATCTGATTAAAAAGTGTATCAGATACGCTAATTGCTTGTGTATTTGATGGGAATGGGGTAATTTTGCACTTCTTTTAATGCAAACCTCTGAATGAATTCAATTAAATTTTTCTATTACAACAAAAGGTACTTTGCTTCTGCCTTTTTGTTTTCATGCTTTAGCCTTATTTTTAGTACCTGGGTAACCTATATTCCACAAATTTCTGAAAAACTGGGAATAACGGAAGGCAGGATCGGTAAGGCTATTTTTTTCTCCGCCCTTGGTGCTTTTGTCATGATTCGTATCTGTCGTCATATAGTGGATAGGGTAGGAGTTGGCAAATATACTTTTTATGCATTAATTGTTTACTGTATTTCTTTTTATGGTCCTTTTGTGGCCAATAGCTTCAATACCTTGTGTATTAGTTTGTTTTTTTTCGGCATGGCAGGTTCATCGTTTGCTATTTCACTAAACTCTTTAACTGCAGCTATCGAAAGACAGGATGAAATATACATTATGTCGCGTAGTCATGCTTTTTGGAGCATTGGTGGGATGATAGGTGCTGCCACCGGTAGTTTTATTGCCGTTTTATTACATAACCCGATAATACATGTATCCATTCTGGTGGCCATCATATTATTGGTTCAATTCAAATTAAAGCACCATTATTATTCCCGCGTTGGTGAGCAGTTGATAAATGAGAAGCATAAAAAGAAAAATCTAAAACCACTTTACCTCATTGCTATTATTGGACTTGTAATAATGGTTGCAGAAGGTGCCATTGCCGATTGGAGTGCTTTGTATTTGAAGAAAATCATTCTGCTGGACATGAGATATATAGGATTTGGTTATGCGGCATTCTCCTCGGCCATGATGATTGGACGTTTTACGGGTGACTCGCTGAGCAAAAAACTGGGTTCGTGGCAATTGATTACCTATTCGAGCTTAACCGGAATAGTGGGTTTTTTACTGGTTCTTATTCTCAATCCTGTTGTTTCTATTCTTGGCTTTTTTATTGTGGGAATAGGATTTTCGGTAGTTGTTCCTGAGGTGTACAGACTGGCTTCAAAAGTGGAAGGTATAAAGACTGCCGATGGTGTGTCGTTTATCGCGGCCACTTCGAATATCGGTTTTCTGGTAGGACCCGTGTTATTGGGCTTTGTAGCTGAATTTCAATCTTTGCATCTTAGTTTTATAGTGCTTACCGCTTTTGTGAGTATAGCATTTATTATTGCTTTTGTGAAAAACAAAGCATAACGAAAAGGACATAAAAAAGGCAGGCTGAACTCAAATGAGTACAGCCTGCCTTTTTTATGGTGAAAAATTCACGGTGGAATTTTATTTATTCAATTTATTGATAAGCTTTTGGTTTTTCCGTCTAGCCATTTTCAATTTGATAGTGTAGTCGAGCTCATACAGAGCCGGAACGAACATCAGGGTAAGGAAAGTAGCAAAGCTTAATCCAAAGATGATAGACCATGCCAATGGCCCCCAGAAGGCAACATTATCTCCTCCAAAGTAGATGTGCGGATTCAGTTCCGTAAACATCGTGGTGAAGTCGATATTCATTCCCACTGCCAATGGTACAAGTCCGAGCATCGTGGCAGTTGCGGTAAGAATAACGGGCGTGATACGTGTTTTACCTCCTTCGATAATGGCACGACGGGTACGCAGTCCTTCCTTTTTCTTGACATCGATAAATTCAACAATCAATATCCCGTTTCGGACGACAATACCTCCAAGTGCTACCACGCCAAGTCCGGTCATCATAATCACCAGATCCATGTGGAAAATCATGACTCCAAGCAACACACCGATGATACTGAAAATAACCTCACTTAGAATAATAAGCGATTTACTTACCGAACCAAACTGAGTGATAAGAATAAAGAAAATAGCACCCAGTGCAATAATCATAGCCTTCATCAGGAAGTTGGCTGTTTCGGCCTGATCTTCCTGCTCACCGGTTAGTTTCACATTTGTTCCTTCGTGGAAATGAAACTTCTTAGCTTCGCTTGTGATAATCGGAACGATATCGTTGGCCGAATAACCTGACAGCACATTGGAATACACGGTAATAACCCGCTTTTGATTCAGGCGTTTTATTCCGGCATAGGATGACGTGTAATTGATTGTAGCCACAGTCGACAACGGAATGCTGCGCAATAGACCGGAATTCATATCCCGATAGGTAACTTGCAAATTTACCAACGCATTGATATTGTCGCGGGTAATCTTGTTATAACGAACCATAATCGGGTATTCATCCTCATCCTGTTTCAGTTTTGATATTTCTTTTCCATACAGAGCAGTCCGTATTTCCAACCCAATTTGACCGGTTGAAAGGCCAAGTCGCTGCGCACGGTCACGATCAATTTTCACGATGATTTCAGGAGAATTGGTTTCGAAGTCGGTTTTCAAATCTTCAACTCCCGGAATCTTTAACGAATCAAGATAAGTCTGGAAAGCAAAGGCATCAGTTACGAGGGTTTCCAGATTTTCACTTGTAATCTCAATGTTAATCGGTTTTCCTGTTGGCGGTCCATTTCTGTTTTTGTCAACCGTAATCTCGGCACCGGGAATATCGGCCACTTCTTTACGGATAATGCTCATGTATTCAGTAGTTGAAATTCCTGTAGAGCGTAGTTTACTCTCAATAAAATTGACAGAGACTTTTCCTTTGTTGAATGGGTTTCCGGTAGATGCAAATCCTTCTTCTTCGGCACCAATCGTAACATTCGAAATAATGGATTCGACATCTGGATTATGTTTGCCTAATGCTTTATACACTCGTTGTTCTGCAATATTGGTGATGCTGTCGGTTACATTCTGATGCGTTCCGCCCGGCATTTTGATGTAAACATAGATATTGTTCGGATCATTCTCGGGGAAAAACAGCACCTTGGGTTTTACAGCTCCAGTTATGAAAATGGTGATAAAGAAAAGAGCAATCATTCCTCCAAAAATCCATAACGGGCGTGATCCCTGAAGAATTGAAGTCAATTGACGTTCGTACACCCTCATAAAGTACGGCCATATTTTTTCCTGGAATGTATTAATCGCATTTACCAGTACATAATGATAAAACAGTAACATCAACACACCAAACACCAGGAAGTTAGCCAGTCCGTATGATTTAGTGAGGTAAAAGATGACTGCAAAAGAAAGCATAACGATAATTATCGTTTTATAGCGTTTCCATGCACTTTGCTTCAGTTTTACATCATTGTCGTATTCATGTTTCATAAAAGACACCGCAAACACCGGATTGAACACGTAGGCCACAAAGAGCGATGCAAACAAGGTTATGATAAGCGTTACCGGCAGATAATGCATGAACTGACCCACTATTCCCGGCCAGAAAGCCAAGGGAAAGAAGGGTGCAAGTGTGGTTAGTGTGCCGGATAAAATAGGCATAAACACTTCACCTGCTGCCATTTTTGCTGCTATATTGATATCAGGATGTAAACGATGCAAACGATGGGTATTTTCAATCACCACAATGGCATCATCCACCACAATTCCCAACGCAAAAATAAAGGCAAACATCACAATCATGTTCATGGTGAAACCTAATCCCGGAAGAATAAGATAAGCCACAAATATGGATAGCGGAACGGATAACCCAACAAAAAATGCATTGGTGAAACCCATAAAGAACATTAACACAATGGTAACCAGAATAAACCCGATAATAATAGTGTTGTTCAATTCTTCAAGCGTATTCCTGGTAAAACGACTCTGATCTCCGGTGATGGTTATTTCCATATCCTTCGGAAATTCACGTCCCTTCAGTTGATTGTCTACAATATCTTTTATCTGGTCGGAAGCATCGAGCAGGTTAGCACCACTCTTCTTTACCACGTTGAGGGTAATTACATTTTTACCATCCAAACGGGCAAAACTTTCCTGGTCTTTATGACTGTCTTCCACTTCGGCAATGTCGGTAAGCTTTACATAAGCACCGCTTGACGAATGAACTACAATGTTTTTCAATGTTTCCACATCGGCAAACTGTCCTTTAATACGAACCGAATTTCTTATACCATTATTAGTGAGCGAACCTCCTGAAATGGTCATATTTTCCATAGCCACAGCCCGTTCGATATCGCTGAACGTCACTTTTGCAGCCTGCATTTTGAAAATATCGGCATTAATCTGAATTTCACGATCGAGTGCACCAACAATATCCACACGGGTAATTTCTTTCAGACCTTCAATCTTATCCTGAGCTATTTTGGCATAATGTTTCAGTTTATCCAAATCATAATTCCCCGATATATTGAGGTACATAACCGGCATCTCCGAAATATCAATGTCCATAATAGAGGGTTGAGTGGGTAAGTCGGTAGGCAAATCGCTTTTTGACTTATCCACAGCATCGCGCACCCGTTGCTTGGCAGTTTCGATGGACAGATCGGGATCAAACTCAACGATGATAGACGAAAAGTCGGGAACCGAATTGCTGGTTATCTTCTTTACATCGGCTATAGACTTTAATTGTTTTTCGATAGGACGCGTCACCAGATTTTCAATGTCCTCGGGAGATGTTCCTGGGTATGCTGTATTGACAACTATATAGGGTATAACTACTTGCGGAAACTGTTCCTTGGGGATAGAGTAATAATTCATCATCCCCAGAATCGTAATCAGAACGGCAAGCACATAAACACTTGTTCTGTTATCGATGGCCCAGTTTGTTGCAAAAAACTGTTTAAACTTGTTTTCTTTCGGCATATTGGTCATTTTTGGAAATTAGAAAACTATACTTGAACCTGCATTCAGATTTTGGAACCCTGCCGAAACAATCTTTTCACCGATATTAATTCCTTCAAGAACTTCAACAAGTCCATCGTAATCTTTTCCGGTTTTGATTATTCTTTTCTCAGCTATCCAACCGGTACCTTTTTGTTTGGCTACATAAATAAACTTGCCTTTCTGGTCGTTCTGAACATAGTTTACCGGCAAACTGATAGCTTTGCTATTGCTATAATCTTTAATCTTGATATACGCAATCATATTGGCACGTAGTACCAAATCCTTTGATGAAATCTTACATTCAACTTTGAAAGTACGGTTGGTAGGGTCGATAAACCGACCAGCAAAACTAAGTTTTGTTTCAATATCTTTGCCTACATCCGGGAAGTTTACCAATACCGAGTTGCCATCGTGTATGCGGCTTGCGTATGCTTCCGATACATCAGCCGAAATTTTAGCTACACTCATATTGATA
>Ga0302170_10000933_pt1 | contig 11477 bp, 9 predicted proteins | sample I_Fen_N2_1_FD_193492 | JGI IMG/M metagenome (GOLD analysis project Ga0302170, IMG submission 193492) | Peat permafrost microbial communities from Stordalen Mire near Abisko, Sweden - I_Fen_N2_1 | ecosystem: Environmental > Terrestrial > Soil > Wetlands > Permafrost | place: Sweden: Abisko...
AGGGGGCGTATTTTTTTATTGTTTTAATCATTGTAATCCTTGTCAATAAAATATTTGTCAATATCAGTGCTAATCCACCAATCAATACTATTATCCATAACATTGAACTTGTTACCTCAAACCTTAATCCTAATACATTTTTAATCATTCCAGCTGCTCCGTTATCATATATTGCCAAAAATCCTGATGAGATACAAACTAAAGTCATTATCATACCTGAGAATATTGAAACTTGATTTATTAGTTTTGAGTGTTTTTCTGATTCTATTTTATTAAAACAAATCCTATTACCAAAATAGTATCCAGCTAATAACCCCAACAATGCATTGAATACTGGAAGTCCCATAAAAAATCCATATACAAAAATATTATAAACTAGATAAATCATAGCTATTATCCAAATTGGTAAATTAAATCTATGATTAATCCAACTTTTTAAAAATTTAAGGTCTATTAATCCACCTGTTAATAATCCACTTACCAAATATATAAAAGGCCTACTCTCAGACTTATCAAACAATACCCAAATAGTTACAGATAATAATCCTAAAGACAATGGAAATAGGCTTCCAATAACCAATCCACTAATTTTCTTTTCAAAATTTTTCATAAGCTCGATTTTTCTGTTTTTATGCCCCCTAACAAGGTCGCTTTTTCTTTTTTTTGCTGTTGTCCCTAACGACCGAGGCTATGGGCATTTGGCGGTTTACTCCCGTTGGTCGTGACCGTTGGTTGCGGGCTTGCCTGCTGCAAGCAGGAGCAAAACCAGCTAAATGCACATCAGCCAGCCAATGAACATGGCGGGTGTTAGGGGCTAGTATTTATTTCCAGTCCAGTTTAGTAATTTTATTGTTTTTAATTATAATGCAAGAAACTTCTCTTTCTCTGGCTATACCGTAAAAATCCATATTTATAAGTACTAAATCACCATATGAAGTGGCAATCGGATTGTGACTATAAATTCCTTTGTTGAGTAAGGGATTCACAACTTTTATTATGTTGCTCTCTATCTCTGCAAGAAAAGTTACATCATTCCAATAAACTAAATAAATTGTTTTGTTAAGGTAAATGAACGACGAGAGAATCTCAATGCCTTGCCAATTGAAAATCTTTTTTGAAGCATTAGATTTGTCTGTATATCCTAGTGCCTCTCCATTTACAGTTTTGTTGACTTTTTCAAATTCAATCTGAGAAAGCTTGTCTGGATTGGCAATTTCTGTTAACCGGGCAAATCCAAATGCATGGCCAAGACTAGAAAGTACATAGTACTTGTTATCTTTCTTTAAAATTGATTTAGCACTACTGGCTTCAGTGAAAAATATTTTCTCAGTTGTTTTGTTGTAGAAGTAAACCGTACCTCCCCATTCTCCGTGATTGTCAAAAAATGAAATATATGAAGAATCTTCAAAGAGTTTTGGTTGATGAGTAAAAGGTACAAAAGTCGAATACTCTACCCAATTATTTCTTAAGTTTAAGACATAATACTTTCCATCAGATATCCCTACAAGTTTATTATCAAGTAACCAATGATATTGAAATTTCTTTGTATTGAGTATTTTTTCAAATTCATAATCTCTATTCATCGTTGAAAGAGAATGACAGACAAATACTCCCGGATCAAAAAGAGAAATTAGTCTGTCCTGATAAATTACTGAATAAGAAACAGGGAATTTGTCATCAATAGGCTTTTTTAGAGCTATTTCATTAATATGAAACGCTATATGATTATCACTAATTTCAACTCTAAAATTTCCGATTGGATATTTATGTGTTTTGAAATGTTCAAAAATAATATCGAAGTTCACTGAGTCAGTTATATGACTTCTTGTTTGCTGACCCCAAGTTGTTAAACACAGACAAATGTAAATTAAAATTATCGAAGGTGTTTTCATTGATTCCTATTATATTTGATTGAAACTGTTTTTCTATAACATTACCGCTAACAATATATATCCTTACCTCAATTCCGGATATGCGGAACTGAGTTCCACATATATCGCATTTATCTACCGAGTTCCTGTTTTCTAAATCGTTTTATTTTTTAAAAACCCAAAGATATGAACTATTTTTATAATTAACAATAGGTGGATAACTTTATTTTAATCAACGGTCTGCGTTGCCCAAAATAAATTTCACCAACAACGCGCATCGGGTTGTTGTCATATAGTGTAATAGGTGTTGTCCAGTGGTGTACGAGATCTTGTCCGGCACTAGAAATCGGTTTCGGTTTGTTTCTTTATCAGCTCTTTGGTAGAGAGCATACCACAGGCTGCAAATATATCTTCGCCGCGCGACGCTCTAATGGTGACGGTAAGCCCCTTAGCTTTCAGTCGGTTTTGAAAGTCTACAATGTCTTCGAGGGCTGTGCCTTCCAGTGGCGTGTCGGGGATGGGGTGGAAACGGATAAGGTTGATGCGGCATTTTATACCGTTCAGCAGGCGTACCAGCTCGTTGGCGTGGCGGGGCGTATCGTTTACGCCTTTAAACATAATGTATTCGAACGACACCCGGCGTTGGCTACCCAGCTCCCAGCGACGTATATTGCTCACTACTTCGGTAATAGGATACACGCTTTGAATGGGCATAATGTCGCGGCGCTCGTCGTCGAACGGCGAGTGCAGGCTCACGGCCAGATGGGCTTTGCTGTTTTCCAGAAAAGTAATCATGGCGGGTATAATGCCTATGGTCGATACGGTTATGCGTTTCGGACTCCAGTCGTAACCCCAGGGCGAAGTCATCACCTCTATGCTGTCCATCACCGCCTGCACGTTGTCCAGCGGTTCGCCCATGCCCATATACACTATATTGGTCAATTTTTCGAACTCGGGCAACGATTGCATCTGGTTCAGAATTTCGCCCGTCGTCAGGTTGCCCTGAAAGCCCTGCTTACCGGTCATGCAAAACAGACAGCCCATCTTGCATCCTATCTGGGTGGAAACACACAGCGTGGCACGGTCGTTATCGGGTATGTAGGCGGCTTCTATAAACTTCTGTGGGCGGGTAGGATAGAGGTACTTTTTGGTACCATCGATTGAAGTCTGCACACTTACGGACGGCACCAGATGCAGACTATATGCCTGCTGTAGTTTTTCGCGCGCCTGTTTGGACAGGTTGGTCATAGAGCCTATATCGGTTACACGCTTTTTGTACATCCAGTCGGCCAACTGCGATGCCGTAAAAGCCGGCAGCCCCAACGCCAACACTTCAGCTTTCAACTGCGGCAACGTAAGTCCGAATAGATTTTTAGGCAAATGAGTTTCCATATATAAATGATAATTATTGTTGATATGTTTTCCCTAACTTCAAAGGAGTTAAATGTGAATAGCCTCCGGTAAAACCGGGGGAATGTTTCCTGTAGGCTTCGGCGTGAGCTCAGTCGAACGGGAATGTATATCAATAGAAAACAGACATAAACAAAACCAATTCCCCGTAGGGGGATAAATACAAATAACATGAATGTCCTACGGACAATAAAACATTGATATGCGCTTATTCTATTGATATTGAAGTCCTACGGACTATTATTCAACTCCTGATTTACAATCGGACAACCAAAGTTTAAGTCTCAAAAATAAGTTTCCGACACAATATTACCAAACGCCACACCTTTCCGTATCAAAATATCACGTACTTCCACCACCATTTCGGCACTTCCGCACAGGTAATACTTCACATCAGTCCGCAGATGCGTCTGGTCGTTGAGCCACGCGGTAAGCCGTCCGCGGTAGTAGCGTGTATCTGTCTGTTGCGAGCAGCAACGCACATACCTGTCCTCCAAAACCGCCTCCAGCACTGCCGAATAATAAAAGTTCTCATCCCATCGTCCGCCCTGTATCAGCGTTTTGCCTTGTCCTGCTCCCGAACGCACCATCGACACAAAAGGAGCTACTCCCGTGCCGGCGGCTATCCACACCGCTTCACGGTCATCGCACCGAAACGTTCCAAAAGGCTCTGACACATATACCGTGTCGCCCTTCCGAAGCCGCGAAAGCTGTGGAGTGAGCCTGCCTTCGGGTCTTTCGTCGAACAGGATTTCAATTTCAGCGTCGCGCTCGCCTCCGGCTATGCTGTACAGGCGCGGCTCACCGTAGGGTTCCACATCCAGGGCAACCACTTGTCCAGCCCGGAATTCAACATCGTGGGCAAAGGACAAAATATAAACACCATCGGCAACCTGAGTCAGCGATGTTACTTGTTTTGGAAATAGTGTACGGGAATTTGACACAATGCGTTTAGTGAGATATTCAGTTGATAATGATTTTTCAAAAACTGAAAACTAAACAAGTAAAAGGAATGATTGTTCAGGATAATGATTAATTGTAAATGATCAATGGTAAATTATAAATTGGAGAACTTATAGATTTCAAACGGCTTGACTGGGACTGACCTTGTCCGGTGAACCGAAAAACAAGGAAGGAAAGCGTAAAAATACCCATTGTTTGACGACCAAAGAGAGGAGTTTGGGGATTTTAGCTTTCTGACCGTCAGTTTTTCGAGTGAAGCGGGCATAGTCTTGACCTTTTTTGCTTCGTTTTTTGGGTCAAGCCAAAAAATGAAGTGGGGTTTGGGGTAAAGCCCCAATATGAAAACTATTATATTATATAAATGCACTACAAGTAAGTATGCATTATAAATTAGAAAGCTTGTCAAGCGCTTGCGCTATACGCTCCACTTTCAGGTCATCTTTTCGGGCAGAATATATCCAGTCGGTTATGCTTTTCTGCTCTTCGGCCGATAGTTTGCTGAAGTTTTCACAGGCCACGGGGTCATCTTGCAGGCACAGCATAAAATCATCGGCTGCCACGGTGGGCAACTCTTCGGAATACAGCACAACGTGTACGCTGTCTCCTTCCTGTTTGCCTATTTTCTTTCTTATTTCGGCTTTCACCGGCAGAAACAACGTACCGTTGCCCATCGGCATAAGGTGGTAATTGGCTATTTCGTACCCATCAATGCTGCCACGCACCTTCACCCAGCCAAACCATGCATGCTTGTCCTGCTGTATTTGAGGTATAGCCGCAAATGTCCAACCGCCTTTGCCGGGATATTTCTGCAGCACATAGTCCTGATCTACCAGTGGTTTCTGAGGCAATTCATTGTTCATAATTAATCACTAATAATTGACAATTGAACATTAATCATTAATACTAAGTTCCACTACCTCGATCGTTTCTGCGGTTATTCTAAACCTGTCATCGAGCCGTTGGCCCACTATCCACACGATATCATTGCCCGACACCAGCAACCAGCTTTGTTCCTTTTCCAGCAGGCTTAGTTTGTTATCAATAAAGAAATCGCTTACTTTCTTTCGCTGTTTCATGCCGAAAGGGTAGAACACATCGCCTTCGCGCCACCTGCGCAGTTGCAGCGGGAAAGCCAGCTTCGAAGCATCGATATGCACGCGCTTTGCCGACCTGGAAATACTGAAGTCCAGAGTTAGTTTCAGGGTTTTCAGTTGCAGACCGAAGGGTTGATCTATTACTGCGTCGGGTTGTGTAATATAATACTCATCCACTGTATCATCATCCTTCGGACTCATAATAAGGTATTTTCTGTCTTTTATCAGTCGGTGGGTGTCCGAATAAAAGGTTTTACCCGATACCGCATCCAAATTTTCGGTTACCTGCTCTATCGTGGCTCCACTAAAGCCATACGGATGCAGTATTTCGTACATCACGGTAGGTATATGCACCTGCTGTTTAATAATGTCGATGTTCAGTTTTGTCAGTCCATCCGCTGTTTCGGCTATTTTCTCCCGTATGGTGTCAATAGCCTGCGCGTAAATAGCCGTGGTACCTTCAAAGCGTTTCAGCGATTCGTAGAGCGTTTGTCGCAGCGATGGATTAATCTCTTCGAGCAGCGGAAGTACTTCGTTTCTGAACTTATTGCGCTGGTAATCTACCGAAGCGTTAGTGGAATCTTCCACGTGTTCCAGATCATAGCGTATCAAGTAGTTTTCCAGTTCCTGACGGTTGCAGCAGAGTAGGGGGCGTATCACTTTTTTGTTCCGTGGGCGGATGCCCGAAAGTCCGCGCAATCCCGTTCCACGAACCAGATTCATCAGCATGGTTTCAATGCTGTCATCGGCATGATGTGCCACCGCGATGGCTTGCGCTTCAAGTTTTTTCAGCAAATCATGAAACCACTCGTAGCGTAAGTCGCGGGCGGCCATTTCTATCGAAATACCGTGTCTCTCGGCATAGCTTACTGTATCAAAATCAATGTTATAGAATGGTAGTTTCTGTGTTTTGGACAAAGCACGAACAAACTCCTCGTCGCGGTTGGATTCTTCCATTCTCAGATGAAAGTTACAATGTGCCACCACACACTCGTACCCCAGCGCATGCAGTATATGCAACAGCACAACCGAATCGGTTCCACCACTCACCCCAACAATTACCCGGGCTTTCGGGGTCAGCAATTGTTGTCGTTCAATATAAGATTGCACTTTTTGTTGCATAAAATGTTCCAATTAAAGTATCTTTGTACCTGAAAAATGGCATAGACAAAGGTATTCATTTTTCGCAGAAATAGAAAATTGCCAAAACAAAACGCTTATCGTATTTACCGTCCGTTTTTCAGTGGACGATGAACCGAGATTACATTGTATTCCGATTATGAACTACGCTCAAACCATACAATATCTGTACGATCGTCTTCCGGTGTTTCACCACATTGGCAGTGCAGCCTACAAACCCGGACTGGACAATACCATCCGGCTGATGAATGCGCTCGACAATCCGTACACCCGCTACCGTACCATCCACATTGCCGGTACCAACGGCAAAGGTTCCGTGTCTCACATGCTGGCATCCGTGCTGCAACATGCAGGCTACAAGGTGGGTTTATACACCTCGCCGCATCTGGTAGAGTTCGGTGAGCGTATCCGTGTCAATGGTAACATGATAGAGCAGCAATATGTTGTGGATTTTGTAGAAAAACATCAGAATTTATTCGGCGAAATTGAACCTTCGTTCTTCGAAGCCACTATGGCATTGGCTTTTGATTATTTTGCAGATAAACAGGTAGATATTGCCGTAATTGAAGTAGGCTTGGGTGGTCGGCTCGACAGTACCAACATCATTCAGCCCGAATTATCAGTAATTACCAACATCAGTTTCGATCATGTAGGATTTCTGGGTGACACGCTGGAAAAAATTGCATTTGAAAAGGCCGGAATCATTAAACCTCACACACCGGTAGTGATTGGCGAAGCTCTACCCGAAACCTGCCCGGTATTCACAGCCAGAGCGTTAGAAGAACATGCACCACTCTCTTTTGCGCAGAAAACTGTCAGCGTGTCATTTATTGACGATGCGGATGGAAAAATGCGTGTACAAACTTCCGATCATCGTCGTTTTACGGTAGACTTATGCGGACTGTATCAGCTCAGCAACATAGCCACCGTACTTACTGCCGTGCAACAATTAAACTCCCGCGGTATTTTAATCGACGAAGCAGCTCTGAAACAAGGGCTTGAAAGGGTTACTGAAACTACCGGACTAAAGGGACGCTGGCAGGTTCTGCAGCAGCATCCCACCATCGTAGCCGATACGGGACATAATGTAGGTGGAATTCGTTTCGTGGCAGATCAGCTTAAAAAGCAGACCTATAATATCCTGCGCATAGTGATAGGCATGGTTAACGACAAAGATATTTCGTCGGTATTGGCTTTATTACCCCGCGAAGCTGTATATTACTTTACCCAAGCCAATATCATACGCGCTCTCGATGCTGCCGAGCTAAAGGATAAAGCTAAAAGCTATGGTTTAGAAAGCAATGGATACAATACGGTGAAACAAGCGGTTAATGCTGCCATGACCCAAGCAGGAAAACAAGACTTTATATTTATCGGAGGCAGCAATTTTGTAGTGGGCGAAGCATTAGCTGAAACAGACTTTGCTTAGGCATACATTATTATATAAAGAAACAGGGTGAACATATTGATTTCAATATTCACCCTGTTTCTTTTCTGTTATTCAAGCTGTCAAGCCGATTTTACTTTATAGCCACAGCTGGTTTTTCCTTTTACGATATTGGTCAGCTTCGATTTTAGCAATTGTCTGCGTATAGGCGTAACATGGTCGGTAAATAAATGACCTTCAAGATGGTCATATTCATGCTGAACCACACGCGCCTTATAACCTTCAAATACATCAGTATGCTCTTTAAAATTCGGATCCAGATAGGTTATTTTGATAGATTGTGCCCGCGATACGGTTTCGTGTATTCCGGGGATGCTCAGACAGCCTTCGTCACCCGAAACTTCTTCTTCACTACGTTCCAATATCTCAGGGTTTATCATGGTAATTTTGAATGCTCCCAATTCAGGATCATCCTCTTTAAAAGGTGCTAAGTCTATCACCAGCAAACGAATAGGCAAACCTACCTGTGGTGCTGCCAGACCCACCCCTTCGGCATGATACATGGTCTGAAACATATTGTCAATAAGCGTGTTTAATTCCGGATAATCTGCATTAATCGGCTCAGCCACTTTGCGAAGTACAGCATTGCCGTAAGTGTAAATAGGTAATATCATTATGTGTTATGAAAAATTACAAGTTGCAAGTTATCAAAGCCCTGCATTGACGGGCAATAATAAATGAAACTTCCTTTATTATAAATTATATATTGATTCGAGATATGATTGCAGAATAATGGTGGCCGAAATTTTATCTACCAGCTCTTTATTCTGTCGGTCTTTTTTCTTTAAACCACCTTCGAGCATGGCTTTATGAGCTAAAACAGACGTAAAACGCTCATCAACATAAACAAGTTCAATTTCAGGAAATTTTCGTTGAAGTGCCGTTGCAAAAGGGCGTATGTACTGCATCGAGTCAGAGTCCTGTCCGTTCATTTGCTTAGGCAACCCTATCACAAATTTTTCTACAGGCTCTTTGGCTATGTATTTTTCCAGGTATGTCAGCACTTCATGAGCCGAAACCGTGTCAAGACCATTTGCACTGATATGCAACATGTCAGTTACTGCCAGCCCTACACGCTTTTGTCCGTAATCAATAGCCAGAATTCTTCCCATACTTTTGTATTTGAGCCTGCAAAGGTACAACTTTTAGACAAAAAAAGTTGAATATTTATCGATTCACGAACTATTTTACAACACGACAGTGCTAAAACCCGGAATCAGGACGCCCTAAAACAAAAGAAATGTCAATGGATGAAAAATTCTAATCGCTTTATGACGAACAATAGATATGCATTTAATATGCACATTTATTAGGCCGATTTACGATTTATTCTCCAACACACCTCTATAAAATTAAAATGTCAGCAAATCCTGCTATTAAACATAAATATGACCATATCTTTCTGTTTAAAATAAATGGATTTGCAAAAAATGTTTAGTAATTTTGAGAGAATTTTTTTTCAATTTTTTTCGGTTAATTATTTATTTTATCAAATCATTTATAATCATTATGAAACAGTTTAAACGGACCGCAATGTTGCTTTTTGTAGCATTAATTGCATCAGGCAAAGCATTTGCCTCAGAGGCAAATCTCAAAATTCCGGATTTACATGATGCCACTTTTCCTCATTTTGGAGGAATGGATGGTTGGCACCTGTTACTTTTCGGTGCATTCGTAATTTTAGGTACACTTAGCATTAGTTTGTATTTATTCAAACAAGTGAAATCGTTACCTGCCCACCAATCCATGTTGGATGTCGCCAGCACAATTTACAAAACCTGTCGCACATACTTGTTGCAACAAGGTAAGTTTCTGGCTATTCTATTTGGAATTATCGCGGTGGCCATGGTGTATTACTTATCAATGGCCAATGCAGAAGCAACCGGACCGGATGCTTTATCAACACCAGTTGTTGTTATTTTAGTGCTTTTATTCTCCATTGTGGGTATGGCCGGCTCATACGCAGTTGCCTGGTATGGAATCCGTATCAATACTTATGCAAATGCCAGAACTGCCTTCGCTTCATTGAAAAAACGTCCGTGGGATGTGGTTAATATCCCGTTACGCTCTGGTATTTCTGTGGGATTGTTCTTAATCTCACTTGAATTGGTAATGATGATTATTATTTTACTTTTTGTTCCTCGCAGCATTGTTGGATATTGCTTCCTGGGCTTTGCCATTGGCGAATCGTTGGGTGCTTCCGTATTGCGTATTGCCGGGGGGATCTTTACCAAGATTGCCGATATTGGTTCTGACTTAATGAAAATTGTATTCAAAGTAAAAGAAGATGATCCCCGTAATCCGGGTGTAATTGCCGACTGTACAGGCGATAACGCGGGTGACAGTGTTGGACCTACTGCCGATGCTTTTGAAACTTACGGTGTTACCGGTGTTGCTCTGATTTCATTTATTACGCTGGCTATTCCTGCCGATCAGGTTGATCTTCAGGCTAAACTGATTGTATGGATTTTCGGTATGCGTTTCTTGATGGATATTTTCTCAGGGATATCCTATTTTGTAAACAACGCCATTTCTGAAAAACAATATGGTAAATCATTGGATTTCGACTTTGAAAAACCATTGACCCGCCTCATCTGGATTGCTGCTATCTCTTGTATTACCATTAGTTTTGGTATGAGTTATGCACTTATTGGCGATATCACTGTTGGTGGGAAGTTACTTCCTCATTTGTGGTGGCATTTGGCTACTATCATTAGTTTCGGTACGTTGGCTGCCGTTCTGATTCCTGAATTTACCAAGAAGTTTACCAGTTCAAAATCCGATCACGTACATGAAATCGTTATAGCTTCGCGCGAAGGTGGCCCTTCATTGACCATCCTTTCCGGTATAGTGGCCGGTAATTATGCCGCCTACTGGATGGGACTTCTGATGGTTGGTTTGATGGCCGGAGGTTATTTTATTAGTCAGAATTTAGGCATTGGCAATGCTATGAGCGGATACGAAAGTATTTTTGCTTTTGGTCTTGTAGCTTTCGGATTCTTATGTATGGGACCTGTAACCATTGCTGTAGACAGTTACGGGCCTGTAACCGATAATGCTCAATCCGTATTTGAGCTATCTCAAATTGAGCAAATTCAGGGTATTAGTGTAGAGATTGAAAAAGATTTCGGTTTCACTCCTGATTTTGAAAGAGGTAAACATTACTTAGAGGCTAATGATTCAGCCGGTAATACATTTAAAGCAACTGCGAAACCCGTTTTGATTGGTACAGCCGTTGCAGGTGCTACTACCATGATTTTCTCCATTATCCTTTTGTTGAAAGGCGTTGGAATGTTGAGTCTCGAGTTGACACAAGCACCTATCTTATTAGGTTTGATTACCGGTGGTGCCATGGTATTCTGGTTCTCGGGCGCATCGATTCAGGCTGTTACAACAGGAGCTTATCGTGCAGTTGAATATATTAAACGTCACATGAAACTTGACAAAACTCAAGCTGATGAAAAAGATTCGATTGAGGTAGTAAGAATCTGTACTCAATATGCTCAAAACGGCATGTGGAATATCTTTATCACTCTCATGACTGCTACATTG
>Ga0302170_10000935_pt1 | contig 11467 bp, 10 predicted proteins | sample I_Fen_N2_1_FD_193492 | JGI IMG/M metagenome (GOLD analysis project Ga0302170, IMG submission 193492) | Peat permafrost microbial communities from Stordalen Mire near Abisko, Sweden - I_Fen_N2_1 | ecosystem: Environmental > Terrestrial > Soil > Wetlands > Permafrost | place: Sweden: Abisko...
TTGTAGTGAAAAGAATGCTCCTTAATAGGCGTTAAACGACCATGAGAGTAAAAAGTTAGTTTTAATTGTATTTTTATTATGGTATAATAAAATCAATATGTATTGAAAGGAAGATTACAAATGATTCGTTTGGTTTTAGTGCTGTTATTTTTATTAATATTTTTTATAATTAGTATTCCAATGTTTATAATTGAATGGATAATAGGAAAGTTTAATCATAAGGCAAAGTCAATCAGTTCACTTCGAATTGTTCAATTACTATTCAAGATTATTTTATTCTTGTGTGGAACAAAAACAACAATTATTGGTTTGGAAAACATACCAGAGGATGAGCCAATATTATTTATTGGGAATCATAGAGGAATCTTTGATGTCGTTATTGGATATTCACTGATGAAAGGTCTTACTGGATTTGTATCGAAGAAGGAAATGAATAAAGTTCCAATTATTAGAGTTTGGATGAGGTATTTGAACTGTCTTTTCTTAGACAGACATAATATCAAAGAAGGTTTAAAGACGATACTTAAGGGCATTGAATTAATTAAGAAAGATAAGATTTCAATTTCTATATTTCCGGAGGGTACTAGAAATAGTGATGACGATGTTAAACCATTTAAGGAAGGCAGCTTCAAATTTGCTGAAAAGAGCGGTTGTAAAATAATTCCTATGGTACAAAATAATACAGAGTCAATATTTGAAAATCAGCTTCCCTTTATCAAAAAGGCTCACACAATCATAGAATTTGGAAAACCAATTATCATGAGTGAGTTAGAAAAGGATGAACGTAAGGTCATTGGATCATATACACACAAGATTGTTAGTGAAATTTATGAAAAGAACAAAGCACTTGTATAAAATTCTTTGCAATTTTATTTTCCTATGATATAATAGCATCAGTGTGCGTGCTTTGCACAAAAACGTAATCGTTATTGAAGTAGGAGGATATTTTATATGCCAGCATGGTTAACAGTAATTTTGATTATTCTTGCAGTACTCATTGTAGTTTTGGGCGTTTTGATGTTTGTGGGAAATAAGCTTCGTAAGAAACAAGAAGCACAGCAGATACAGATTGAGGAATCTAAGCAGGTTGTTTCAATGCTTATAATTGATAAGAAACGAATGAAATTGAAGGAAGCGAATCTTCCTAAAATAGTGGTAGATCAGACACCTAGATATCTTCGTAATTCTAAGCTTCCAATTGTAAAAGCAAAGGTTGGACCTAAGGTTATGACACTTATTGCAGATGCTAAAATATTTGATCAAATTCCAGTTAAAGCAGAAGTTAAAGCAGAAGTTAGCGGAATGTACATAGTTGGGATCAAATCAATACGTGGTGGAAAAGTAGTTGTTGAACCAAAGAAAAAAGGAATGAATCGTTTACTAAGTAGATTCAAGAAAAATAAGTAATTATATACAAAAAGGGAATCCATTTTATTTATGGCTTCCCCTTTTTTTGTACTTGTCTCCATTCCAGTGAAAGAGAGAACATCTTTATAATATAGTTAACTTACTTTATAAGTTCATAATTTGATTATAATACATTGGACGTCTGTCACGGAACAATCCCCAACTTGAGCGCATTTCACTAATTTCATCTAAATCTATTTCAGTCATAATAAATTTTTCACTTGTGCGGTCTGCTTCTGCTATAATCTCACCAGTTTCATTTGTAATAAATGAGGAACCGTAGAAAGTAAGAGAGGATGACTGGCCACCATTGGCATCTGAAGGAATAACTGTTTCTGTTCCTATGCGGTTTGCAGCGATTACAGGCATAATATTTGCAGCAGAATGTCCTTGCATAACGCGTCTCCAATGAGGCATGCTATCACATTCAAGTATCGGTTCCGAGCCAATGGCAGTAGGGTAGATTAGAAGTTGTGCACCCATAAGTGCCATACATCTTGCAGCTTCTGGAAACCATTGATCCCAACATATTCCGACTCCGATAGTACCATAAGCAGTTTTCCAGACCTTAAAACCTGTATCACCTGGAGAAAAATAAAACTTTTCTTGATAGTAGTGGTCATCAGGAATATGGGTTTTTCTATAAGTACCTAGAACAGACCCGTCAGCATCAATAATAGCAACGGTATTAAATGTAGTGTTTCCTGCTTTTTCGAAAAAACTAATTGGTAAGACAACATTTAATTCCTTCGCAACGAAACTAAAATGCTTTACGGCAGGGTTGTCTTCAGTTTTAGTAGCTAATTTGTAGGAGTCATAGTTTCTTTCCTGACAAAAATAATTCGTTTCAAATAATTCTGGTAAAATAATAATTTGAGCTCCGTTGCTTGCAGCTTCTCGTACGAACTTGTCAGCTTTGGCAATGTTTTCGTTCCTATTTTTTGAGCAGCACATCTGTATTGCTGCTATCTTTATATTTCTCATAAGAAACTCCTTTCAATAATATCGTTTATCGTGGTATTTGCTGCGTGATGCAGTGAATGTTGCCACCGCCAATTAATATATCACGAGCATATATCTGTATGACTTTTCGAGATGGGAATAGTCTTTCTAAAGTTTTCTTGGCAACTTCATCGTTATCATCACCAAATCCAGGCATAATGATCGCACCATTAGAAATATAGAAGTTAACATAAGAGGCAGCTAGGCGTTCATTACCTATTCTTGTAGGTTGAAAATTCATATTGTCAAGTCCGTCACACTCCTGTGCAGTAATGTAAACTGGTTTTGGAAGAGGTAACTTATGAACTGTTATTTTACGGCCCTTGGCATCTACTTCATTTTCAAGAATATCCAGACAACTTTTTGACATTGGATATTGGAAATCCGTTTCATCATCGGTCCAAGCAAGTACAACATGCCCTGGTTTCGTAAAGGCACATATATTATCAATATGTTCATTTGTTTCATCATTATAAATGCCATATTTTAACCAGATAACTTTGGATACGCCAAGATACTGCTTTAATTTTTCGGTTATATCTTGTTTGGAAATAGCGGGATTACGACCAGCACTTAGAAGACATGATTCAGTTACGAGCGCGGTTCCATCTCCATCAACGTGGATTGAACCACCTTCAAGGACAAAATCCTGAGCATTATAAATATCATAACTATATAGGTCGCATATTTTTTTAGCCATAGCGTTATCTTTGTCCCAAGGAAAGTAGAGTCCATCAATAAGTCCGCCCCAGGCATTAAAGTACCAATCGATTCCTCGAATATTACCATTATCATTTTTGACGAAGGTAGGTGCATAGTCACGTGCCCACGCATCATTACTTGACATTTCGACGACTCGAATGTTCTCAGGGAGTTTTTCTCTAGCATTATTATATTGGCTCTCACTTGCACATACGGTTACTTCTTCTGATTCTGCAATCGCTATAGCTACTTGCACAAAGGCATTTCGCGCAGCATATCCGCCAAATTGCCAAGAATCTGAACGTTCAGGCCAAATGATGATACAGCCTTTGTGTGGTTCATATTCAGCGGGCATACGAAAACCATCCTGTGATGGTATAGATTCTAATATTTTCATAATTGTTTAGAGATTCCTTCCTATATTAGTTAATAAAGTTTAACGATTCGTAATGTATTTGTCAGCACCACTTGAATAGTGGAGTTGATCGTCACTGGTAACAAAAATAGCTTCAATGCCATCTAGACTTTCAACCAGTTTAAGCCCTTCATCTAGTCCAAGTGTAAAACAAGTAGTACTTAAGCAGTCACCCTGAACAGAGGAATCAGAAATAATGGTTACAGAGGTTAATTGATTATCATAAGGGTAACCAGTTTGGGGATTTAATATGTGATGATAAAACTGACCATCTTTTGTAAAGCATCGCTCATATGTGCCAGAGGAAACAATAGATTTGTCAGAGATTTTCAAGGTTGCAAGACTTTCGCCTGATTCTGAAAAAGGCTTTTTGACACCAATGTTAAATGCCGTGTCATCGGGTTTATTTCCAACACAAAGAATATTACCGCCAAGATTGATTAGCGCACTTTTAACACCATTGTCCACTAGATATTCTTTTAGCTTATCTGCAATATAACCTTTGGCAATTGCACCGAGGTCAATAACGGTTCCGTTTGGAATTGATATAAGATAAGTATCGTCACTTCCGGGCTTCTTTTGAAGAGAGATATTTTTGTAATTAACATATGCAAGTGCTGAATTAATATCAGATGAATTGGGAACTTGTGGATTATCTGAGGTGAAATCCCATAATGAAGAAACACTTCCGATTGTAATATCAAATGATCCATTTGATAAGGTACCATATTGAATACCATATTGAATAAGGGTTGCAAGTTCTGCTGGTATTTCAGTGATTTCATGCCTATTCACTTTTGATAGAGTACTACTTTCTATTGTGCGGGAATATAGATTCTCATATGTGTCACACAGGGTAAGGCATTGATCAAGTACGCTGCTATTTACTTCACTATAGGCTGTAATAGAGATATAAGTATTAAACTTAAATCCAGATACAGTTGTAGGTTCAACATTCTTACTGCAAGATGGAAGTAAAACAGAGGTCATGATTAGGAGTGAAAACAAAATTATTTTCTTTTGCAAGTTATTATTCATAATAAGTTCCTTTTGATTTTTTGTTTTTATTCTTTATTTTAACACGTCAGTATTAAAAAAGTAAGAGCGAATACAAAGAATGAAAAATGTGTGAATTATTTGATAATACTTTTCTTTTTGTATAAAATATGTTATAACAATATGAAGTCATGCACAAAGTGCGATTTTGTTAATTATGTAAATATGAAAGGAAATAGATATGAAAAAGAAGTTATTAAGTATATTTTTAGTTATGACAATGGTATTGTCAGTTACGGCATGTGGAAAGACTACAACTCAGACTGAAACTGCAACAGCAGCCACTGATTTGACATATCAAGAGCAACTTGCAGCTGATCAGAAGAATTATGCACAGTATGTTACGTTGGGACAATATACAGGAATTGAGGTTACAGTAGATCGTAGTACTCTTGAAGTTACAGACCAAGCCGTTCAGGATTATATTGATGGAATCTTGAAAGATAATGGTACTACTTCAGCGGTAACAACTGGAACAACAAAGTCTGGAGATGCCGTCGTATTAGATTATAGCGGACTTCTTGATGGAACACCTTTTTCAGGTGGTACAGCAACAGATGCTACTTATACAATTGGTTCTGCCAAATTCATCACTGAATTAGATCAAGGATTAATCGGTCTTGAAGTTGGTAAACAATATGATATTCCATGTACATTTCCAGCTGATTATTCAAGTACAGACTTAGCGGGTAAGAGTGTTGTATTTAGAGTGACAGTAACAGCAATTAATCAAAGCACACCTGCTGAATATACAGATGCATTTGTACAGACGGTTGCAAGTACTTATTCAAGTACAGCTACAACAACAGCTGATTTTACAGCATTTGCAAAACAAAGTCTTATTGATAAAGCAAAAACAACATTTGATAACACAAAATATAGTTCAATTTGGGAAACGATTTCTGCAAACTGTGCGATAAGCGGATACCCAGATGCTGAAGTTCAAACACTTATGGATACGATTGAGAATAATGTTAAATCTGAATTCGCAAGTAATGGTTCTTCATATGGAATTACAGATTATGCAACATATCTAAGTTCCGTATACGGCTATGCAACAGAGCAGGACTTTCTTGATTATGCAAAAGAATATGCGCAAAATTACTTAAAAGAGAAGATGACTTTGACAATGATTGCACAAAAAGAAAATATTACAGTAACAGATGAACAAATCGCAACTATGGGTGCTGAGCTAGCTACCTATTATGGTTATGATTCATTCCAACAAATAGTTGATACTTATGGTTCTTCTATTAACTTAGAAGTAGGCTATTCAGTATTATCAGATTCAGTTATTAGCTTCCTTCTTGAAAAATCTGTTGAAAAGTAACAAATCTTTAGCATGAATAATTAAATATTTATAACATTGGAAATCGTTAAGTGATTGTAGTTACAAAATACAATTATTTAACGATTTTTTTTGTTTATGGATATAAAATATAGTTTCTTATAGTGTGCTAGTAAAATATTACTAATGGACTTGATTAAACAGTACTAAAGTACTATAATTTAAAAAACGCTAAATCGATTACTATTACATAATTTAATAAGTTTTATTGCGAATATAATAACAAAAGGGGTGTTTGCAAAATGAATATTACTAAATATAAAAGTGCAAAAGATGAGATGAAAATATATTATGGCAAAGCTTCTATTATAGATAACTTTGTGGTTGCAAATGCTGATGAGTTTTGTTATCAATATTTAGGCAAAAATTCGTGCTTTGCATTTTCAGAATTAGTTCATAAAGAAGATTTGAAGTCTTTTTTAAATGCGGTTGAGAAACTTGAAGAGGGGGCTCAATCTATAATAGCGCGTGTTAAGTGTTCCAGTGGACGGTATAGATGCTTATGTATCAAAATGGAGTATAATGGACATATTATTAACGGATATAAATCATTTGATATTAATTTTAGCGATACAATAGAGATTCAAGAAAATTATATTAAGTATTTACATCTAGTAAATAAATATAGGAAATTTATTAGTTTAATTCCAATGCTTTACTTTGAATATAAGTTTAGCACGAAGCAACTGATTATTTACAAATACAACAATTCAAAGTGTGTCTTGATGTTCAAAAGTAATCTAGATGTTTTGAAAGATAAAGTAGTTTCTTCAGAAGAATTCTCGATTTCAGTTAAAAAACAATTTGAAGTCTTTTATGATAACATGATTAAAGGAATGGATCAATTTGAGACTAAAATCCCATCAGAGATTTTTGATATGGAGAAAGAGGGTATATTTCTAAAACTAAAAAGTACAGTCATTTTTAGAGAAGATGTAAAAGATATGGTAGTTGGAATAATGAAGCCAAGTGAAAATGGTGATAAGAAAATATATTATCTTACTGATGCAGCTAGAGATGTTGGTACAGGTATGTTAAACAAACGAGCAATTAGTGAATATGCAATAGAAAAAATTAATAATTGTGACAGATGTTTATATCTTGTTATGTTAGATATTGATGATTTCAAGAAAATTAATGATACTTATGGACATATGTTTGGTGATGAAGTTCTAACTAAGATCTCTGAAATTATTATTAGTGTATTGGAATCAAGAGGAACGGTTGGAAGGTTTGGCGGAGATGAATTCCTTATTGTGATTGAAAATGTTTATGAAGAAAGTACTTTAAGACTTATATTAAAGACAATCAATAAGCATATACAGTGGGAATGCGGTAATGCATTTGATGATTTTAAAGTTACAACATCTATGGGAATTGCTAAATTTCCAGAAGATGGAATGGACTATGAGGAGTTATTTAATAAAGCTGATAAGTCTTTGTATATTGCAAAAGCAAAGGGTAAGAACAGATATATTATATATAATCAGGCAAAACATAAGGAAATTGAGAAAAATAAACTTAACAGCAATTTAATTGGAATAAATGAAACGCTTAACAATGAAAAAAGAGTGACTACGGTATCGGATATTATTCATGATCTTTTTGCAAAGGGAATCGATGCGATAATCCCATCATTGTCTGTTATACAAGCATATTTTGATTTAGATGGAATAACTGTATATACAGGTGAATCTTTAATACGAACTTACTATTTAGGAGAGTACATTGCGCCTTTTGGACAATTCATATTACTCCAAAACGAGAACTATCAAAAATTATTTAATGAAAATAATGTCTATGTTGAGACGAATATCCATAGGATGGAAAGAGATAATGAAGAAATTCATGAAGCATATATCAAACAAGACATTGCTGAATTTATTCAGTGTGTAACCTATTTTGAAAAGATACCTCATGTGGTGATTTCCTTTGATGTATTTAGCAGGCCAAGAAAATGGTCAGATAATGATATTGCTTTTCTGACTATATTGGGAAAATTAATTGGCGATGTAGTTGTAAAAAATATTTTGAATAAATGAATACGATGTGCTATTATTAAAACTCCTACATAAGCTGTAAAAACAGAAAGGTAGGAGTTTTATTCTGATTTCTTTTTTGGGAAATATGAATACATAGAAAGGTCGTGTCATTTATGTCAGAATCCTTAATTACAAAAAAGGCAATTGCTTCTGGATTGAAGGAGCTTACAAAAAAGAAAAGCTTCGATAAAATAACAATACAAGATATTACGGATATATGTGGACTAAATCGTCAAACTTTTTATTATCATTTTCAAGATAAATATGAGCTTGTTGATTGGATCTATTATAATGAGGCGATTTCAATTATTATTAATGACCTTAATTATGAAAATTGGGATAAAAAAGTATTACAGATGCTTTCGAAGATGAAAAGTGAAGACTATTTTTATAAAGATACGCTAAAGTCATCAACGGAAAATGGATTTAAAGATTATTTATTTCATATTGCGAGTGAATTATTTCTTAATATTGTTGGTAGGCTTGCAGTGAATGAAGATTTTGGAGAAGAAGAAAAGAACTTTATTTCTGAATTTTATGCATTTGGGATTGTTGGTGTGATTATATCTTGGGCACAGGATGGAATGAAAGAGACTCCGGAATATATTACGATGCAACTAAAAAATGTTTCTTATGGGACCCAAAAGTATGCGGCTTCACGCTTTGCTAAAAACAATTTATAACCTTAAAAAAATCATTCCATTTTAAGGCTATTCTTAGAAAAATATTTGGATAAACAATTCACGAGCGCCTTGCGCATCTTTGTTTTCACATAATAAGATAAGCTGTTGTGAGAAATCAGCATATTGATCTTTTGTTAGTTTATTTGGAAATGTATTATTGCCTAGTTCCATCAAATTCCTTGCACAACGTTCAGGGGATTTTTTTATTCTTTTAAAACTAATATCTACAGCAACTAAAAGTGCTGCCTGTTTTATTTTAGATTCTAAAATCATTTTGCATTTCCTTCCTAAGCTTTTGTTTGTATAAAATCTTATAATGATTCATTGTAACTTCTGAATAGTTACGATTCATTACTATGTAAAATAAGTTTATAATTTATTTATAAATCTTCATATAGACAAAAGTTAAAATCTGTCCAAAAATACGACAGTTTTTTTTTGGTGTTTGCATTTTAGACATTTAAAATATTGTGTCTAATTACATTATAGTAAGTGGGTGATATACTACCGAATAGGTTAAAAAAAGGAGTAAAAAAGATATGAAGAATAAATTAACAAAAAGGCAATTTAAATGTATCTGTGTAATCATAGGCGTAATAATCCTTCCATTGCTTTATAGTTATTTCTACTTAGGAGCATTTTGGGATCCTTATTCCAGACTGGAAACATTGCCAATCGCTGTGGTAAACAATGATAAAGGCGCTACAATTAATGAGGTAGAGCGAAATATCGGAAATGAAATGTGTGAGAAGTTAAAGGAAGACGGAACCCTTAAATTTGTATTTACGAATGAGACGGATGCAATGTCAGGAACACAAGGAAAAGAATATTATGCAATGATCGTGATACCGTCTGACTTCTCAGCAGATATTGCATCCGCATCAACGACAGATAAACAGACCGCGAGTATTACATATTCACCAAATGAGAAACGAAATTATTTGGCTAGCCAGATATTAGGTAAAGCAGTTTTACAAATTGAAGTATCTGTTCGTGAAAGTGTTAATAAGGAAATTGTTCAGCAGCTTGCGGATAAGTTAAATTCAGTACCAGAGCAAATGTCAACCCTTCAAGATGGCATGGCTCAGCTAGGTGATGGATCAAATCAACTAAGCGATGGGGCTGCGACATTGGCAGATGGCACCCAGACATTTGCTGATAAATTCAAAGAATATCAAAAAGGTGTATCGGATATAAAAACAGGTACTGATACACTAAACAATGGAATCGGAACATTAGACAGTGGAATTACACAGCTGTTAGATGGTGCAAATCAACTTAAAGATTCAACTGCTAATATTGGAGATCTTACAACAGGTGCACAAGCACTTGCAGCAGGTGCAAATACATTTAATCAAAAACTTACTGAATATACAAATGGTGTTGATACTTTAATAGCCAGCGCAGGAACTACTACGAAATTTTTAGCATATTATGTTACGCCTAAAGCTGGTTATGAGGCTGCATATGCTAAATTACTTTCTTCATTAACAAGTGAAGATAGTCAAAATAGCATTAAAACGTTGTCGGCGGCTAGTGCACAATTAAAAGCAGCTTCCACTATGATTGCAACTAGCACTGCACAGTTATCTGCAGGAACAACGAGCCTTCCACAATTAAAAGCGGCGTTGGAGCAACTTTCACAAGGATTGGAATCAGCAAAATCAGGTTCAACAGCGTTAGCATCAGGTTCACAAACGCTTAATGCCGGAGTTTCAACATTAAGCAGTGCAACTGCACAATTAAGTGAGGCAGCAGATACAATTGCTAGTGGATCGGCTTCATTAAATGAAGGTGCTGATAAATTGCAAGATGGAATCGGTACTGCAAAAACGGGTATAGATAGTTCAGTTACGGATACAAATACAGAGTTGAAATCATTGGATGGAATTGCAGATTTTGCAGCAACACCTGTGAGCGTTAGTCAAGAGAACATAACTAGTGTACCAAACTATGGTACTGCGTTTGCACCATATTTCTTATCTTTATCATTATGGGTTGGTGGTTTGATGATATTTGTTGGAATATATTACGATCCAGATAATAAATTTAATATATTGTCACGTGAGACAGAAAACAAAGTTGCTCGTAGCTTCATTTATCTTCTCATTGGCTTTAGTCAGGCAGTAGTACTTGGAGTAGTATTGCTATTTGGACTTGGTCTTAAAGTAGATAATATGCCATTGTATTTCTTATCTTGTTGTCTTGTCTCAATGGTGTTTATTTCTATCATTCAATTTTTAATGGTATATTTAAAAGATTTAGGAAAGTTTTTATGTATGCTGTTATTGATCTTACAACTTACATCCTGCGGAGGAACGTTCCCAATGGAAACAGTGCCAAAGCTTTTTAATTATTTATATAATTTCATGCCTATGACATATTCGGTTGGATTATTTAAACAATCAATCAGTGGAGTAAATACATCTGAGTTACTGTTTAATGCAGGTGTATTGTTTGGAATTCTTGTAGCGTTCATGACATTAACATTAATTTTTTCAAATGTAAAAACTAAAAAAGAAGATAAGATACAGACGATATAGAAATGTATTAACAGTTATATTAAAATAATTAAATAGTTAAGAGCTGAAAGTGCTAATAAATTAGTGCTTTCAGCTTTTTTATTTATATATTTATAATCAATTAATTTTACATTTTATCTTAATTTTACATAAATATAATTAGAAATTTGCTTTTCAAGTATAAAGTATTAAGAGTAGGAATGTAAATTTAAGCAGTTAGTAAAAAAACAACAAAATATGACTGTGGTTCTAATATGGAGGAGATATGAAAAGAATATTAAAAAGAAGGC
>Ga0302170_10000942_pt1 | contig 11417 bp, 11 predicted proteins | sample I_Fen_N2_1_FD_193492 | JGI IMG/M metagenome (GOLD analysis project Ga0302170, IMG submission 193492) | Peat permafrost microbial communities from Stordalen Mire near Abisko, Sweden - I_Fen_N2_1 | ecosystem: Environmental > Terrestrial > Soil > Wetlands > Permafrost | place: Sweden: Abisko...
TCATTCGATGAAAAAACGTACGAGAATCATTTGCAACGTATTTATATTCTCAACAACCGACCCGTTCTTTCTGTTGCACTCGAAGGAGGTGAATACACCTTGAATAACAAGACAAAGGGATATGGCAAACTGATGGGAGCAATAAAACAATATGTTCCGTTTGACATTGGAAATTTGTACTATGTGGCCGAAGCAGGATGCATACTTGGAGATGTACCTTATCCTTTACTCGAAATACCTTCGGGAAGCGAAGCCGGCGGGTACGGAATATACGCAATGAACATCCCGGTTCAAACCGGTTCGGGAGGATACAGTATGTACCAATACAATATGATGAAGTATATGGAATATGCTGCCGACAGATATGTAAACCTGCAAAGCGAACTCACATTGAACGGACTAATTATGAACCAACTGCCGCTTATTAAATATTTAAATCTACGTGAGTTATTCACTTTCAAAATGGCTTACGGCTCATTAAGCAATTCGCATCAGTCCGTACTGAATTATCCTGAGTTTATGCAACCACTCAGTAAACCTTATATAGAAGTCGGGGTGGGTTTTACCAACATTCTGCATATTTTTGCCATTCAATCGGTATGGCGACTAACTGATACCAACAAATCCGGTGTTTTTCCGTGGGGAATCAGAACAGGCTTAAGTATTAGCTTTTAATTGGATTGCTAAATAACGACGAATCTTCATTTTTATATATAATTTTCATTTGTTCATTGGACATTCTTAATTTCTTATTCTATCTTTGTCTTTCAAAATCAGATCATGCAACATTTAGTTTATCAAAATATAAAAATATGGAAACAACTAACATTCAAGTAGCTATTATCGGAGCAGGAAATATGGGTGGAGCTATTGCCCGTGGATTATCAAAAGGAAAATTAATTCTATCTAAAAATATTCGGGTTAGTGATGTTTCGCAAGTAAATCTGGATGCAATTAAGGCTTTTGCACCGGAAATTAGCACAAGTAATTCCAATCGCGAAATCATCAAAAATGCAGATATTATTCTTCTGGCTGTGAAACCATGGTTAGTAGAGGCTATTTCCGAAGAAATTGAGAATTTGATTGACTATAAAAAACAAATCATTGTATCTATTGCTGCCGGAGTGGATTTTGGAAAATTAGCCGGTCTTTTCAATACCGATGCAACCATGTTCCGCATAATTCCAAATACTGCTATTGATGTATTGCAAAGCGTTTCTACCATTTCATCTTTCAACTCAAATAAAAATCAGGAAGAACTTATTGTATCGCTGTTTGCTGAATTAGGCAAAGCATTCTTGGTTCCAGAAACACAACTAAACGCATTTATGTCATTATCTTCTTGCGGAATTGCCTATGCTTTCCGTTATATACGTGCGGCTACCGAAGGCGGTGTGGAAATGGGTATTTATCCGGGAATAGCAAAAGAAGTAGTAATTCAGACATTGCGTGGAGCCATCGATTTGCTGGAAGCCAACGATACACACCCCGAAGTGGAAATTGATAAAGTAACTACACCGGGCGGCATCACTATAAAAGGATTGAACGAAATGGAAGCTCACGGTTTTACAAATGCCGTAATAAAAGGATTAAAAGCATCTCATTTAAAATAACATCGTGATAATAAATTTCAAAATAATGAAAAGAATAAGTAAACTTCAAATTCCTTTTTTATTGGCAGGACTTCTTCTCGTAGTACTTACCTACGGTTGTCAAGATAAAGCTTCACGCCCTGTTGTACAAACAAAAAGTTTAACCGGTATAAAGGCAACAACTGTAACATGTTGGGGCAACGTACCTTCAGATCCGGGTTCTTCAGTTACTGAGCGTGGAGCTTGTTGGAGTACTAAATCTAATCCAACTACTTCGAGTAGTAAAGCGACTACAACTGCCGGTACCGGAAATTTCTCTGTGTCTGTTTCAGGATTAACAATGGGAACAAAGTACTATATACGCTGCTACGCAACTAACAAAAGCGGAACTAACTATGGAGCCGAACTGACTTTTACAACATTATTTGAAGACTATAATGGCAACACTTGCGAAACAGTAACAATTGGCAGTCAGATTTGGATGACTGAAAATTTAAAAGTAAAAAACTATCGTGCTGGAAATGCAATTTCTAATGTTACCGATCTAACTTCCTGGTCAAACCTCACATCAGAAGCTTATTGTGTCTATGATAACAATTCAACTAATAAAACTACTTATGGAAGTCTTTATAATTGGTATGCAGTGAATGATTCCCGAAATGTGGCTCCAACAGGCTGGCATGTGGCTACAAAGGCTGACTGGACAACTCTGATAAATAATTTAGGAGGAGCAAGCGTTGCCGGTGGTATATTAAAAGAAGTAGGAACGACGCATTGGACAGAAACCAACACAGGAGCAACTAATACCAGTGGATTCACAGCACTTCCGGGTGGATATATTGCATCAGAAAATAACACTTACGGGTTTTATGGGCTTGGAACAGTTGGACAATGGTGGGCTGCAGATGAAATTGATTCAAAAAATGGTTACAGTATCTCTTTGAGCAATAGCTCAGCTCAGGTAGTCACGGCAAATTCAGCAAAACAAAGCGGATTTTCAGTTCGTTGTGTGAAAGACTAAATTTGTTATTCAAATAAAAACAATGAATCGTTTCCTGCTTTCTTTGCAGGAAACGATTAAACAAATAATCTACATATTCTTAAATCACCATGAACACACAAATTAAACAAATAGCCGAAAGGTTGCGCGGATTACGCGACGCGCTTGACCTTAGTCTCGCTCAGGCTGCTGAGAAATGTGGTATTTCCGAAACAGATTATGCCCGTTACGAATCAGGGGAATCGGACATCCCCATGAGTTTTATCTGCGAAGTAGCCGAAACTTTCGGAATAGAAACAACTGCACTAATTTCGGGCAACGACCCTCACTCCGAAGGCTACTCTGTAACACGTAAGGGAACAGGAACCAGCGTGGAACGCACAAAAGCGTACAAATACCAATCATTAGCTCATGGATTCCGCAATGCCAAAGTGGACACTTTCGAAGTAACGGTAGAACCCTGTAACAAACCCATCAATTTAAATACCCATTCCGGACAAGAATTTAATTTAGTGCTCGAGGGAAGCATGCAACTCCGGATAGGTGCGAATGACATTACTCTTCACGAGGGTGACAGCATTTATTTTGATGCCACAAAACCACACGGGATGAAAGCTCTCAATGGGAAAAAGGTAAAATTTCTGGCTGTGATTATCTAAATTGTATTCTTGAGACCAACAGATCACTCCTACGGGTTTGCTATTTCCATTTCCTACCATATTCTGCAATGGACAGAATGAATATCAGCCCCAGAGGAGCATTCTGTTTGTAAAAACATCTGCAAACAGAATAAAAAAAGCTCTGAAGTAGCACCCTGTTTACGGCAATGAAAAATTCCACCAGATACAATAATGTCATATTATACCGCGTCTGTTTGTATGCTCAAATTTCCGGAAATATTTATTTTTGAAGAATCTAATTATTTACATTTGGAAATAAAATCGGGTTACCGGAGCAATAAAAGGCCTCCGAAATAAGATCTGTTTATCCCTTAATGAGTATTTTTATCCCAAATAATCCCTTTTTACCCCTATTTTTTGGTCATCTAACTTTATGAAGCTTACTTTGCAGCCTCGTAAAAAGAAATGCAAATTTCTTTCAGAATTCAGGAAACATCATCTGAAAGAATATCATTCGTTATCAACAATTGCGTAATTAGTAATCTGATTCTATCTGCCTGAAATATGAACCCGATGGTTCTTAAAAAATTATATATATGTTAGAAAAGTTCCTTAAACAAACGGAATTCAAAGACTTTGAAGATTTCAAAGCAAACTACAAGCTTATTGTTCCCGAAAATTTCAATTTTGGGTACGACATTGTTGACGAGTGGGCCCGCAAAGAGCCAAACAAACCTGCCTTACTCTGGACAAACGATCAGGGAGACTGCCATAAGTTCACTTTTGCCGAAATGAAAGAACGTACCGACCAGACGGCTTCGTATTTTCAAAGTCTCGGTATAAAAAAAGGGGATATTGTAATGGCCATACTCAAACGTCGTTACGAATTCTGGTTTACCATTGTGGCTTTACACAAAATCGGTGCTATCATTATTCCCGCAACGCACCTGTTGACCAAAAAAGATATCATCTACCGCAATAACGCCGCAGACATTAAGGCTATCATTGCTGTTGGCGAAGAACCGATCATCACACACATCAACGATGCTATGCCCGAATCGCCCAGCGTGGAAATGTTGATATCGGTTGGCCATATTGTTCCCGAAGGCTGGCACGATTTCCATAGAGGAATAGAAAATGCAGCTCCTTTTACTCCAATTAAAAACGTAAATAAAAACGACGATCCGCTTATTATCAGTTTTACTTCCGGAACTACCGGAAATGCCAAAATGGTATTGTTGGATTGTGTATACCCGCTGGCGCATATCATTACCGCTAAATATTGGCACAACTTACGCGAAGATAGCCTGCACTTAACCATTGCCGACACCGGATGGCTTAAAGCTCTTTGGGGAAAACTCTACGGACAATGGATTGTAGGGGCGTGTGTATTCGTTTACGATCATGAGAAATTCACTCCTACAGCCATGTTGGAAATGATTGAGAAGTATCACATCACATCCCTTTGTGCACCTCCCACTATTTTCCGTTTTCTTATTCGCGAAGACATTTCTAAATACGATTTATCTTCATTGGAATATTGTACCATTGCCGGCGAAGCATTGAATCCTGCCGTTTACGAACAATTTTTGAAACTAACAGGTATTAAACTACGCGAAGGTTACGGACAAAGTGAAACTACACTTTCGCTCTTTACTTCGCCCTGGATAGAGCCCAAACCGGGATCGATGGGTCTGATAAATCCTCATTACGATGTTGATTTGTTGACTCCCGAAGGTCGTTCGGCCGAAGTGGGCGAACAGGGACAAATTGTGATCCGCACCGATAAACGTTATCCCGAAGGTTTGTTCAAAGGATACTACCGCAACGCCACACTGACAAACGAAGCATGGCACGATGGCGTTTATTACACCGGCGACGTGGCCTGGCGCGACGAAGATGGCTATTTCTGGTTTGTGGGACGTGCCGACGATGTGATTAAAAGTTCGGGTTACCGCATCGGACCATTCGAAGTGGAAAGTGCTTTGATGACACACCCTGCTGTGGTGGAATGTGCCATTACAGGTGTACCGGATGAGATTCGCGGACAGGTGGTGAAAGCTACCATTATTCTTTCAAAGGAATATAAAAACAAAGCGGACGAAAAGCTGGTAAAAGAAATTCAGGCACACGTAAAAAACGTTACTGCTCCGTATAAATACCCCCGTATTATTGAATTTGTGGACGAATTGCCCAAAACAATCAGCGGAAAAATTCGCCGTACCGAAATCAGGGAAGGCGATAATAAATAAATAACCGGTACGGACAACACATACATTGTCTGTCAATCATCTGTAGAGACAACGCATGCGTTGTCTCTACTAGTATGCGTTGTCTCTACTAATATGCGTTGTCTCTACTAATATGCGCGTTGTTTCTACCTATTTTTCCATCTTTCGTTGAATTTTTCGTCAAATTTCTTTTTAAATTCGGCATATGGAATATGCAAATCCGATTCCTCAAAGCCATAGTCGATAAAAACCACGTAATGTTCAAAATCCAATCGGTAATCGGCATGTTCAATGCTAAGAAGATGGAAATAAATAATCCAACCATCGGCATCCAAGTCCTGCACCTGAGGATAATAATGAAATAAAATAGGCTGAATCATATCTATAAATTCATACAACCGCTGGTCTTTCCAGTCGAATGAATCCTGAAACTTATCTTTTATCAATTCGTAGAGCTCCGATTTTTGTTTTTCTGTTAAACCCTCAATCGGATCAAAAATAGTACGACTAAAATAATTTACATCCTTTTTCCTTTCTTCCCAGCGCTCAAAATCAGAATATTTTTCACGCAGGTTTACCTTCTCTTTCTGATCCCGCATCAGATTATACAACTCCAGTAGAAACCGACGGCCTGTACGTTTTACAATCCGCTCAATAGCTTCCCACACAGCCGGTCGATGTTCGGTCTCAAATACCGGATATTGATACCGTATAAGTTTGTGCACAGCCGGAGCAAGCTCACTCATTACCGGTAGGTACACATTTGTGTAGAACAACTCATCATCAAGAGTCGGTTCTACAAACTCCGTCGAACCACGCCGAAAATACCAGTTATTCTCGTCATACCACCATTCGAACTCCGAACGTTCTAAATCGTCATCATCCTCTTCAAACATAATAGTATAGTTTATCTTTTGTAATAACTTATTTTTATTCAGCCAAAACCAGTTCTTCTTCATCAACAATGGAAATTTCCTCGGTAAAGAAATTTTTCAGAATTTGATCTTCTTTTCGTTCTGTTGGATCATTGGGTTGTATTTCGGTGAGATGCCACATCCCTGCTTTTTTCAATGCTTGTTTTAATTTAGGAACCGTATCAAAATCCGTATTGGTGTAAAAACTAAATTTATCCAACCCTATATATTTGGAATCTTCCAACTGTATGCCCAACTCTTTATGTAGTATGCCACCTTCGGGCGTTATTGGCGATGACAATGGAAGAAAACTGAGTAACAAGACAGCACCATCTTGTTTTATAAATGGAAAATACCCGATAGGCTTGCCCGAAATATCAAGAGCACGTATAAGGCGTTGACCATTAATTCCGGTAACAACTTTAGGGATTAGAAACGACAAACTAAAAATAAGATTCCGATACGAATTATCTTTGCAATCCATTCTTTCGGACGAACGACGCAATGCATGATTCTGAATGTATACCGGAAGTCCTATTTTGGTTTTTATCTGATTCATCACCTGCTTCATCGTTTGGGAATTTTCCTCTTCCAACACTTTCATCGGAATCTCAGCCAGAACGGGAGCGGGCTCTTTCGCTTCCAAAAACAAATTATAATATGCCAATCGGTACGATGAATGGATTTTCCCATCAATAAAAAAGTTTTTACGCTCGGGTTCAATGGATGAAACTGTAATCAGATTTTCCATCCTACCATTCATCATATTGGGATGCGCTTCTTCTTTACCCATATAGTAACGGTAGTTAGGAAGGCTGACATACATAAAAAGTGTCCTTGCTATCTCGTTTGCACGAACCGCGTAATGGTCTTCCTGATGGGCATTTGTATATTTCAACAACGGATCTTTTATTTTTTCTAAAAGTTCAATTTGATCCGGAGCTAAATTATCTTCGTGTTTATTAAAATTGCGCAACTTAAATATAAGCGTCATTCCGCAAGTGATATATTCCCTAAAAGTGATATTGAATTTAGGATCTCCGTAAAATGTAGTCTTTTCGTAGTGCGCTACCACCTGATTGAAAAATTGAATATAAGAACGCGGAACCCGACTTCCCTTTTCGGCCCGTACTCTGTAGGGAGTATGTTTCGTTATCATAATATACTGCTTCGTGCGTTTCGACAACCGATCGAACGTCGAAGCTTCCAATCCTATCAACAACATAAATTTACGAGCCGTATTACTGAAATCATCAAAATAAGTCTTTGTTATAGCAACACGTGATTGCAGGGGCTTCCGGCTTTGTTCACATTTCTTTTTTTTCTTACTCATAATATGTTTTTTGTAGGTTACATTCAGATAAACAGTCTTGCAACCCGTAACTATTTACTTGTAGCTACTCATATTTCATCAGTTCGACCAGATTATTCGATTTATCTCAGTCAGCATATTTCCCTTGGTTACCAAAAGAAAGGTATAGGAATTATCAATGATATTTATATACTGTAATTCCATTAGCCTCAAAAGCCTCAACCGCCGATTGAGCATCTAAAGCTGCTATAGCAACATAAATATCGGGGTTGTATAGATAGATGAGAAAAAACATTTTGGGTCTTTTGCCTAATACAACTACAGGGAAATAGGTTACCAGAGCGTCCCTGTAACATACAGATACATCCTTGAACTCTTTATAAGGATACGTCTCGGCATGCGATATGTTGGACAAAAAAATTCTTTGTTTGTCTTTTTTCAGCCTGTACGCTAAGATAAGCAGCAACAATAATACCGCCACACCTGCGTATATATGACTCATTAAAATATCTTTATATGAATGGAATATAATTGCTCCCACTACGCCTAAAATAATGTTCAACTGTATCATCGGAATAGCAATTCTATTCTTTGTTTCTATGTAACGATCATTGATCAAAAAAAAATTTTCTGAGTATTCCATGTTTTTCTATTTAAATTACTACCTCCTAGCACGGGCCTCATCCCTTACTAATATAACTCCGTAGAGACAACGCATGCGTTGTCTCTACCAGCATACGTTGTCTCTACGCCATGCATTGTCTGTATATCATGCATTGTTTCTACGGTCATGCACATTGTTTCAATCATTTTGCGTTTTATTTTTTGTCGGATTAAATTTATCTTCTTCCCATTTTGCCGGATTGTTTTTGATATAATTCACAATCCTTATATACGATTCTTCATCGCGGATAATTATATCGTAAAAACGTTCCTGCCATTCAAATTCGTAACCCAACCGATGTGCATGTTTTGTTACCGCCGATTTGTATGACCCGATAATGGACGATATTGTATTTGATCCCTGATGTTGATATCGTTTTTGTCCCGGCGTTTTCGGTAGAGACAACGCATGCGTTGTCTGTTCATCATGCAGGAAAACATGCGTTGTCTGTTCATCACGCGTAAAAATATGCGTTGTCTGTTCGTCATGCGGTAGAGACAACGCATGCGTTGTCTCTACGTTACGCATTGTCTCTACGTTGCGCGTCGGATCAATCGCATGCGTTCCATTATCCGTTTCCCGTTTATTTCCATTCAATGCCAAAACGCCATGTATATGATTTGGCATTACCTGAAATACATCCAGCGTAATGTTTTTTGCATGGTTTTTTATTTCGTACCAAAGCACATCCGCCAACACGCCAACATGCGATAATTGCATCTTGGCATCAACAATATCACCAAAATAACATTCCATCCCTTTTGTACAAATGGTAATAAAATAGGCAGCATCATTCCCATAATCCCACCACGAAGCACGGGCAGACGGAATACGATATTTATTTCGGAATTTTTTCATTCATCACCCCTTCACCATCTTCACCGCCAAATCATACGGTTCGTCGCCGGGCAGGGTGACGGTTAATGTTTGGGTTTTATAGCCTATTTTGGTAATTACCACGGTGTAGATGCCCGGGGCAATGGTTTTAATCTGGAATCCACCCTTTTCAGCCGATTGTTTTACTATTGGTTCCGCTGTACTGCCATTGAGTGTAAAAGTTGCAGTAGCGTTCGGTATACCTGCGCCTGTCTCGGCATCGGTTATTTTGGCAACCACTTTCATCACATCGGTAGGCAGGTCAACCTTACGAATGGCTTTATATTCGGAGTAAAACTTAGGCTCAGAACTGCGTATAATCTCTACTTCCTTATCCATATAGCTCAAAACGGTATCGGCTCTTTTGTATCCTTCGGCCAGGTAGCTGGTTGTACTCTTTTTATCAACTTCCGACTTACCAGATTCCGGATTCAATGCTTCAAATTGTGTAATTATATCCATCAATATTTTTTGTGTGGCTGCATTCAATTCGTATTTTTCAAGATTAACCAACAAACCATCCACCTTACTGTAAATCATTTTTGCATAGGCTATCAAATCCAGTTCATCCATTCGATTCATATCCGTTTTCGAAAGGTTAGTTGTTTCCAACAGTAGATTATCTTTCATACGAGTAGCGTAAGCCTGAAGTCTTCGTTGCGTTTCCATAAGTTCGGCAATCAATTTAGCCTTCAATTGCCTTTCTTGTTCGGTCAGCTCTTTATTACCTTCCTGTTGCAGCTTTTTGTAAGTCTGTATTTCCTGAATAGCAGCATCAAGCTCGGTTAAATACTCCTGCGCATTAGGCAGCTTGGCAACAATAGAAGAATTAGTGCCAAATAACACCTGCAATATCAGGTATTTTTTCAGTTTTTCTAATTGAATAGTTGTCATAACATAGATTTTTTGTTTGTTGATAATTAATTTTTTTTGATGTGATTTTTATAAACAATTCGTTTTTACTAATCTGTTTTCTGTGAGTTTGTGCATTTTAATTAATGCTTTAAATGATTATTCTCTGGTTCTTGTTTTTGTAAAGTGTTGAATATATTATCTGTATACCGTCTGTTTTGTTTCTAATGTTTGTTTGTACGATTTATTTACGAATCATTTTGATCGTTTTGCTAGCACTTTTCTTTCATTTGCTAACACTTATGATCGTTTGTTTGGTCATAAGATTCGTTTGCTAACACTTTTGATTGCCGTGTTAACACTAATGATTCGTTTGCTAACACTTTTGATTGCTTGTTTGGTCATAAGATTTCTTTGCTAACACTTATGATTCCCATGTTAACACTTTTGTTTTGTTTGCTAACACATATGATTGCTATGTTTAGTCATAAGATTCTTTTGCTAACACTTATGATCTTCATGTTTGCTCCTAAGATTGCTTTACAAACTCATTAGATTCATTTGTGAACCTTATAACGGGATGTGACAATGCCAATGTAGGTCGTTACCTACCGACAATTCAATTTGTTTTAATATGTATGTTTATTGTGAATGGTTTTCCAGCGAAATGCAACCGCACAGTGTGACGGATAAGGAAAACGAAGCGCAGAAGATGCGCATTGGGTGGTCTGTTGTCGCAACAGGTAATTTTTTTCAGCCCATAGCTTGTAAGGGCACGATTTAAGGTAAACATTCATATTGGTACTATTTAGATTTTACGTGATAGATAGCAAATCTACAATTCATCAATCAAAATACTCTTCAACAGAGGTCAACAGCGATAATTTTCATTGCAAATATATGTGCTATTATTTTAATTTGCAATAGATATAATCATTGTTTTAGCCCTTTTTTATTCAAAAATAGGCAATTCTGACGAAAACAATTACAGTACATCATTTCAACTGATTAATTACTTGCATTTTACCAAAATAGTTAATCTTTATTAATCTGCAAATATTTAACCTCAACGGTTGTGTTTTTCAAGATATTCGCTTTTGTTTGATAATAATCTTATTATAATAACGTGAGTTCGAAATTAGATTCTTTTGAATCTCAATATTCTACAAGTCCGAAGGACTTGAATGTGAATAACCGTCCCGATGCATCGGGATGGAAAAGACAGAACCTGAATGCGAACCCCGAATGGGGTTCAATATATAAATATTGTGATATTGAACCCCATTCGGGGTTCTGATTATTTTGTACAAATACCACGGGTTACACCCGCGGTTATTCACATTGAATCCTTTCAGG
>Ga0302170_10000945_pt1 | contig 11401 bp, 6 predicted proteins | sample I_Fen_N2_1_FD_193492 | JGI IMG/M metagenome (GOLD analysis project Ga0302170, IMG submission 193492) | Peat permafrost microbial communities from Stordalen Mire near Abisko, Sweden - I_Fen_N2_1 | ecosystem: Environmental > Terrestrial > Soil > Wetlands > Permafrost | place: Sweden: Abisko...
TGTATATGGGTGGAATTGCTGGCCTAATGGGTGCTTTTTTCTATGAAAAAGGAGCTACTAATCCTAGCGGGTTGGTTGGCCTTTTGATTTCTTTATTGTGTGCAATTATTGCATCTGCATTTGGCGGATTCATATACAGCTTTTTGACAATTACCCTTCGTGCAAATCAAAATGTTGTTGGTCTTGCTTTGACAACATTCGGAGTAGGATTTGGAAACTTTTTCGGTGGATCTATTTCAAAACTTGCCGGAGGTGCTGGTCAGATTTCTGTTGCGATTACAGCTGAGGCTTATCGCACGCCAATTCCTATGTTATCTAAGATTCCGGTTATTGGCCAAGTATTATTTTCTTATGGCTATATGACATATATGGCTATTGTTCTGGCGATTGGATTATCTTTCTTTTTGAAGAAAACAAGGAGAGGCCTGAATTTAAGAGCGGTTGGAGAAAGCCCTGCTACAGCAGATGCAGCAGGTATCAATACTTCAGTTTACAAATATGCTGCAACGATTGCAGGTGCAACAATCGCAGGACTTGGAGGCCTATATTTTGTTATGGAATATTTGGGAGGAACCTGGTCAAATAATGGTTTTGGTGACAGAGGCTGGCTGGCTATTGCGTTGGTAATCATGGCGTTATGGGATCCGATTCATGCAATATGGGGTTCTATTCTTTTTGGAGGATTATATATTGCTGATATTTATATACCAGGATTATCCAGAAGTACGAGAGAAATTGTTAAAATGCTTCCATATGTAGTTACGATTATCGTATTGATTATGACAAGCAAAAGAAATAAACAGGAGAATCAACCACCTACAAGTCTTGGCTTACCATATTTTAGAGAAGAACGATAGGGGCTTAGATATTTATGAAAAATGAAGAACGAATTTTAGAAGCGGCATTGAAAGTTGTTGAGGATTATACAATTAATGGTACTAGAATGCACTTAATTGCAAAAAAAGCGGAAATGTTTCCTTCGAATATACATTACTATTATAGAACGAAGGATGAATTGCTACTTGCACTTCAGCAGAAGGTTTTAAATAAATGTATTCAGTTAAGAGAGGACATTAGAGTTCATTCAAAGGATACCTTGGAGTCTCAGATAGATGTGTTTTTTGAGCAAAAAAAAGCCTTTATCATGGAATATCGTGAATACGATTATGCAGAAATCGATTTTTGGGTGCAGGGAAGAGTCAATTCTGATATCAAAAAAGGTTTCGCAGATTCTTTTTCAGGCTGGCGAGAAGAAATTAGACAGGTATTGGATAAATATATACCAGAGGTGCAAGATGAGGTGAAAATATATCTTTCTGCACATATTGTATCTATACTCGAAGGAGCAACCATTCAGTACTTAGTGGATGAAAATTCCTTCGATTTGGACAAATACTTCTCAATTGGAAAAAAGATGATATTAACGATGATAAATGAATACGACTTATAATGGGAACACTACGATTTTAACGTGGATAGAATTGGTACTTCAAGATATAGATTTATAAGTAATAAGTGTTATGAAAAATAAATATAAAAATAAATATAAAAAATAAATATAAAAACGACAGGTGATGTGACCCCAATAAGTTAGACTTTATTGGGGTCACATCACCTGTCGTTTTTATATTGCGCATATTAATCACAAATAGAATTAGTTATAAATATCTCAGAAGGTGGATGATTATTTCAAATAGAAACCGCATGTTACCATAAAATCTTGATATCTACGACCATCTAAGGTATAGTATTTTGATGGTGACTAAAATCATAAAAAGCAAGAGCTTATTATGAAAATCAGTCATAAGAACAAGAAAGAAATGATAAGTAGAATATATATATTATGGATACATAGTTGTAACATTGAAGGAGTATAAGGGATATGAGTAACATTTATGAAGGGATTCTTCGTTTTAAAGGTACATGGCGGGATTATCAGGCCAGAGTTTTAAAGAATTTTGATAACTATTTGAATGATGATAAAGTACATATTGTAGCAGCACCTGGCTCTGGAAAGACTACGATTGGAATCGAATTTATCCGTAAACTTGGGAAGCCATGCTTGATTTTATCCCCGAGTATTACTATTCGTGAACAATGGAAGGATAGAATCGAAGAGGGATTCTTGGAAGAAGGCATAGAGGGTAAAAAGTGGATTTCAGGAGATATTAAAAATCCAAAAGCAATTACCACGATTACATATCAGGCCCTTCATAGTTGTACCATCCGTTATAGCGGTGACTTAATTGAGTCAGAAGTTGAAACTGACAATGGAGAGGAAGCGGTCGATACCTCTGAAATGGGCGATATAGATATGACTCTTGCAACAGTTGAGACCGTAGACTTTATGGGATTTGATCTATATAAGACAATCCAGGAAGCTGGAATTGGAGTATTATGTTTGGATGAAGCACATCATCTACGCAATGAATGGTGGAAAGCACTTGAAGAGTTGATTGCAAAAGTGAAAGGCTTAAAGGTGGTTTCTTTGACAGCTACCCCGCCTTATGATTCTACTCCAGGACAATGGGAACGTTATATTAATCTTTGCGGAGAAATAGATGAAGAAATAACCGTTCCTGAACTAATCAAAGAAGGAAGTCTTTGTCCACATCAGGATTTTGTATATTTTAATTATCCAACAGCACAAGAAAATAAGGCAGTAGTAGAATGGAAAAAGAAAGTGTCAGTAGTCATTGATACAGCAATGGCAGATCGTGAATTTGAACATATGATTATGACACATCCCGGAATTAACGCCCCAAAAGATTACAGTGAAAAATTCTTAGATGATCCAGCGTATTTGTCAGCATTATTAGTTTATATGAATGAAAAAGAGATTGAATATCCCAAAGCATTAAAGACACTTATCGGTACGAATGCTAAGATTCCAAAGATGGAACCAAAGTGGATGGAAAAGTTGCTTCAGGGATTTCTATATGGCGATATAGATTCTTATAATTGTTCAACAGAATATAGACAACAGTGGATTCATACTTTAAAAAGTGAAAATCTGATTGTTCGAAATCAAGTTAGTATGGTGAATAATCAGAATATTAATAAGATGTTGATTAGCAGTAGGGGAAAAATCGAAAGTATCCGTGAAATCACATTGGCTGAAAGTAGCAATATGGGATCAAAGCTTCGACAACTTATATTATGTGATTATATTAAAAAAGAATTCTTATCAAAAATTGGTGATAGTTCAGCAATGGTGGATACCATTGGAGTGATTCCAGTGTTTGAATTACTGCGCCGCGAAAACATTCCTGGACAGAAGTTAGGTGTACTGTCAGGCAGTGTTATTTTAATTCCTGCAGAGGCACAGGAATATCTTGATGAACTTTTCAAACAAAATAATATGTCCGCCAATTATAAACAGATAAAAGATTTGCAATATGTGAGCGTAGACATCGTTGGAGATGGTCATATGAAGACCGCACTCATCACACAGCTCTTTGATGCAGGCTATATTACAATTTTGATTGGAACGAAATCTTTGCTTGGAGAAGGATGGGATTCACCTTGTATTAATACATTGATTTTAGCAACGTTTGTGGGCTCTTTTATGCTATCAAATCAGATGCGTGGAAGGGCAATCCGTACATATCACGCAGATCCGGATAAAACGGGTAATATCTGGCACCTTGTATCTGTAACAGATGAAGGCTCAGAGGATTTTGAAATGGTAAAACGTAGAATGAATGGATTTTTAGGAGTTCATTATACAGAAAAAAGTATTGAAGGTGGAATTGAAAGACTTAGTATTATCAAGCAGCCGTTTACAAAGAAGTCAGTTAAGAAAATGAATGAAGAGATGTTAAAAATTTCCAGTAAACGTGCTACATTAAAACAACGTTGGATGGAAGCAATGGATAATACAGCTAAGCTGGAAGTGGAAGTTATGAGTGAAATCGGAGAAGAACCATTGAAGTCGGGCTTCTTTATGTTAAATGTCTGGAGCATTGTTATTGTATCAACAATCATTAGCGTTCTGGGAATTTTACTGCAAATATCGTTTCTTTCGGCTAATTTCGGAATGGGATATAGTGTGATTCTCATGATATTGATATTAGTTGCATTAGTTTTAATAGCAAAATATGGTTACAGACTGTTTTCGTTCATGACACCACAGAAACGTATGAAGCATATAGCAAAAGCAATTTTACATACGCTACAACTGAAAGGTCTGATTACATCTACTGATGTTTTGCCAAAGGCGGAGGTCAATCAAGATATTTTAATAATAAGCTATTTAAAGGGTGGCACCATGCGTGAAAAGGATGTGTTTGCAACTGCGGTATATGATTTCTTTGATGCACTGGATAATCAGCGCTATATTTTGATTTCAAAGAAGAAAAAGCGATTACATTATGAATATTTTGCGGTTCCATCTGTTTTTTCTCAAAAGAAAGAGGATGCCATCGCTTTTGGAATTGCAATCAGTGCACTAATGGGGCAATATGATATCGTCTATACAAGAAATCCAGAAGGTAGAAAACGACTTCTAGAGGGAAGAATATATGCTTTTTCCAATCAGTGTGATCGAATGTGCACGAAGAAGAAAAAGGTAAAAAGTGACTTTGAATAACGTGTAAAATCAAAATTGGTAAATTGCTAGCCCAAATCTTATTTGAACTAGCAATTTACCAATTTGTATTTAAAAACAAAGGTCTTACAATAATTTAATCAATCCTTCTAACTCTTCCGACAACACCTTCGCAAGTTCAAAATCAGTGTTTTTCAAAGCCGATTCGACTTCCGTTTCAACTGCTTTTTTCTTTTGTTCAATGTCCAAATAATCTCGATCAAAATGATTCGCATAAATCATCTTTCTGAATTTTCGCATTGTTATTTTTCTAATTGTCTTATCATCAATGATTAAAAGATAATCCATACAGTTTATAATAGAATAGAAATCATGAGATATCATTAAAATTGCACCTTTATAGTCGTCTATGGCTTTTTCAAGTGCTATTTGTGAATAGGTGTCTAGATGACTTGTTGGTTCATCAAGAAGCAACAAGTTTGCGTTGCCAGCAGAGATTTTAGCCAATTGAAGTATATTCTTTTCTCCACCAGATAATGACCCTATCTTCTGATTTATAATGTCTTCGTCAAAACCATAATTTAAAATATATGATTTAATTGATTGATTGGTTTTAAAACCAGCATCGAAGAACTCGTCAAGTACTGTATTAGACTCATTTAGCATTTCACCTTGAAGTTGAGATAAAAAAGCCATCTCAATAGTTTCATTTATCGCGATTGAATCTTTGTCGTTGTGAAATATATCACGAAGTAAAGTCGTTTTCCCAGTACCATTTGGACCAATAAGAGCTACTTTATCAGTAGATTTGATTTCAAAGTTAACATGTTCTAAAAGCATATCATCAAATGAAGCACTGTAATCAGTGAGCTTTAGGGCAATTGTATCTTCTTCTAGTATATTATCAGTATCAAAATGGATTTTTGGTTGTTTAATATTTACAAATGGTGTCTTGATTCTACGCGCTTCTAATCTTTCATTTAGTTTAACTCTAGCCTTAAGAGATTTTCCTTTTTTAGAAGATTCCGTATGAACCGTTGCAATCGTTCTTAGGTTGTTGATTAAATACTCATTTCTTGCAATTTCTGCATTATCAGCAAGTGCAAGTTCTTGTAACTCGATTTTGCGCTGAAGTAATGAGAAGTTATAATCAATATATCTTCCGTCAAATTCTTGGATTTCTTTGTTTTCAAGGTGCAAGATTTTATTGAAACAATGATTTAATAGATATCTATTGTGTGTAATAATTAGCATGGTTCCTTTGTGTGAATTGATTAGGTTTTTAAGAGAATTAATGTTATCAAAGTCTAAAAACGCATCAGGTTCATCCATAATCATTAAGTCTGGACTTGTTAACATTTCCTTGATTACTTGAACTAGTTTGAATTCACCACTACTTAGTTTAGATACGAATAGATCTTTAAGCTTGCTTAAGTTTGCAAGGTTTAGTTCCTTCGTAATGTTACTTTCAAAATCATCCCCGCCAATTGCTTGAAATTCATCTAATGCTTTTTGGTACTTTTCCATTAAAGTATCAGTATCCGAAGCTGTTTCCATTTCTGTACAGATAGAGGTTATTTCATTATGCAGCTTAATAAATTCTTCCCCTATATATTCATAAACTGTAATTTCTTTTGTTTTGTCTAGTTGTGAGAACTGACTTACATACCCAATTCTACAATCTGGGTCGATCTCTAACGTTCCATCGAACATATATCGTTCTGGATCCATAATGATATCTACCAATGTACTCTTTCCGCTGCCACTTGTCCCAATAAATGCACAATGTTGACCATCTTCTAATGTAAATGAAATATTATTATATAAATCCTTTTGTGGAAATGAGTAGGACAGGTTATCTACTTTTATCATGTTATTACCTCTCTTTATCGCTAAAAAAGAGCTTATAAAAAAGCTCTTCGTGTATAGTATCTTCGCAATCATAATTTTATAATCAATTTTTATGGAGTAAAGACTTTTATTTGAGTTTACAGTATATAGCATAACACTTTTTAGGACTAAGTTCAATCATTTCATAGGAGGGTGGTTATTGACAAGCAGGTATTATCGTATCTGTAATGTTGGTATTGAGAGCATCTACCCCTTAATTACAAAACATCCTTACAATACACCTTCTAAATTCAAAATGTGTATTGTAAGGATGTTTTATTTGTTTGCCAGTAATTTCTCTAGTATCTTTTCATAAATGTATATGATTTTGGTATTAACCTTCATATTTAATCAAGTCACTCCAAATTTCTATTTCTTTATTGGCTATTTCGATTGATGATGAACCATGCACTGCATTTTCTTGAACATTAAGGCCGTACATATAGCGAATTGTCCCGGGTCTTGTTTCTAAAGGATTGGTCGCTCCGTTAATTTCTCTTACAATATTAACAACATCTTTACCTTCCAGAATAAGGACTACAACTTCTGAAGAGGCCATATAGTCAATGACTTCATTAAAAAATGGCTTATCTTTAATATCTTCGTAGTGCTTTTTTAAGACATCTTTAGTAGCCAGAATTCTGTGTGAATGAATAATTTCCAAATGATTGTCTTCATAAATGGAAATGATTCTACCAACTAACTTCTTTTTCACAGCATCTGGTTTGATGATAACTAAGGTTCTTTCCATACATCTCCTGCACTTTCTGAAATCAAATTTTAATTAGAAGTATTTATTATATTTCTAATTAAAATTATAATATACTCTTTGATTTTTTAAAAGTAAAATTTTTATTTTATTCCAGATAGTCTAAGAACTAGTTGGAATTGTTTGTATTATAGGTATTTTATAGAAATTAATTCATGAAGTCTTCTATAAATGTGTGATTTTAATATTAAAGCATATTAAGAGATAAGGAGGCTAAGTAAATACATAGGAGTAGAGAGAAAAATAATGATTGAAATACATATTTTTCCATTATATAATAAACTTGAATTATTAAAATATTATTAAATAACTATTAAAATTAAAAATTTGATTTGGAGGAGAGTATGAAGGGAAGATTATGGTTGAGGTATTTTGCTTGTGCTGTTTTAATAGCAGCAATGGTGATATTAAGTGCTTACATAGAAGAAAAGTTTAAAAGAGGTCGTATGTCTGATTGGAGATATCCAATGGTCTGTATGCTTATTTGCCTAACAATTGGATTATTGTTAGGAGGGGAATACTTATGGAAAGAAATAAAAAAAGGTGGAAACTGGAGAATTGATTTTCCTAAAATCATTATATTTGGTCTGCCTGCATTATATTTTTCACTTGCAAACTTTGAATTTGCATTACATAATCCACTCTGGGCTAATATGATAAAACAGGTTTCATATACGGTGTGCCAGGTATGTGGAATTGTTTCTTATTGGACAGGGTATGTGAGGATATTTCAGGTTATACTTGGATATGTTGTTATTACAAGCTTTTATAAACGCACTCAGAAGGATTTACATAATCAAATACCAACGAACGGAAATTTTATTAATAAATTAAAAAGGGAGAGTATGAAGGATAAATTCTGGTTAAGGTATCTGATAAATATTGTTTTGATAGTATTAGTGGTATTTTTAAGAGAACATGTGGAAGTGGGGATTGCGTCAAGTAGTCATGTATATCAAAGTGATTATTGGAAAAGTATAGTTTATAGTATGGTTATGTGCATAACGATTGGATTATTATTAGGAGGAGAACACTTACTTTACGAACTAAAAAAACAGGGAAAATTAAAGATTAATCTGCCTAAAATAATTCTGCTTGGACTGCCCGCATTATATATCTCAATAACAGAGCTTGTACGTATGCCTATTCATTGGCTGGAAATTTTATATAACTCTCCAAGGGGGGTAGTGTTACATCCTTGGATATGGATTTGTATGAATCGCTGGTATGCAGAATATATTACATTAATTCAGGTGATACTGGGATATGTTATTATAACAAGTTTTTATAAATTCGGTAAGAATGGTATAACTGACAATCAATGAAACTATTTCAGTATATTAATTCTATAAAAATATTTTATTAACAATTAGAATCCATCTGTACAGGTGAGTTCTATATATTTACTTGAAATTAATAATCTGTGGCATTTTTGCATCAAAGTTTGCATTCAGGGTATTCTAATTAGGCTATGAACATAAGAAGCCTATTAACTGCTATGACCGGTTCAAATACCTCCATAATGTCGTTCTGCTGATACCGAGTTGTTTGGCTACTGCACTCTGGTTTCCGTTATTTTCGGAAAGGACTTGAAGTATGATATCGTGTGTGATCTCATCTAGGGGACGATTTAAGTTCATGGAAGATTGTTTGTCAATTGTTGCATAATTATTTGAAATGGTGTCTCTTTCTTTATCAAGTAGGTTCATTACGGAAAGACTGATAATATAAGGAGTCGTAGTGAGCGTTGCAAGCTCGTTAAGTAGGCGTTTGAATTGTGTATAATTCTGAGGCCAGTCGTACTGCTGAAGTAGCTCCATAGCTTTGGGTTCGAAGCCAATTAGCTGTTTTCCTAGTTCCATATTCAGCGAGCCAAGATAGATGCTAGACAGACTAGGAATTTCCATAGAACGTTCTCTTAAGGGAGCTAGGCAGATAGTCAGGCAAGAGAGTCGTTTGACAAATTCCTGTCCAGGCGCTGGAATTAGGGAATCGTGCTGGCTGGCGCAGGAAAAAATCAGCCGGTTGCGTTTGCTGAGGTTGATATCGATAATCAGCGATAGCAATTGTTGGATGCGTTCTTTCGATAGGGATTCTACACTTTTAAAGTAGATGGTATTGCTATTGTCATTAAAAGGAGAATTATAGTGGTTGGTGATATATTCCCAGCTTTTATCATTTAAAAGTTCGCAGTCAATGGTTACAAGAGGATTGGCTTGAAACGGACTATGCGTGTAGATTGTCTGAGCAATCTGATCTTTACCAGTTCCGTTCTCTCCAGTAATCATAACTGGAAATGAGCTAGGGCTAATCTGATTAATGGAGTCTTGAAGGCCGCCCATGGCGCCAGTAATACTATAGAAGCTGTTGAATAAATGTTCTTCAGCTTCCTTTTTGTTGGAAAATTTAATTCCATACTTGCTTGTGGCAATCGGAATTTTAGAATCCATAAAATAAAATACAATATAATTCTGGTTCTGATATTCTATAAGACAGCTAATAATAGAAAAAAGAATGCCATTAATATTACGAAACATCTTATGGTTGTCTGATGAAATAATTTGCGGGATCTCGGGACGTAGCATCTCGTATATTTCTTCCGCATTTTCTTTGTTCCATGTTGAAAGATATACTTCACCTTCTGGAGAGAAGATGATCGTGTGTTTTTCCTCTTTTTCAATTACTTCTTTCAAGAATTTATTTTCGCGTTTCAATTGTAAATAGCTAGTGCTGATTTTAACAGCCTGGTCAAATGCACTCAAGATGGCTTCGGTACCAGAAGTAATCAAAATGGCATTAAGGCCTAGACTCTTGGCGGTAGTATGGGTGATCATATCGCCAACTACCATATGGTAGCCGTCGTTTTTTAATTGGTTTAAAGTACTTTTTACTTCATCTTCATTATGTATCGTGACAATATCGATTTTGTATTGCAGCAAAGCGCAGAGCAGATGTGCACTTTCTGTAATGCTAGGAAAACCAACAATCGCATAGCGGTCAGAATAGTTTTCTGCAAGCTTAATAGCCCGGAGGATATCATAGACGGACAATGATATCTCTACAACAGGCAGACTTGTCATTTTACCTACCATTTCCGCGGTACCACCACGCGATATGATAACATCATAGTTGTTCTGCAAATTATGGCGGACGATATCTACACCGTAGTCAAGATCACCAGCATATACATCAATCTCAAGGTCGTTTCGATCGTCGGCGATTTTTTCCATAGCAATCTTCATAGCCTCATAAGGGGCAATTCCTAATATTCTAATTTTGGTAGTTTGCATTATATCATATCCTGACTGTTTATATTTGAAACAATTGTAACATATATGAACATGTAATACTACTTAAAATATATAACTGTTTCAAAACAAAACATAAATACCTAGAATTTGAATTGATACGGTACCAAATATAAGATATCATATAGAATATCAAGAGCATTTAAAAATAATTATCAAAAAAGTTCATATATGAAACATATAGAAGGGTGGTGAGTAGATGTTAACACTGTTAATCATAGCAGATGATTTCACAGGAGCACTTGACACAGGAGTTCAGTTTGCAGCGAGTGGTGCTGTAACCAGAGTAGTAACAGATATTCATTATGATTACAGTCAGGTAGACGAGAAAGTTAAGGTCTTAGTTATGGATGCAGAGACAAGGCATCTGGAATCTAAGGAAGCTTATGCAATTGTATATAATATTACTCAAAAAGCAATACAATATGGAATTCCATTTATTTATAAAAAAACAGATTCTGCATTACGAGGAAATATTGGTAGTGAATTGACAGCGGTTCTTGATGCAACAGGTAAAAAGTCACTTTCATTTTTCCCCGCCTTTCCTAAAATGGGACGAATCACAAAGCATGGAATTCATTATATAGATGGAATTCCAGTTGACGAGAGCGTCTTTGGAAAAGATCCATATGAGCCTGTAATCTGTTCCTACATTCCGGAGTTGATTCAACTTCAATCAAAGGTAAAGGTAAGTCTAGAAGAAGAAGGAAGCTGTCCTATGATAGTCACAGATGACCACCAGATTATCGTATGGGATGCCCAGACGGATGAGCAATTGGAGATGTTAGGAAGAAATCTTTATAAAAAAGATGAACTTCATATAATGGCAGGATGCGCAGGTTTTGCATCTGTACTTCCCAAACTACTTGGATTGGAAGGAAGCCT
>Ga0302170_10000946_pt1 | contig 11383 bp, 13 predicted proteins | sample I_Fen_N2_1_FD_193492 | JGI IMG/M metagenome (GOLD analysis project Ga0302170, IMG submission 193492) | Peat permafrost microbial communities from Stordalen Mire near Abisko, Sweden - I_Fen_N2_1 | ecosystem: Environmental > Terrestrial > Soil > Wetlands > Permafrost | place: Sweden: Abisko...
GAATCAAACAGAAACTATCTTGGATGAGTCCAATTGAATATCGGCTCAACCATGTAGCATAAAAATAGCGAAGCAGTAAAAATACTGCCTCGCTATAAAGTCTAACTTATTGGGGTCACATCAAATATTGGGTTATTACTTTTTTTATGTTTATAAATAAATCAATTGCAATATATAAATGTAAAAAGTATTTGACATTGTTGGACACTAGTAGTAATATAAAAATGTAAAAAGTATTTGACATTACAGGAGGCGTTTTATGAAAAAGATGGATGAAATGGAAATGAGTATCAGTTTGAAAGCAATAAAATGGGCATGGGCATATACAATTTTATTTTTAGCTATTTGGGTTATTTACGATTTCATACAAACAAAAACATTAGGGTTTGAATTTTTACTTTTGATATCGCAAAACCTTGTATTAATGGGATTTCAAATGTTTTCAAAATGGAAGCTTGGTAAAGATGAAAAATAATATAAGAGAATTAAGAAAGCAACTTGGAGTGAGACAGGAAGATATTGCAAACACGCTTGGAGTTACACGGCAAACAATTAATGCGATTGAAAATGAAAAATATAGCCCTACATTGGAATTAGCTATGAAACTGGCAAAATTATTGAATACTACAGTAGATGAATTATTTATACTTGAAAGTTAAAAAAGACGAATCATAAGGAAAACACTAAAAATATTAGACTTTTAGCGCTTTTCTTATGATTCGTCTTTTATATAGTTTGATTTATATATATACTTTAAGTGCAACATTCGGGATTATTATTTATGCTTTTATAGCCCATCGTAATTTAGCAGAACGGGCACGACCATTGGTATGGCGTTCTTCGGAGGATGGTCGAATAGCCTCAGGTGCAATCTCTTTATATAGGCCTTCACGTAAAAAGCGTTTAAAAGATTTCTTGACGAGACGGTCTTCACCTGAGTGAAATGAGAGAATGGCCACACGTCCGCCCTCAGCAAGTGCAGCAGGAAGCTTTTCCAAAAATTCATTTAATACTTCAAATTCATTGTTGACATCAATTCGCAACGCTTGAAAGCAACGTTGACAAGATTTCTTAATCTCATCGTCTCTTGTTTTTTCTGGAATGAATTGAAGTGCATTGCTGATGATTTGTTGAAGCTGCGTTGTCGTGGATATCTCTTTTCCTTTTTTGATTGCCAAAATAATAGCACGAGCGATTATATCGGAATTAGGCTCATCTGCATTTTCTAGCAACATTCCTTCTAATTCATCTTGTGAGATCGTTTTTAAACGATCTGCGGCAGATTCACCTTTTTCAGGATTTAAACGTAAATCTAATGGTCCTTCACTCTTAAAAGAAAATCCTCGTTCAGGATTGTCAATTTGCATAGAAGAAACCCCCAAATCTGCCAATACAAAGTTGAGTGGTCCTGATTCGAGCACAACTTGATCAATATTGGAAAAGTTCATTTGTTTGATTGTTATAATTTCGGGGCCATAACCTAGGTGCGCTAAACGTTCTTTAGTACGTGGTAATTCGATAGAATCTACATCAGTTGCATATAAGTGCCCATTTGAATTAAAACACTTCAGCATCTCTAAAGAATGGCCACCAAAGCCTAGTGTAGCATCTAGGCCGACTTGCCCAGGAGTGATTTGTAGAAATTCGATTATTTCCTTCACGCAAATGGAACGATGAGTACCTGCGGGAGTATTTCCTTTTTGAATCACTTTTGCCACATCTGCAGCATATTTTTCAGGCTGTAGTTCTTTATATTTTTCTTTAAAAGATTTCGGATGAGTACCTTCATAGCGAACACGTCGCTGATGTTTGGGTTCTTGAGTATCTTTGTCCATTGTGTAACCTCCACCAGTTAATATATTTTATATCTTGTAACAAACCATATGATACCAAATGCGATTCATAAAAGCAAATGAATCAAAGGATGGAATCCATATTCTTCATACTGTTCACAATCGTTTCATGCACAGAATTAAAGATAACTGACAAGCAATGCGATATTTAAACCCGTAACAATTAAACCAATACTCCACAGAAAAGCTTTATCTAGTTTAGAATTAACATATTTATTCATAACTTTTTTTGAGGAGGTAAGATAAATCAGCGTAAAGATTGTAATCGGTAGCTGAATACTCAACAACATCTGTGAATAAATAAGTCCTTGAAATGGAGAAGTGATAAATAAAATGATCACAGCGGCGGGAACCATTGTAATTAGGATTCCAGCTTTGGTATGACGTTCGGTAATGTCATAGGGTTTTGCAAAAATCCCTGCAAAAATACTTCCACCTGCCATGCCTGCCGTGATGCTTGATGAAAGTCCTGCAAAAAGCAAAGCAACGGCAAAGATAACTGAAGCTGCATTTCCTAGTAATGGTTTAAGCATTCCCTGCGCTTGTGCAAGATCGGTAATTACCGTACCATGTTCGAAAAATGTTGCAGCTGCTAAAAGAATCATGGCACTGTTGATGGCCCAGCCAATAATCATTGAAAACAGTGTGTCTACAAATTCACTCTTAAGTTGTTTTTGGATTACTGTATCATCCTGAAGATTAAACTGGTGGCTTTGAATGATTTCAGAATGTAGAAACAGATTATGTGGCATAACAACAGCACCTAATACGCTCATGATTACAGGCATAGAACCGATGGGAAACGAAGGTGTCACCCATCCTGTTATCGCGGTTCCCCAATTAATATGCACCATACAGATTTCAAAAAGGAATGAAAGCCCAATGATAGAAACAAATCCGATAATAACTTTCTCGATTCGTTTATAGGAATTCGTAAACTGCAATAAAAGAACTACTGCTAGAATAATCAAAGAACCAATTTGAAGTGGTAATTTAAAAAGCATATTAAGTGCAATGGCACCTCCGAGAATTTCGGCCATAGCAGTGGCGATGGAAGCAGCGACAGCAGAAAGTAAAATGATATTTTTCAACCAGGGCCTTATGTTCTCAGTAGTCGCTTCTGAGAGGCATTTTCCGGTTACAATGCCCAAATGTGCTGCATTGTGTTGTAAAACAATAAGCATAATAGTGGAGACTGTCACCATCCATAACAGTACATAACCATAGCGAGAACCAGCAGCAAGGTTTGAGGCCCAGTTGCCGGGATCGATAAATCCTACTGTTACAAGCAGGCCGGGACCGAGGTATTTAAAAAAGTCAGTGGCTTTATGTCCTGGCTTTTGTCGATTCATAAACAATTTCATAAGTGTCCTCATTTCTGTGTAGACTTTCACATTTCTTGTATATAATGAATCTTAGTCTATTTTTCACTCTTTTTCAATCTGTTCTTTCATATATTTAATATAAACGCAATTGACAAGACTATTAAAAAGTGCAAAGATGAGATTAAATACCATGAAAGGGGATTTATTTATGTTAAATAATTTTGCTATTGAACAGGTTCACGCAATGGAAATTCTAGATTCAAGGGGAAACCCAACAATTCAAACGGAAGTTATTCTTACAAGCGGAGCAAGCGGTGTCGCCTCAGTTCCTTCAGGCGCATCAACTGGCGCATTTGAGGCAATTGAGTTACGAGATGGTGACCAAGCCCGATATCAAGGAAAGGGCGTTCTAAAAGCGGTTAAAAATGTAAATATAGACATTTTCAACTGTCTTCGTGGTGAAAATGTGCTTGAACAAAGTAGGCTTGATCATTTGATGATTGAACTTGATGGTACAGATAACAAATCAAAACTCGGTGCAAATGCAATTCTTTCAGTGTCACTAGCAGCAGCAAAGGCAGCAGCTAAAGGACTTGGAATTCCATTGTATCGGTATATAGGTGGCTGTGAATCTAGAGAGCTTCCTGTCCCTATGATGAATATACTAAATGGTGGAGCACATGCTTCCAATAATGTCGACATTCAAGAGTTTCTTATCATGCCAATTGGAGCTCCTTCTTTTACAGAAGCACTACGTTGGTCAACAGAAGTGTTCCACAGTCTAAAAAAGGTACTTTCAGATCGAGGACTTTCCACAGCAGTAGGTGATGAAGGTGGTTTTGCTCCGGATCTAAAGGATGATGAAGATGCACTTCAGGCTATTGTGGAAGCAATCGAAAAAGCAGGTTATAAACCAGGAAGCCAGTTTAGAATTGCGATGGATCCAGCAGCAAGCGAATGGTATCAGAAGGATGGAACTTACCTTCTTCCCAAAAAACAGAAAAAGATGACTGCCGATGAACTCATTGATTTTTGGGATAGGTTGATTTCAAAATACCCAATTATCTCTTTAGAGGACGGACTTGCAGAAGAAGATTGGACCGGATGGAAAAAACTTACTGAAAAACTTGGACATAAAGTGCAGTTAGTTGGAGATGATTTGTTTGTCACCAATACAGAGCGCCTTACCAAGGGCATTGATCTTGGTGTGTCAAATTCTATTCTTATTAAGCTTAATCAAATCGGTACATTGACCGAAACGTTGGAAGCCATTCATACAGCACAACGTGCAGGCTATACCGTAGTTATTTCACATCGTTCAGGTGAGACAGAGGATACAACGATTGCTGATCTTGCAGTTGCGGTAAATGCTGGACAAATCAAAACAGGAGCGCCATCCAGAAGCGAGCGTGTTGCAAAATACAACCGTCTTCTGAAAATCGAACAGGAACTCGGGGCAGAAGCAAAATATAAAGGTTTGTCCTCATTTTATAATCTCAAAAATAAATAAGCACAAATAAGGGCTATTTATAACATAAAAGACCGCTCCCCGCATACTTGCAGGGAACGGTCTTTTATGTTATTTAAGAATTCCTGAATTATATAACAAATATTTTAATAAATGTAAATATTAAAAAAATAACAAAAATAACAATAAAATATGCTAAATATAAAATAAAAGTTAAAAAATAAGAAATATTAAATGAATTAAGATGAATTGTATGAACAATAAAAAAATAATAATAAGATTGTTGGAAAACATTAAAAAAACATAACTGATATCTCAAATAATGACATAACAACTTGTAATTTACACAAATTTGGAATATACTAAACATCAGTTATTGGATAAATATTCTAATATAGCGCAAGCTAAGATGAACAAACAAATGGAGGCGAATGAGAATGATATTGGTTTTAATACGGCATGGAGAAAGTGAATGGAACAAAAAAAACCTCTTCACCGGCTGGACAGATGTTGATTTGACCGAAAATGGGATAGAAGAAGCGCAGAATGCAGGTTTATTGCTGAAGCAAACGGGATTTGATTTTGATATCTGTTATACCTCTTATTTAAAAAGAGCAATACATACCTTAAATCTCATTCTAGAGAAAACTGATCGGGAATGGCTCCCAGTTATCAAGTCTTGGAGACTAAATGAAAGACATTACGGTGCAATACAAGGTCTGAACAAGGCTGAGACCGCTCAAAAATATGGAGAAGAACAGGTCAAAATCTGGAGAAGATCGTTTGCTACTCGTCCTCCAGAACTAAGTGAGGATGATGAGCGCAACCCAAGGTTACAGGTGCAATATCGTAATGAAAATAAAATGGAACTTCCACTTTGCGAAAGTCTTGAGGATACAATTGCTAGAGTTGTACCATATTTTAACAAAGAAATTAAAAAAAATATGAATGAAGAAAAGCGAGTTTTGATTGTTGCACATGGCAACTCTATCCGTGCTTTGGTGAAATATTTTGAGAAGCTTTCTGAGAAAGATATCACTGAAGTGAATATTCCAACTGGAATTCCATTGGTCTATGAGTTCGACGACAAATGGAACGTTTTGAAAAAATATTATCTTGGAGATCAGGAAAAGATTCAAGCGAAGATGCAATTAGTTACAGATCAGGGAAAAGCATCAAAGATTTAATATAATATAAAATAGCAAATCATTATTATAGATGCATGAAACATTAAGCAAAAGACAAAATATAAAAAGTTACATTTGTCAGGAGGCAAATATATGTACAATCTACTTATTGGTGGGGAGGCTGGTCAGGGTATTGAAACAACGACGGCCATACTAGAAAAACTTTTGAAACAATCCGGCTATAACGTTTTTACATCGCGAGACTTTATGTCACGTGTCCGAGGAGGACATAACTTTTCGCTGATTCGATTCGGAACGGAAATCATACAGTCTCACAGTGAAAAACTCGACGGAATTATTGCACTAACTGACGAAACCGTTGAATTGCATAGGGGAAAGCTCAATGACAGCGGATTTATACTTTGCGACAGCACACTTACAACAACCGATTCACGGGCTATCAAAATCAACATGAATGAGATGGCAAAGAATCTTGGAAACTCACGTGCTGCGGGAAGCATTGCAGTAGGAGTTATTTTAAAACTATTCGGTGAAAATCTTGATTATGTAAAAGATGTTATTAGCACATTTGTAAAAGAACAATATCTTGAAATTAATCTAAAAGCAGTTGAAGAAGGTTATAAAAGTGTTGAAATACGCTTTCCACATCTGCAAGGAAAATATAGCGACTGGATGATTCTTTCTGGAAGCAAAGCTATGGCCCTTGGAGCTATTGCGGCTGGGTTGAGATTTTATTCTGCTTACCCGATGTCTCCATCTACAGCATTGATGGAGTATCTCGCATCAAAAGGCGATCAAACAGAAGTTGTAGTTGAACAAGCAGAGGATGAAATCGCTGCGATTAACATGGCTATTGGTGCATCCTATGCGGGTGCTCGTGCAATGACAGGTACATCTGGTGGCGGATTTTGTTTGATGGTGGAAGCCCTTGGACTTTCCGGTATAGCAGAAATCCCATTGGTAGTAGTTGATGTGCAACGACCAGGTCCTGCCACTGGTCTTCCAACGCGAACAGAACAAAGTGATTTGAAATTCGTAATTTCGGCATCTCAGGGTGAGTTCCCACGTATGGTAATTGCTATTCGTAACCATAATGACGCATTCTATCAGACAATAAGAGCATTTCATTTGGCTGAGAAATATCAGATTCCAGTAATTATTCTGAGTGACCAGTATTTAGGTGATGCATCGGCTACGGTCAAACCATTTGAACTTGATGGTATTGAAGTTGCAGAACCTGCAAATACTTATGAGGGAAATGAAGAATACTTACGTTACAAGTATACGCAAGATGGGATATCCCCACGTCTACTTCCAGGTAAAACAAATAATTTTGTATCAATCGATAGTGACGAGCATGATGAGCGTGGATGGATTACGGAATCTTCTGAAGTACGAAATAAAATGATGGCTAAGCGTATGAAAAAGCTCGAAAATCTGAGAAAAGAGCTTCAAGAGCCAGAATTTATTGGAACGGATTCTTTTGAAACACTTCTCGTTGGTTGGGGTTCCACATATGGTCCTATCACAGAAGCGGTTAAGATTCTCAATGAAAAAGCCACCAACAAATACGCAGCATTGGTATTTGGCGATGTGTACCCACTTCCTCAAAAATTGTTGAAAGAAAAATCTGACAAAGCACGACGAATTATCAATGTCGAGCAGAACGCAACAGGGCAGTTGGCTGATCTAATTAGGGAGCAGACAGGTATCACCTGTACCGAAAGCATTTTGAAATATGACGGGCGTCAGATATCAGGTGAAGAAATCGCCGAGCATATTCAAAAGGAGGATTTGAAATGAGCAAAAATACATTCTGTACTTACGAAACAGCATGGTGTCCCGGTTGTGGTAACTTCAGCATTCTGGATTGCCTAAAAACCGCTTTGGAGGAATTAGGTAAAGATCCTTATGAAGTTATGATGGTGGCAGGTATCGGCCAAGCGGCAAAAACTCCACAGTATATCAGTGCCAATACATTTTGTGGCTTACATGGACGTTCTTTGCCAGCGGCGGCTGCGATAAAAATAGCAAATGTCAACCTGACAGTAGTTGTCGATACTGGTGACGGAGATTCTTATGGAGAAGGTGGAAATCACTTTATTCACAATATTCGTCGAAATGTCGATATTACCCATTTTGTGCATGACAATCAGATTTATGCGCTGACAAAAGGCCAAGCATCTCCAACTTCAATGGAGGGCCTCATCACTGAGGTGCAGACGGACGGTAGCATGAACACACCACTTAACCCCGTGCTGATGGCAATTGCAGCTGGAAGTGGTTTTGTTGCAAGAGCTTTCACCGGACACAAAGAGCAGCTAGTTTCAATTATGAAACAGGCAATTGAATACGAAGGATATGCGATAGTGGATATTCTACAACCATGTATCAGTTTTAACAAAGTAAACACATTTGGTTGGTACAATAAACGTGTATATGAACTAGACAGTTCCTATGATCCAACTAACAAGTTGGACGCTATGCAAAAAGCGATGGAATTTAATGACAAAATACCACTTGGCGTTCTTTATCGGGAGAAAAAAAGTACCTTTCATCAAAAGAATGTGGTCCTAAAAAGCGGTGTACCACTATTAAATCAGAAAACAGATGCAACAATAGTAAAAAGTCTGATTAAGGAATTTATATAACAAAAATTTATAGGAGGTAATAAAATATGGCAGTTAAAAATGCAATGACTTCAGATTTTCTTCATTCTGCTTATAGCGGAGAAAGTATGGCACATATGAGATATCTTATCTGGGCTGATATGGCTAAAAAGGAAGGATTCCCTAATGTTGCGAGGTTGTTTGAAGCAATCTCATATGCGGAGAGAGTTCACGCATCAAATCATTTTAATGTAATTGACGGTACTACAGCAGATGCTACTGTAACTGCAGGTGGGGTTTTTGGAACTGGTAAAACAGTTGATAATTTACAGGGCGCTATCAATGGCGAACTTCATGAAGTGGAGCAGATGTATCCAGTTTATCTAAATACAGCAGAGTTTCAGAAAGAAACAGGAGCGCAACGTTCTTTCCACTTTGCACTTGAAGCGGAAAAACTACATGCTCAACTTTTTAAACAAGCGCAAGATGCTGTAAAGCAAGGTAAAGATATCGACTTAATTGCTATTTATGTTTGTCCAGTTTGTGGACACACGATAATAGATAATGTTCCTGATAATTGCCCAGTTTGTGGGGCAAAAAAGGAAATGTATCATAAATTTTAAAAAAATACAATAAGGATAAGAAGGAGATTAATTATGGAAGAACCAAAGATTGCTCAAAAAATGCCTTACGCTGTTGAGGTTGAAGAAGGAAAAACTTATTATTGGTGTGCATGTGGAAGAAGTGGAAGTCAGCCATTCTGCGATGGCTCACACAAGGGTACATCATTTACCCCAGTTGCTTTTACTGCCGAAAAAACTGAAACCGTTCACCTATGCGGATGTAAACATACCAATACACCACCATTTTGTGATGGAACACATACAAAACTTTAAACAATGCAACATTTGTTGCAATCATTAATTTAAAAGAGGGAAGTGTGAAAGATTTATAATCTTTCACTTACAAGATTTGTGCCTACGCAAGGCACAGTCACAAACTTGGCATGCGCAAAAAACGCGCAGGAATGAGGAAATAATATGAATGATACAATATTTTATAGATGTGAAAAATGCGGAAATATAGTTGCTTTAATTAAAGCTGGCGGCGGAACACTTACCTGCTGTGGACAAGCTATGACAAAACTACAAGCGAACTCAACTGATGCTGCAAAAGAAAAGCATGTTCCAGTTGTGACTTGCGAAAATGGAAAAGTTAAAGTTAAAGTAGGAGTTGTTGCACATCCGATGACCGCAGAACATTATATTCAGTGGATTGCATTAGTGACTGAAGATAAGATTGAAATTAAGTATTTAAAGCCTGAAATGGAGCCAAAAGCAGAGTTTGACTATTCGGTTGCTTATACCGAAGCAATCTTTACTGGCGAGAATGATGAGATAGTTCCTAATTGTGAAGGAAGTCCATGCAATTTTGTTAACATAGACAAATCATCAAAAGACGTAACAGTTTACGCATATTGTAATTTACATGGTCTGTGGAAGTCGGGATTATAAGATTACATGTAATTGATGATTTTTGTGTATATTTATATTTGTAAAAATAACAGATTTTGAAAATAAAGGAGGTAATATATAATGATTAACAAAGATTTAGTATCACTTTTAAACAATCAAATTAACATGGAATGGTATTCCGCATATCTTTATCTCGATATAAGTAATTATTACATCGATAAAAATTTAAATGGATTCGGAAATTGGTTTACCGTTCAAACGCAAGAAGAAAGAGACCATGCAATGCTGTTTGTAAAATATTTACTTAATAACAGCGAAAAAGTAGTCCTTCAAGATGTGAAAGCTCCAAACATGAGTTTCAAAAATTTCCGTGAGCCTGCAGATGCAGCATTTGAACACGAGAAGAAAGTAACAGAGTCAATCAATAAGATTTATGCCCTTGCATATGATCAAAAAGATTATCGTACAATGCAGTTTCTAAACTGGTTCGTTAAAGAACAGGGCGAAGAAGAAAAAAATACTGAAGACATCGTTAAAAAATATGATTTATTTGGAAATGACGCAAAAGGACTATATATGTTAGATGCAGAACTTGCAACTAGACTTTATGTTCCTGCAACGCTTGTAATCTAAGTAACATTATTAAAAAAATATGGAAAGAGGTTGTTGAATATGAGTATATATGATTTTAAATTAAAAAATATAAAGGGACAAGAGGTAACTCTTTCCGATTATGCTGGAAAGTTATTGCTGATTGTAAATACTGCCAGCAAATGCGGTTTTACTCCTCAATATGAAGGCCTTGAAAAGCTCTATCTTAAATATAAGGATTTGGGCCTTGTCATCCTCGGATTTCCATCCAACCAGTTTCTTGCGCAGGATCCAGGATCTGATGACGATATTGCCTCATTTTGCCGTATAAATTTTGGCGTAACATTCCCATTGTTTTCAAAAGTAGATGTTTGGGGAAAAACTGCCGATCCATTGTTTAAATTTCTCTCAGATGCAGCTCCATTTAAAGGGTTCGAGATGAAAAGGAAATGGGTAAAAAGATTCAGGGTGTTGTAAAAGAGCACTATCCAGAAAATCTAGAGGGTAACGGTATTAAATGGAATTTCTCGAAATTCCTGATTGGCCGCGATGGAGCAGTTCAAGCAAGATTTGAGCCAACTGTCACACCTGAAGAACTTGATTCAATCCTAAAAGCAGCACTTTAAAATTAAATTCCGAAGGAAAGGCGGCTACACAGATCGTTGTGTGGTTGCTTTTCCTTCTATTATTTGATGATAAATAGTTACGACTCTTCAGTTTCGTGGAAGTTGGAAGCTGTTTCAATTGAATCTAGATAAAACGATAAAAGTAATTAGTGCAACAAAAGCAATAAAAGCAATAAAAGCAATAAAAGCAATAAAAGCAACAAAAGCAACAAAAGCAACAAAAGCAACAAAAGCAACAAAAGAAACAAAAGCAACAAAAGCAACAAAAGCAACAAAAGTAACAAAAGT
>Ga0302170_10000949_pt1 | contig 11355 bp, 9 predicted proteins | sample I_Fen_N2_1_FD_193492 | JGI IMG/M metagenome (GOLD analysis project Ga0302170, IMG submission 193492) | Peat permafrost microbial communities from Stordalen Mire near Abisko, Sweden - I_Fen_N2_1 | ecosystem: Environmental > Terrestrial > Soil > Wetlands > Permafrost | place: Sweden: Abisko...
GCGCCAATTAAAGGATCTAAACATAAAGAAAACAACGATGATGCAAGAGATAGTGTCAATAAACAGTATCAGCAGAAAAAATGTTGTACAGATCTTCCGGTAGAGTTTGAATTTGTATTTATTGATGAAGGCCCAAAGTTAGTATTAAATTCCTATGATCAGACATATGCGGCACCTGGTGTTGTTAAAAAGGCTGTTCAAGCAGAGAAAGATGGGGCTGATGCAATTATTATCAACTGTACTGCAGACACCGCACTTTTTGCTTGTAGAGAGGCGGTATCAATACCTGTTATCGGACCTACGGAAAGTACATTTTTATTTTCAACACAATTTACAGATAGAATTAGTGTACTGACATTTTCAGACCGCATTAATGGTAGATTTTATCGAATAGCAAAAGAACTTGGAATGTATGAACGACTTACTTGCTCGAAAACAGTAGCGCTTCCATTAAATAGTAATAAAGGAGCAGAAGATGTTGCAGAAGCGCTATTTAAAGCGATTTGTGATATCAATAAGGATACACTTTGTGATGGATTTATGCTAGGATGCAGTGATTTTGAAGGTATGGGATATATGCTTGGTTGTCCAGGAGTCATTGGTGTCGAGGAAAGTCTGCTCAAAAAACTAAAAGATGCTGATATGGAAATTGTATTGTATAAACCATTTGAAGTAGCGGTTTATCAAGCGTATATCGCTGTACTGATGAATATGAAAAATGGTTCGAAAAGCTATCCAACACCAACAGTATTTTTTTAAAAATAGAAAGGAAGAAAAATTATGAGTGAAAATAAGTACGATTTATTAATTAAAAATGCTTCTATTGTAAGTCCAAATGGCATTAGAAGTGGGTATCTTGCAATTAAAAATGGAAGAATTGTTGCAGAGGGATTAGATGCGAAAGATTTAACTGCAGATAGAATTGTCGATGCAAGTGGAAAATATGTATTACCAGGAGGAATCGATGATCATGTACATTTTCGTGATCCAGGTGATGACCTAACTTATAAGGAAGATGCAACAACAGGCTCTATGGCAGCAGCAGCAGGAGGTATTACAACTGTATTTGATATGCCTAACGTTCATCCATCTTGCTTAAATGTAGAAAACTTTCTCTTTAAAAAGAAAGTCTATGAAGAAAAATGTCTCGTAAATTACGGTTTATATGCATTCTTAGTTAATAACGAGGATCAAATTGATGGATTAATGGATGAAGGTGTTTGTGGATTCAAATGGGATATGGGGACACCTAATGGAGTGTTACCTAATAATCACCGTATGCCAACAAATGATGAAGCAGCAGCAATTTTTGAAAAGATAGCAGCTAGGGATTATGTTGTAACGGTTCATGCAGAAGATATGGAGTTGGTTAAATATTACACAGACATTATGAAAGCTTCCGGAAAAGATAGCAAAGATTTTCTTGCACATGAACAAGCAAGACCAGATATCGTCGAGCTTTCTGCTATTTCACGTACATTAGTATTATCTGATTTATCAGGATGTCGTGTTAATATTACACATCTTTCATCTAAGAGAGGTCTGGAATTAATTAAGGCTGCTAAAGCAAAGGGAATGAAGGTTACATGTGACGTTGGACCAAGTTGGTATACGTTTAGTACGGAAGATTATGCAACATATGGTGGAGGAATTCGTGTGGTTCCTGCAATTCGATATCCCCAAGATCGTGATGCTCTTTGGAATGGGTTAGTAAATGGCGATATTGATATGGTTGGTACTGATCACGCGCCTCATTCCTATGAGGAAAAGTTTGGAAAATCATGGTGGGATACACTTCCAGGGACTATCGGTGTACAAACAAGTCTTCCATTAATACTTGACCGAGTAAGTAAAGGCGATATCACTTTAGAAAGAGTAGTGGAATGTATGTCTGAAAAGCCAGCAAAAGTATGGGGATTATATCCTAGAAAAGGATGCTTGGAAATTGGATCTGATGCAGATATCACAATTGTAGATATGAATTTAGAATGGACCATAACACATGAAGAAATGCATAGTAAGACAAAATATACACCATTTAACGGATTTTCTCTAAAGGGAAAACCGGTTATGACAATTGTTATGGGACAAATCGCAATGGAAGATGGAAAAATTGTAGGCAAACCAGGAGTAGGTAAATTGGTGAATCCTAAGCAGCAGTGGTAACAGTATGAAAGATTTTTAATCTTTCATACTCAAGATTTGTGCCAATGGCACAAACGTGAAATTGTGTATTGGAAAATTAAGCAGTAGAAATAAATAGAATAAAAAAAGCACAGAAAAGAGGAAAATTATGAAAATTATTGATCATCACAATCATTTATGGGTAGGGTATTCAACAGATGGATTTTTGGATGAATGCATGAGTGAAAAAAGAATTTTAGAAGATATGGATGAAGCCGGGATAGATATGGCTGGTGTTTGTACTGTGGCTCAGTCAATGAATAATGATTATGTATTAGAATGTATCAAAAGACATCCGGACCGTTTATTTGGCTTCTGTATGATAGATCCGAAGGACCCAAAAGCGGTGGATACCTTGAAATTTTATTTAGATAATGGAATGAAGGGACTAAAACTACATCCTCGTCTTCATGGCTATCTTCTCGGTAACCACACACTTGTTGATCCATTGATGGAAGTTTGTCGTGAATATAAAGTACCTGTATTTAGTCATGGTGGTTCGGAGGAAATGAATCATGCATTTTATTTTGAAGAAATAGCAAAAACATTTCCAGATGTAACGGTTATTATGGGGCATATGTGTACACCAAACTATTGTACAGATGCTAAAATGATTGCGGCTAGGAATCCTAATATTTATTTGGATACTTCTGCAGCTGAGTATATAAGTTGTAAGACAGCAGTAAAACAAATTGGACCAGAAAGAATTTTGATGGGATCAGACTGGCCTGGAAGCCATTTTGCTTTATCAATTTTAAAGACGCAATTATCTGCGCAAGGAGATGAAAAAGCTTTTGAAATGATGGCTGGCGGAAATATTGCCAAATTATTAAACTTAAAAATATAACAAGTAACAAAAATTGAGATGCGTGAGAAAGATGCGTAAGAATGGAGAAAAGTATGAATGAGCCAGAAGTAAATGCAAATATGAGATTACAGGAAAGTAATCATTTAAGTACTTCAAGAACAGAATTTGTTCCTAACCTTTATGCAATAGTTCCAAAAGCTTTTTTGGTTCCTAGTCCACTTCCTGAGTGGAAAGACACAAAGTGTTATTTCCTTGCGACACCATCTATGGGTGCAAAGTTTTTGGAATGTAGGTTGAAGGTATTTAAGGATGGAGGAACCAAAGAGGCTATAATTTCTCCTTATGAAAGCTTCATGTATGTAATTGATGGTCAGGTCGAAGTCAAAATTAGCGGAAAGAATTATAGTTTAGAAAAAGAAGGATTTTTCTGGATTCCACCAATGACAGATTTTACATTAGTAAATAGCCGATGTGAAGAGTCAAATGTATTATGGATTAGGAAAAAATATATTCCAACAAAATTTTATCCAATGCCTGAACCTGTTATTTCTAGTATTCTGGATTTACCAGTAAAAAAGACTTCAGCAGAAAAGGTGCAAATGTGCCTCCCCGAGGATGATTTAAGATATGACATGGCTTGCAATATTATGGCGTTTGATCCAGGTGTAACATTTCCTTGTACAGAAATGCATGTTTTTGAACATGGCGAATATGTCTTAAATGGACGTGCAGATATTGTCTTAAATGGAACGCATCATGAGATAATGGAAGAGGATTTTATCTACATTAATGCATTTACACCACATTATGTCACAACGTATGGTCCTGGTGAAATGAGATATTTATTATTCAAGGATTTAAGTAGAGATTATTCGTTAGATTAATGGTATCGCGTTATTTTCTATTTCCATATATGCACGTTGTAGAAATATACAAATGTTACGTCTATATTTTGTAGTTTAGCATATTTACAGTAAATCTTAATTTTGGTAGAATACACAACAACAGTAGAGCTTGACTTTGATATATTTGTTTTAGTAAAGTATATTATCTAAGGAGGACTGTATATGGATTATATACAATTTATTAGTAAATATATAGAAGATAACAAATCTGAATTCATTCATGTCAGCGATAAAATTTGGGAATACGCAGAACCTCGATTTTGTGAACATCAGTCTTCAAGTTTACAAATGAATTATATGAAAAAAAGAGGATTTCGGATAAAATCAAATTTGGCTGGTGAAGAAACTGCATTTATTGCAGAATTTGGATCAGGTAAGCCAGTAATCGCATTCCTTGGAGAATTTGATTCTTTATCAGGGCTTTCACAAGTAGCTGACAGTACAAAACAATGTCCTATTATATTAAATGGTGAAGGACATGGATGTGGACACAATCTTTTGGGTACAGCATCGCTTGCAGCAACAGTTGCTTTAAAAGAATACATGTTGGAAAATAATATACCAGGTTCAATTAGATATTATGGGTGTCCAGCAGAAGAGAATGCAGGTGGAAAAGCTTATCTGGTTAGAGATGGTTATTTTGATGATTGTGATATAGCACTTACTTGGCATCCTAGTTATATAAATAAGGTGGCTAATAATGGTTCATTATCGAATTTCAGAGTATTTTTCACATTTCATGGTATTTCAGCTCATGCAGCAGGCGCCCCACATTTAGGAAGATCGGCACTGGACGCAGTAGAATTGATGAATGTTGGTGTGAATTATATGCGAGAACATATGATTGATGAGGCAAGAGTACATTATGCAATAACAAATTCAGGAGGGACGGCTCCAAATGTTGTTCAATCCGAGGCACAGGTGTTATATGCGATCCGAGCGCCGAAAGTACATCAAGTAAAAGAATTATATGATAGAGTATGTAAAATCGCTCAGGGAGCAGCATTAATGACAGAAACAACGGTAGAGATTAAACAGGTTGCCGCGTATTCAGATTATATTGCAAATCCTGTAGTTTCTGAGCAACTTGAAAAGCATTTAAATAGTATGTGCCCAATCGATTATACAAAAGAAGAATTGAACTATGCACAAAAATTTAAAGAAGTTATAACAGACTTAGATAAAAATAGTTTAAAACCTATTATTATAAATGAATTTGGTAAAGAACTTGGAGAAATAATGTATCAATTGCCAATATTAACGGCAGTTGCAGAAAATGATAAAATCTCCAGTGGAAAAGGTTCTACAGATGTAGGCGATGTGAGTTGGGTTGTGCCTACAGGACAAATAAATGTTACATGTTGGGCAGCTGGAACAGCTGGACATTCATGGCAAGCGGTTGCCCAGGGAAAATCATCAATCGCCCATAAAGGATTGTTAACAGCGGCAAAAATAATGGCTATGGCAGGATTTGATTTTTTGATTGATCCAGATTTGGTTAGTAGGGCAAATGAAAAATGGTTACAAAGTCTTGATGGTCAAACTTATCCAAATCCGTTACCATCCAATGCAAAACCAGAAATCTGGTAAAAGAAACTAAACTAAATACGATAAATGAAGAGTATACAATGGCGTGTATGAAATAGACGCAGGTACTCTTTTTTTTATATCTAAAACTCAGGAGGAAGAATTTATGAAAAAAGGTCTAAAAAAAGTAATCGCTTTATTTTTATCAATGACATGTGTTATGTCTTTGGCAGCTTGTTCAAGCGGAGATAGTACAAGTAATGCAACGAAAACGTATAAAAGTGTAATTAATATCGCAGCAAATCAGGAAGCTCCCTCTTTAGATTTGATGAAAAATACTACGGCAATTGGAAGATATATTTGTAGTGGTGCAGTTTTTGAAAAGCTAGTAACATTGAATGCAAATTCAGAACCAGTACCTGAATTAGCTGAAAGTATTAATGCTAGTGCTGATTCATCATCATATGTATTTAATTTAAGAAAGGGTGTTAAATTTCATGATGGAACAGAAATGAAAGCTGCTGATGTTGTTGCATCTATGAATCGTTGGATTAATGGATATAGTAGTGCGAAAACGCTTGTGGGTACATCTCGTTTTGAAGTAGTGGATGATTATACAGTTAAAATCGCATTTACAGCACCTTGTGTAACATTTTTATCAGTAATTGCTTCTTCATCACAGGTGGCTATCATTACAACAGCATCAGCATGTACCAATGAAGATTCTAACGGATATCTTACCAATTATATTGGTACAGGCCCATATAAATTTAAAGAATGGAAATTAAATGACGTAATAACATTAGAAAAATTTAATGAATATGTTCCTTATGGCGATGCAAATGCAAGTACAGATGGTTGGGCTGGATATAAGAACGCATATGCAACTACAATAAATTTTTATTATGTACCAGATGAAGCAACAAGAGTAGCTGGTCTCCAGACTGGCCAATACGATTGTGCTTTTGGATTATCTAGTGATACATATGATTCTGTAAATAATAACAGTGATTTATCAACATTTGCAGAGCAAGGTGGAACAAATGTATTGGTATTTAATAAGAAACAAGGCTTAGGTGCAAATCAACTTTTTAGACAGGCAGTGAATACAGGAATTAACTATACCGATTTAAATACAGTTATGGCTGGGAAATTCTTTGAGCTAGGATCTTGTTATATGGATAATACACAATCCTATTGGGTTACAGATGCCGGAAAAGCGAATTATAATATTAACGATATTACAAAAGCAAAAGCACTATTAGCACAGTCCGGATATAATGGAGAAACATTTAGAATATTGACATCGAATATAAGTAATTTTGATAAGTTAGCAGAAGTGCTTAGACAGGAATTAGTTGCAATGGGAATTAATGTAACAGTTACTACGGTTGATTGGGCTACATTCACATCTTATAGAACAGATCCAACAGGATATGACTTATATCTAACTTCATTTGCAAGTGTTTCTGTACCATCACAAAAAGTATATTTTGGATCAACTTATCCAGGATGGACAAATGACGCACAGTTAACAGATTATTTGAATCAGTTTAATTCAGCAACTACATTGGAACAAGCAAAGGCTGTTTGGGTGAAGACACAAGAATATTGTTGGCAGACATTACCTATCATTAATTTAGGACACTATACAGCTTCTTATGGTTATAGTAAAAAACTGGAAGGTTCAGTTAATTACCAGGGAATGTATTTTTGGAATGCTAGAGTAGCCGAGTAATTATATATTAAAGTGAATTTATGAAAGGGTGCCCATTGTTTATTTGACAACGGGCACTCTACATTAAATAAGGAGAATGCTTTATGGGAAAATACATTGTAAAAAGAATTATTTCTGTAATACCAGTCTTATTTGTTGTATCGATAATTGTATTTTCGTTATTACATTTAACACCAGGAGATACAGCTTCTGCAATTTTAGGAACAGAGGCTAGCCAAGAGGATATAAATGCTTTAAACCACAGATTGGGGTTAGATAAACCGATAATTATTCAATATGTTGACTGGATTGGGAATGTTTTTAGAGGAGATTTTGGAACATCTGTTGCTTCGAATAATGAAGCAGTATCAAGTATGATTGCGACACATTTTAAACCGACAATTGAGTTGGCAGGATATGCTTTAATGATAAGTGTATTTCTAGCACTTCCACTTGGTATGCTGGCTGCAAAATTTAAAGGTACAGTTGTTGATTATGGCGTTTCTACAGTTGCACTTTTGGGGATTTCTTTACCAAGTTTTCTTTTGGGACTGGGTCTTATGATGCTTTTTGCAGTGAAATTAAGATGGTTCCCTGTTTCGGGTTATAAGCCTTGGTCAGCAGGCATAGAGCTTCATATTAAGTCATTGACATTACCTGCTATATCATTGGGCTTTATGTATGCCGCTTTCATGATGAGAATAACAAGGGCATCAATGCTCGAAGTGCTTAACAGTGATTATATCAAGATGGCAAAAGCCAAAGGTGTAAAAGAATCGGTTATTGTTACAAAACATGCATTTAGAAATTCATTAATTACTGTAATAACAGTAATCGGACAGTCGCTAATTGGAGCATTATCTGGAGCTGTAGTCGTAGAAACGCTATTTGGAGTTCCTGGTATGGGATCACTGATTGTGAATTCAATTGCACGTAGGGATTATCAGGTAATACAGGCTGTAGTATTAGTAATGGCATTACTTAATGTAAGTATTAATCTGATAGTTGATTTACTATATGGTATCGTGGATCCACGTATACGGTTAGAATAATATGGAAAGTTGGTGAACGATAATGAACATTGAAAGTCTAGAGTTAAAAGAAATAAAAAGAGCATTAGCGAGAGAACAAAGAGGTTTAACAATTAAGAAAATCTTTAAAAATAGAATATCAATTATTGGCTTTGCTATTGTTCTAATTATGGTATTAATTGCGATATTTGCCCCAGTAATATCGAAAATAAGTCCATATACGGCAGAGGTTACAAAGAGATTATTAAAACCATCTTCTGACCATATTTTTGGAACCGATTCATTAGGAAGAGATGTTTTTAGCAGAGTAATATATGGAACTAGAGTATCAATGATAGTTGGGTTTTCCGTGGGACTTTTTTCAGCAACATTAGGTATGATAATAGGATTATATGCAAGTACAAATAAAATATCGGATAATATTCTTATGAGAATTTGTGACGGTTTAAAGGCAATTCCAAATGTTTTGCTTGCTATCACTTTAATGGCTGTTTTAGGTGCAGACATTAAGAATGTTATTATTAGTCTTACAGTAGTTAGTACACCAGGAGTTGCAAGAATTGCTAGGTCTTCTGCCTTAGTAGTCAGAGAAAATACTTATATTGAAGCAATGAAGTGTATAGGAGCAAAGCCCTCAAGGATTTTGTGGAGACATATTGCACCTAACATATTGGCACCAGTTGTTGTTCAGATGACTTTTGCGTTTGCTTCCGCAATTATCGCTGAAGCCGCTCTTAGTTTTTTAGGTGCTGGAGTGCCCTCTCCAATTCCTAGTTGGGGAAGTATTCTAAATGAAGGCAAAAATTATATTTTTAGTAGTGCATGGTGGTTATTATTATTTCCAGGATTATTTACGGGAATATCTGTGTTAGGCCTTAATTTATTTGGAGATGGTCTTAGAGATTTATTAGATCCTTTATCAAATTAAAATAATAGGAGGACTGTATAATGGAGTCAAATAAAGAAAAAGTTTTAGAAGTTTGCGAGTTAAGCACTATTTTTCATACAGACATGGGTAAATTAAAAGCAATCGATGGTGTTTCCTTTGATGTATATAAAGGCGAAATTCTAGGCGTTGTTGGTGAATCTGGATGTGGGAAAAGTGTCACAGCACAATCTATTATGAGATTATACGATGAGAGACGAACTGCCAGTTATGAAGGTGAAATTTTGTTTAATGGCAAAAATATTTTTGATTATTCAAATAAAGAAATGAAAAATATACGTGGTGCAAAAATATCAATGGTTTTCCAGGATGCTTTGAGTTCTTTAAACCCAGTGTTTACAGTTGGCAGTCAGATAATGGAAACTTTGATGATTCATCAGAAGTTAAGTAGAAAAGAAGCCAAAGAACGTGCAATTGAAATGTTAAGAATGGTTGGTATTCCGGCACCTGAAAAGAGATTTAATCAATGTCCTCATGAATTATCAGGTGGTATGAGACAACGTGCAATGATCGCGATAGCACTTGCGTGTAAACCAGAGTTACTAATTGCTGATGAACCAACCACTGCGTTGGATGTAACAATTCAAGCGCAGATTATGGATTTGATTGTGGATTTAAATGAGAAATTAAATATGGGAGTTGTGTTGATCACTCATGATTTAGCAGTGGTTGCTGAAATGTGTTCAAGAGTCATAGTAATGTATTTAGGCCAGATAGTTGAAGAGGCAAATGTAAAAGATATTTTTTCAAATCCCAAACATCCATACACGCTTGGACTGATCAAATCGATACCTAAAATTGATGGAGATAGAAGTGAAAGATTATTTATGATAGAAGGGATGGTTCCATTATTAAATCAGATTCCTACTGGCTGTAGATTTTCAACACGTTGTCCGCTTGTCACAGAAAAATGTAAATCTGAAATGCCTGAATTAAGGTCTATTAGTGAAACTCAAAAAGTTCGTTGTTGGGATGTGGAATAGGAGGAAATTATGAATACATTAAAGGAAGATGAAAAAAAGAATGTAGTCTTGCATGCGGAAGGTGTTACACAATATTTTCCAATTAAAAATGGCTTTGGGAAAATAGTAAATAATGTAAAAGCAGTAGATGGTGTAAATCTTGATTTATATGAAGGCGAGACGTATGGTCTTGTTGGAGAAACAGGTTGTGGAAAAAGTACATTTGGAAGAGCTTTAATTCGGCTATTAGAACCAACAGCAGGAAAAATAGAAATAAAAGATACGGATAATTTTGTGGATATTTCTCATATGAAGGAATCTGAGTTAAGAAGATATCGAAAAGATATGCAAATGGTTTTTCAAGATCCGTTTACATCCTTGAATCCAAGAAAAAAAGTTGGGCAGATACTCATGGAAGTGTTAGAAATTCATAATATTGGGAAAAAAAGTGATAGAACCGAACTAACCATGAAAATCATGGAGAAGGTAGGTCTTAGACCTCAGCATTTTTATAGATATCCTCATCAGTTTTCTGGAGGCCAAAGACAGCGAATTGGTCTTGCAAGGGCACTTATTCTCAATCCAAAGTTAATTGTATGTGATGAGCCAGTATCGGCATTGGATGTGTCTATTCAGTCACAGATTATTAATCTTCTTCAGGATCTACAAAAAAATGATAAGTTAACATATTTATTCATTGCCCATGATATGAGTGTTATTAAATATATTTCAGATAGAATTGGTGTAATGTACCTTGGACATATTGTTGAAGAAGCAAGAAATGAAGAATTATTTACAAATACAAAACATCCATATACACAGGCGCTATTAGCAGCGGTTCCATCTATCGAGGTTGAAAGAAAGAAAGAACGTGTTGTTTTAGAAGGTGAGCTACCATCACCAATCGATCCACCTACTGGATGTGTATATCATACCAGATGCCAATATGCGAAGCCAATATGCACACAAGTTGCCCCTGTACTTAAAGAGGTAGAGAAAAATCATAAAGTGGCCTGTTTAATGTATGATAAAGATTTGTCACAGAATCCGTGGGAAGAGCAAAAGTAAGTGTTCAGTCATGATAGGACAGAATTGAGGTATAAATGAAATACGAAAAATATTTGAATGAGATTAATTTAAAAGCGGATAAGATCACAAAAGTAAGTGATGCTATATGGGAATCTCCTGAATTAGCATTCTCGGAATATAAGTCAGCGAAGAATCTCATAAATTTATTAAAAGAAGAAGGCTTTGATGTTGTTGCTCCGGCTTATA
>Ga0302170_10000954_pt1 | contig 11335 bp, 7 predicted proteins | sample I_Fen_N2_1_FD_193492 | JGI IMG/M metagenome (GOLD analysis project Ga0302170, IMG submission 193492) | Peat permafrost microbial communities from Stordalen Mire near Abisko, Sweden - I_Fen_N2_1 | ecosystem: Environmental > Terrestrial > Soil > Wetlands > Permafrost | place: Sweden: Abisko...
ACTAGTTTATATTGTTTATCCTTAGCTAATATGAAATATATTTAGGAAAGCGTCTAAGTGAGTATCTCTCCTAGACGCTTTCGTATTATTTACTAATAAAGTGGATATTTGTCAGTTAATGTCTTAACCAATTCCATAGCCTTATCTCTATTGTTTTCTAGATCATCAATAAGAAGAGCAATTGATTCCGCAACAACGTCCATATCTGCTGTATTAAATCCTCTTGTAGTAACTGCTGCTGAACCAAGCCTAACTCCACTTGTTACAAACGGTGATGCTGGATCATTCGGAATTGTATTCTTGTTGCATGTGATATTTGCTGCATCAAGTAACTTCTCAACTTCTTTACCCGTAAGATTCTTGTTCGTTAAATCTACTAACATCAAATGGTTGTCTGTACCACCTGATACGATCTTAAAGCCTCTGCTTATCAAGCCATTGGCGAGCGCTGCTGAATTTTCGACAACATTTTTAGCATAATCTTTGAAACTATCCTCTAACGCTTCTTTAAAACATACTGCCTTCGCTGCAATCACATGCATCAAAGGTCCGCCTTGAATACCTGGAAATACTGCTTTGTTAAAGTTAAACTTAACTCCATTTTCTTGTGAACAAAGAATCATACCGCCTCTTGGTCCCCTTAATGTTTTATGAGTTGTTGTTGTAACAACATCAGCATAAGGAATTGGACTCGGATGTTGTCCGCCAGCTACAAGGCCCGCAATATGAGCCATATCTACCATCAAATAAGCGCCGACTTCGTCAGCAATCTCTCTAAATTTCTTAAAATCAATAATTCTTGCATAAGCACTTGCACCAGCTACGATAAGTTTCGGTTTACATTCTTTTGCAATCTTCAAAACATTGTCGTAATCTATAAGTCCATCTTCATTAACTCCGTAAGGAACTACGTTAAAATACTTTCCTGACATATTAACTGGTGAACCATGTGTTAAATGTCCGCCTGCATCAAGACTCATACCCATAAAAGTATCTCCTGGCTCAAGCATCGCAAAAAATACAGCCATGTTAGCTTGTGCTCCGGAATGTGGCTGAACATTTGCATATCCACAATCAAATAACTTCTTAGCTCTTTCTATTGCAAGTGTTTCAATCACATCTACATACTCGCATCCTCCATAATATCTCTTTCCTGGATATCCTTCAGCGTACTTGTTCGTTAATGGGCTTCCCATTGCAGCCATAACAGCCTTACTTACAAGGTTTTCTGACGCAATTAGCTCAATGTGGCTTCTTTGTCTTGCTATCTCATCAGCCATAGCATTTGCTACTTCTGGATCGAAGTTCAAGACTTCATCAAATGAATACATTTTATACCTCCGTTATTATATAAATAATTTATAGATGACAAATATAATGCCTATATTAATGATACAACAACTGCAAAAAGCAATTATTATACGATAAACAAATCAATTGCTTGTGACAATGCACTTGCATTTTCATTTAAAGATTCAGCCGCTCTGTTCAGATCTTCAACTGCTTCCATCTGTCTGTTCGCAGTTTCTGTAACTTCCTCTGCTGTTGCTGCTGTTTCCTGTGATACCGCCGAAATATTTTCTATTGCGAAAAGTGTTTCTGATTTGCTATCTGCAATATCATTCACACCACTTGCAATATTATTAACATTAGATGCAAGTTCTACCACCTGATCTTGAATATCAACAAAAACTGCTAGTGTATTTTGAAGCGACTTTTCTTGGATAGCTACTACACTCTCTGCCTGTTTTGCAGTAGTAACTGTTGCCTTCGTCTTTGAATCAATCTCTTCAATAATTATTCGAATCTTATTCGCTGATTCAACTGATTGATCGGCAAGCTTACGAATTTCACCTGCAACAACTGCGAATCCTCTTCCGGCTTCACCAGCCCTCGCTGCCTCAATTGAAGCATTCAATGAAAGTAAATTAGTCTGCTCTGCAATCTCATTAATTACACCAATAATATTCCCAATTGATTTTGAAGACTGTTGAAGTGCTTGTATTCCGACAATTACTGAATTTGTAATATTTACAGTATCTTTTACATTAGAATTAAGTTCTTCTATTGTGTCTAATCCTGTTTGAACAATTTCTTTTGTTCCTTCTGCTATTTCTGCTATTTTGTTAGAATTATCAGATACAATGTTAATCTTTTCAGATAGTACATCCATCTGACGCATACAACTTTCTGAATCACTCGCTTGTTGAACGATACCTTTTTCAATACCACTAATTGAGTCTGTAATTCCTCTCGTTGCATCGAGTAATGTCTTAGCACTATCTGTTACCGTCTTGGCAGAATCATCAACCGTTAAGGAAACACTTTTTGTCTCTTCTATCAGTTTCTTCATTTTACCAATCATATTATTAATACTTTCGGCTAGAACTTTAAACTCATCTTTTCTTTTTGATTTAACAACAACAGTCAAATCGCCCTCTGCTGCTTTTTCAAGTTTGTTCATTATATTATGAATTGCTGTACTCATACTTGTTGCTATAATTCCACCAACTGCTAATGCAATACCAAATGCTATAATTACAGCAAAAATAGTGATTAATTTAATGCTTCCTGCCTTGGCAATAATTACACTTTTAGGAATAACAGCGCATACTACAAAACCAGCATCATTTTTTGCATATATGAATAATTGATTCTCACCATTGTATTTCACATATTGAAATCCAGAGATATCTTGTCCCTCTACTGCTTTCTTATAAAAATCTTTATCTGAAAAATAAGTAGCATTACTATCGATACTGATATTCTGACTGCCTACAATTTCACCACCATCAGGAGCAATCAAAGCAACAATACTTTTGTCTCCTATATTAACGCTATTAAGTGGGTCACTAACAAACTTTTTATCTAAATCGACGAATATATATCCAACGCTTTTCATATTATTTCCGGTAAGTTGACGTGCATAACTTAAAGCATAAGAACTTGAACTCTTGCCATCTATGAAGGTATGTTTTGAAAGCCATGCGGTTTTATCCTTATCTATTACCTTTGCTTCAGCAGAAGCCGAAAGATCTGCATATAAACTATCTGGTGATGCCAACGTAGAAGTATAAAGGGAATTACCATATGAACCAATTATAAAAACATTAGATATTACATCACTACTACCGGCTATAGATGTTATTTGATCTCTAAGCGTAGTATATGCGGCTCCCTCTACTGTTATATCTCCAGCATATGACTTGGAATAATAATCTTTTAAAGTTTTGTTATTCGACAAATCGTTAGTTGTTGTCTTAACATTTGAAAACATAAGGTTATAATAATCTGCAGTTTTTTGGATGGTTGACTGTGCTGATGTTTCAAAACTTGAAACAATCGCTTGAGACGCTGAAATATATGACAAAATTCCTAATGCAATAATCAAAGCTACTGGAATCAAAAATGCACAAATTAACTTAACGCGTATACTTTGAAACTTTAGCATAAGTCTTGAATCTTTCTTTGTGGAAATCACATCCGACTTAAGCTCTTCAAAGTCACTGATTTTTTCATTGAATGCATGCTCAACTTCTTCTTTTTTATCATCGAGTTTTATTTTTTTTCCCGCTTTATTAGCCTTGAAAAGATTTAAAGCTTTTTGTTTTTTTGATGTGATCGGTTCAACTAATTTCTTAGAAGCATCATGGTTTCCTGGCATTATAGTTTCTTCTATTGCTGCCTCTATCTTTGTATCTTCTTCAATCTTTGCATCTGCCTCTATCTTTGTATCCTCTTCTATCTTTTCATCTTCTTCTATTTTTTCTTCTTCTTCTTCTTCTTCTATTTTTGCATCTTCTTGAATCGCTCCATCCGCCGTAGCAACATCATCATCTATTTTAGATACGGGTGGTGTAGCTGAATCTACATCCAAAAAATCAGTACTGTTTTCAGTTACAATAACTTCATCGAAAGTTGATACATTATTATTTTCTTCTTTTGTACCTTCAAGCTTTTGATCCGTTCCTTCATTTTTATCCATCGTAAAACCCGCCTTTTTATTATATTCCTTCATCAATGAAACACTGTACTTATTTTACTATATATTTCCTTATTTTTCAATGGTTTCCAATGCTAATTCTTTAAGTTGTTTTGCATCAACAACATTTGGTGCATCTGTCATAAGACAAGTTGCATCTTTTATCTTAGGAAAGGCTATAACGTCTCTAATGCTGTCTCTTTTTGCCATAAGCATAACCATCCTGTCAAGTCCATAAGCAAGTCCTGCATGTGGGGGAACACCAAACTTAAATGCATCCAAAAGAAACCCAAATCTTTCATAAGCATCTTCTTTTGTGAAACCTAGTAATTCTAACATTTTTTCTTGAATATTGTTTTGTGATATTCTAACACTACCACCACCGATTTCAGTACCATTCAGTACAATATCATATGCTTTCGCACGAACTGATCCTGGATCACTTTCAAGTTTGTCAAGATCTTCTTCCATTGGCATTGTAAATGGATGATGCATCGCTGTAAATCTATTTTCTTCTTCTGAAAACTCAAGAAGTGGGAATTCTGTAACCCAAAGGAATTTGTATATATTCTTATCAAGTAATCCAAGGCTGTCTGCTATTTCAATTCTAAGTGCACCTAAAACATTCCATACAATCTTATTTTTGTCAGATGAAAACAGAAGTAAATCACCTGGTTTTCCATCTAATCCATTAACAAGTGCCTGCATTTCATCATCCGTCATAAATTTACCAAATGATGATTTGAACGTACCATCTTCATTGATTGCAATATAAGCAAGTCCCTTTGCCCCATAGCCCTTTGCGAATTCAACTAGCGCATCAATCTTCTTACGAGGCATTGCACCTTGTCCAGTCGCATTAATGCCTCTAACTGATCCACCATTTTCAATTGCCCCTGTAAACACAACAAAACCACAGTTTTTCACAATATTAGAAACATCTTTTAATTCCATTCCAAATCTAAGATCAGGCTTGTCCGATCCAAAACGGTCCATTGCTTCTTGCCATGTCATTCTTAGAATTGGAAGTTGAACATCAACATCTATCACTTCTTTGAATAAATATGCCAACAATCTTTCATTTACTTCTATAACGTCATCAATATCAACAAATGATAATTCCATATCAATCTGTGTAAATTCTGGTTGTCTGTCAGCTCTTAAATCTTCATCTCTAAAACATTTTACGATTTGCATGTATCTATCATATCCAGAGCACATCAGTAATTGTTTAAATAACTGAGGAGACTGTGGAAGTGCATAGAAGTTCCCTGGATGAACACGGCTAGGAACAAGGTAATCCCTGGCTCCTTCTGGCGTACTTTTCGTAAGCATAGGTGTTTCAATTTCAAGGAAGCCTTCATTTGCAAGAAATGATCTTGTAAGTGTAGCAACTTTACTTCTCATAATTAAATTATTCTGAAGGTCAGGTCTTCTAAGATCTAAATATCTGTATTTTAATCGAAGCTCTTCCTTTACATTCGAATTGGCCTCAATTGGGAAAGGTGGAGTCTCTGCCTCTGAAAGGATTCTAAGTTGTGTTGCGCGAATTTCAATTTCACCCGTCGCAAGATTTTCATTAACCGATCCTGAACGTTTCTCAACTTGGCCAACAACTGCAATAACAAATTCATTCCTTAAACTATAAGCCTTTTCAAAGCCTTCTTTACCGATATCATTTTCATCAAATATAATCTGTAACAAACCAGAACGATCCCTTAGATCAACAAAAATTAAGCTTCCAAGATTTCTCCTTTTTTGAACCCACCCCATTACAGTTACTTCTTGTCCTATATTTTCATTACTTAATTCAGTACATCTATTACTTCTTTTTAAGCCTTTCATTGATTCAGCCATTTTTCTCCTCCTTGAACATATCTTTTAGTGGGTCATTGTAAAATTCCTTGAATTCGTCATAACCTTGTTGTGTAAGCTGTTCTTTTTGAAACTTTTTATTCTTATTCATTCTAACCACAAGAACTTTATCACCATTTTTTCTTGCATTCTGAGCCTCTGCAATTACATTGCATAAATTATTTCCTACAATGCCTTTTTCCAAAAGATATGCGATTTTCTTTGATTCAGTCGGTATTTTAAAGCCTCTTTCAAGAAGAAGTAATACAATACGTTCAAATCCAATTGAAAATCCACATGCTGAAACATCATTTCCTGTGAAATTTCCTACCATCTTATCATAACGTCCACCACCGCCACAACTTCCTCCAAATTCAGGTATAGAAATTTCAAAAATAGTTCCTGTATAATAAGACATGCCTCTGACTAATGTCGGATCAAATATAATTTCAAACTCTGCTGCCTTTGTGGTTTCAACACTCTCGATAATCTCCGTAAGACTTTCTTCTACCTCTTTATCAAGGTAACCGCTCAGTTCTTTTGCAAGATAATCCACACCATTGTCTGCTTGATCAATGCCTTTAAACAATGCAACATATTTATCTATGCTTGTCTTATCAAATCCGCTACTTTCTAATTCAGTAGCAACTCCATCAAGACCAATCTTGTCCATCTTATCTAAAATAATAAATACGGTATCATAATTTTCTTCTGTAAATCCACTATATGCTGCCATTGCCTTAAGGATTCTTCTCTCATTGATACGAATCTGAAAATTCTTGAATCCAAGTTTTCCAAGTGTTGTTGTTGTTGCAAGAATAAGCTCTATTTCTGCAAGATTGCTTGGCTCTCCAAGGATATCAATATCACACTGCATAAACTGGCGATAGCGTCCTCTTTGAGGTCTGTCAGCTCTCCATACATTACCAATCTGTAATGCTTTAAATGGAGTAGGAAGCTGGCTTGCATTATTTGAATAGAATCGAACCAATGGAACCGTCAGGTCATATCTAAGACCAGTATCTACAAGGTCAGCTTCTGACTGTGCCGTTTCAAGGTTCAGTTTTTCTCCACGTTTTAACACCTTAAATATTAGTTTTTCATTTTCTCCACCTTGCTTACTACTTAAATTCTCAATGTTTTCCACGCAAGGTGTCTCTATCGGTGTAAATCCAAAATTACCGTAGGTATCTTTTATTACGCCAATTACATAATCCCTTATCTGCATCTCCGCCGGTAAAATGTCTTTCATACCTGTTACAGGTTTCTTACTGAGTGCCATAACTGCTAATCCTCCAAATCTATATCATTTATTTCAATTTTACTTTTTTCTATCAATTGTAATGTCTCTGGTTCGTGAATCATTCTCTGAAATGTAATAAAAACACCCATGTCCATATTTTTAACTTCTTCTATCATTATATCAACAGCAGTATCTATGTCAAAAGCCCTTCTATAAGGTCTGTCAGCAATCAAAGCAGCGAATTCATCGACCACTCTTAGGATTCTTGCACCAAGTGGAATTTGTTCACCCTGTAAATTGCCTGGATAACCGCTCCCATCATAACACTCATGATGTCTGAGTACTGTCTCCATTAAATTATCTGAATAATGATAATCTAAAAGCAAATCATAACTTAATTTTGAGTGCATTCTCATATATTTCATTTCTTCAATGGAAAGTCCATTGTCATTTCTACCATATAGGTACTGAGAAAGTTCAAGTTTTCCAATATCATGAAGTAATCCAGCTAATGCTAAATCATAGCACTCTGATTCTTCTAAATGCATCGTTTTTGCCAGTGAATATGCAAGATTGCTTACTAATATTCCATGTGAAATGCCATCTTTAAAATCATTCCACATATAATTATTATTTTCTTTGTTGTAATCAACTATATTATGATTATGCTTAACCTTATTAACTGTTGTCCCGCCAATATATTGATTATTTATTTTTTTTTGTTTATCCATTATTAAGTTGGCCCCTCTAACTCTAAGATATTAATTAAAATTTATTTTCAGCAAAAAATTTACGTTTTCTATCTATCATTTCATCGATTCTATCGATATAATTTCTTACATCTTTTACATTTTCTATTCTTTCAACTCTATCGTAGTTACCATCTTCGCTATAAAAAATAACTTTAGAAGCACTACCAGCTCCAACAGCTATTATTGTCTGCTTCTCTTCCATAATCAGAACATTATAGATACATTCTTTGCCAGGTGTAGAATAGCCAACATTTTCAAAATTACCAGCCATATTTTTCTGGCGATACATATAATACGGTTCCAGGCCCATTTCCTTTGCATAATCTGCAGTCATAGCAACGATTGCATCGGTATTCACAAGCGAAACATTCTTATATTTTTCTTTTGCCATATTAATTGCTGCAGCACGTTTTATTGCTAGTGAATGTATCGTAAGGCTATCTGGGCTCAATTTCTTAATCTCTTCTAATGTATAATGTATCATTGCTTCGTCTTCCCCTGGAAGTCCCAAAATCAAATCCATATTAATATTATCAAATCCATTCTCTCGTGCCATTTTAAAAGTATCTATAATCTGTTGAACCGTATGTTTTCTTCCAATAATATCAAGTGTTTTCTGGTTCATCGTTTGAGGATTAATCGAAATTCTACCTACTTTATGAGACTTTAATACCAGTAATTTTTCCAAAGTAATACTATCCGGGCGGCCTGCTTCTACTGTTAATTCATACACATGCTCAACGTTGAAATTCTTTTCTAGCGCAGTAAGTAATCTGTCTAATTGTTCTGGCGAAAGGGTAGTAGGTGTTCCACCACCAAAATATATCGTATCTAACCTTCTATCCTTCATACTTTCAGAAACAAACTGCATCTCTTTGATTAGTGCATCTAAATAATTGTCTACTTCCTTTTCCCATATTGAAAGTGAAAATGAAGTAAATGAGCAGTATGAGCAAGTTGTTGGGCAAAATGGAATTCCAATATATAAACTATAGCCTTTAATATAATCTATGCTCTTTAGTAGCTCAAGTTCTTTCTTCGCTACTAAAACAACCAAATCAATCTTTTCGTCACTTACAAAATGCTCTTTTTTATAAAATGTTCTTATCTGTGCTTCGGGCACTCCATTATTTAGCATCTTTACTACAACTTTACTTGGTCTTACTCCAGTGACATTTCCCCAAGGCAATGTTTTTCCTGTCGATTTTACCAGTTGTAGATATAGTTTTTCCTTAAATTCATCATGAAGCTCACCCTTACTCCGTCCATCTTTTACAGGTGTCTCAACTTCAATTGTAAGTTGTGCTTCCTCATCTGGCTTTGATGTCACTTCTGTTCTTGGATAAAAAGATTTTACAAGGATATTTGCATCATCATAAAAATCGAGATCCTCTAGTTTTATATAAATCATATTATTAGTGTCCTTCACTGAACCTCATTGGCAAAATGGGTTGTACTTTTTTTCATATTCAATAGTAGTCGATTCTCCATGCCCTGGATATACTATTGTTTTTTCAGGTAATATCATCAATTTTTCTTTCACCGAGCGTATAATCTGCGATGAACTTCCTGTTGGGAAATCACTTCGACCTACCGATTCACGAAACAAAGTATCTCCACTAATTAAAACGTCTTCATCTAAGAAGTAATAGCAAGCACTGCCTTCGGTATGACCTGGTGTATGAATAACTCTTATTGAAAAACCTGCGATATCTAATATTGCTCCATCGTGTACATATTCATCAGCCTTAAGTTCAACGAGAGCTCCAAATGATGATGACAAATTCAAACTACTATTCTCAATTATATTTTTTTCTTGATCACACGCTATTAGTGGTATATTGAATTTTTTCATAATTGGATTTGCTGCCAATATATGGTCAAAATGTCCATGTGTAAGCAAAATCGCTTTCGGTATTAATCCATTTTCTGAAATTACGGATTCAATTGCCATAGGATTATCTGCTGGGTCAATAATAATTGTTTCATTTGTTGATACATTTATTATAAAATAGCAATTCGTGCTTACTGATCCTAGCACTTTTGTAATTATTTTGATTTTCTTTTCGTCCATAAATGTTAACCCGACCTTTCCTATACCATCAACCTGTAGTTCTTACAATATCAACTACACCATCAATACTTCTTAGCTTATCAACTATTTTTTGTAATTCTTCTTTACAGTGAATATCAAATCCCACGCTAATTGTTGCTTTATCATGCTTATTCACCCTACAATTCATTGATTTTACATCTATATTACTTTCTGTAAATATTCTTGAAATATCTACAATCAAAGCTTTTCTGTTATTTGCAAACATCTTAATTTCCGCTGTATACTTTTCACCAGTCGCTTCGTTTTTCTGCCATTCAGCATCAATGAGTCTTACTCTTTCACTTGCCGGAAGATTCAGTATATTAATACAATCAGTTCTATGAATTGAAATTCCTCGACCTCTTGTAACAAATCCAACGATTTCATCTCCTGGAACTGCACTGCAACATTTTGAATATCTTACTGCGACATCATGAACGCCTCTTACTACAATTCCACTCTTTGAATGTTTTGTTGGAGCACTTGTTTTGTCAATTTGTTCTGGATGTGAATCAAGTATTTCCTTATCTGTAATGGAAACTTTTTGCTTTTTATCAAATTCTTCAACTAATTTATTAACTACCTGTCCCTCTTTTAATCCACCGTGTCCAACTGACGCAAGTAAAGATTCCCAATCTCTAAATCCATATTTTGTAAGTGTTTTATCAACAAATTCAGGTTTTGTATAATCAGAAAGTTGAAGCCCTTTTGCTTTTGCGTATTTATCAATTAATTCTTTGCCTTTTATAATATTATCTTCTTTTAATTCTTGTTTGAACCACTGATTAATCTTATTTCTAGCCTGAGTGCTCTTAACAATTTTTAACCAATCTCTACTTGGTCCCTTAGAATTTTGTGATGTAATGATTTCAATTCTATCACCACTTTTAATTAAGTAATCAATTGTAACCAACTTGCCATTCACTCTTGAGCCAACCATTTTATTGCCTACAGCACTATGAATACTATATGCAAAATCAATTGGTGTGGAACCATTCGGAAGATTTTTAACATCTCCTGAAGGTGTAAAACAATATACGTTATCTGAAAATAAGTTCAAATCATTCTTAATAGAAGTTAAGAACTCTTTATTATCAGACATATCTTTTTGCCATTCCAGAATCTGTCTAAGCCAGCTAAGTTTAGCTTCTTCACTCTTTTCATTGCCTTCGCCAGTATTGCCCTCTTTATATTTCCAGTGGGCTGCAATACCATATTCAGCGATTCTATGCATTTCATATGTTCTAATCTGAATTTCAAATGGTTGACCACTTGATGAAATAAGCGTTGTATGAAGGGATTGATACATATTTGGTTTCGGCATAGCAATATAATCCTTGAAGCGTCCAGGAATAGGCTTATACATTTCATGTATAATTCCCAACGCTGCATAGCAATCTTTTACTGTT
>Ga0302170_10000955_pt1 | contig 11330 bp, 8 predicted proteins | sample I_Fen_N2_1_FD_193492 | JGI IMG/M metagenome (GOLD analysis project Ga0302170, IMG submission 193492) | Peat permafrost microbial communities from Stordalen Mire near Abisko, Sweden - I_Fen_N2_1 | ecosystem: Environmental > Terrestrial > Soil > Wetlands > Permafrost | place: Sweden: Abisko...
AAGAAAAAACGCTACTGCACTGACCACAGGCAGAACCCGTTGTTACGGTTGTTGTTGTTCGCGTTCACGTTACTGCTGTTGAAGTTCAGGTTGTAAGCGTTAGTGGCATTGCTGTTAGGTGTAGACGACCAATAGTAACCGTTGCTGCCTACATTGTTTGCACTGCTGCCAGACATGTACCCACTAGCAAAAAAAAGTGATTGTTATTAATGAAATGTCAATGCGGATAAAATAAATTAAACACAAAGGCAGACTGGAATTATCGACCGACAAATACACACTTCAACAGATTAAATGTAAATAGGTACTATTTTTATATTATCGGTAAACCACTTTGAATTTATATTCCACGCTCTATAAAGAATTTTAAAGACTCTACAGACTCTGGGATTTACTTTATTTACGAAATATTCTAAAGTTATTGGTTCCTACAGGATTTATGCCATGCAGCCAACTGTTTGGAAAGAGATTCTTGTCTTTCCGATTGCAAAGCAAATGTTTTTATCGATATTTGCTTCAGATCACGAAGCAAGCGTAATTGAAGCCTTACGATAACAAGCCGTTCACGTGCACCAGCCAATAAAGAGGTCTTATCTGTACAAGAATTGGCTCTATAAATATCTACCATAATATCCATAATATTCTGTTTTAGGCTTTCACCGATAGTATATCGGAAATCGCGTTCCAGATTACGACACATTTTAAACGATTCGATCAACAAGTCATATGCAGCTTTATATACTGGAAGATTTTCATATAATGCCATACAACTAACTTTTTAAGAGTTTCTGCATTTCGGCAACAAACATCAAACAGTCAACTGGGGTTGATGACGAAATATCGAACTCTTGAAGTTTACGAATAATAAAAGCATTATCATTCTGTATAATCGACTTTTTAACAGTAAAAGAAGTTTTTCCTGCATTGCCATTAATCCATCTTTTATAATCTTCAACATCTATCTTATCAGTAATAGATATCTGTATTCTTCCTTCATCAGGGTATTCAAGCTTGTCATCCTTAAAAAGCGTCCGCAAAGCCGACTGAGGAAAACCAATATAAAAAACAGTTGTAGAAACATATTTTACATATTTGTGTTTTACTATATAATCTACATTACAATGTTTAAGCAGTAAATAAGCAGATTGTTGATATGCCTTCCAAAACGCACCTTCTTTATATAGATAAATATTGGAATCATTACTTTCCTCAACTACTAGAATCTCATTGATCTTTGACATATTTTTTTTTGTAAAAAAAACCGCCTACGGCGGTAATAAATCCCGGGGGCCCTACCCCGGGAAATAAATTAAATAAATCCAAGGCGCTGCGCTTCTATTCTAAAGAAAAAACGCTACTGCACTGACCACAGGCACAACCCGTAGTAACGGCGGTAGCTGCTCGCGCCCACGCCACTGCTGTTGAAGTTCAGGAGGTAAGCGTAAGTGGCATCGCTGAGAGGTGTAGACGACCAATAGTAACCGCTGCTGCCTACATTGCCTGCACTGCCGCCATCCATGTACCCACTAGCAGGAAGGAAGAAATACTCACTGGTATTAGTAGGAATACCTTGCATAGGTGTAGCAGAATAACTCTTAGTTGCCGTTTCCGCATCAAAGCCACTGATATATGCTTTTTTCTTCAACCAAATGCCACCTGTGTGAGTAGTACCGGAAGCATCCTTCCAAGGAGTGGTGCTATCCCAATAAGTACCTGCGCCGATGTACATTTGGATCTGGACATAAGTTGGGCAGTCCTTGCAGCTGTTGGTGGCAACACCCGAAGTGATGGTATTATAATTAGTAGTTCCGGAAACATACGCTGCCGTAGCATCCCACATGTAATAGTTGTAAGAGTAAGTAGTTACTTGCTTATTCAATGTTACCTTATAGGATTTCATACTGCCCGAAGTGAGTGAGAAAGCGTTTAATGTTATTGTACGAGAGTACGTACTTCCATCAGAGGCGGTAACGGTTATGGTGAGTGTGCCGCTACGGGTATCGGGGAAAGTCATCAAATAAACAGGAGCGGTGCCAGAAGAGGCAGCCACGTTATTTACCGTCCAACTAGTAGCACCGGTTAAGGCGCTGCTGGTTACAGTGCCTGTATTATTGAGCGTAAAACTACCCGAAGCAGGAAGGAGGCTGCTGCCGGAAGTAGGAGTATAGGTGAAGACCACACTAGTTAGTGTGCCGGTAAAAGCAGCATTGGTCAGGTCGAAACGAAGAACCGATGTGAGATGGTTCATCGCCATAGCCGCAGGAACATCATTACCATTAACAGAAGAAACACCATACATAGCATCGTAGTTACGCAGATTGGCTACCGTACCGGTTTGAGAACCGTAACCGCTCAGAGATAAAGTGAAGTTGTCGTTTGAGGTATTGTACGTTTGAGTGTAATTACTTGCAGTGGGAAGGGCGTTGAAAGCATACAATGAATTATTGGCAGTAAATGAATACCCCTCTGCTCCGCTGTATGCGAAAGTAGTACTGCTACCGGTTCCGGTAGAAGCGAACGTAAAGCCTTGCATCGTACCTGCCGCTCCATTATGGGTGTATTTGTGGAACACTTGGAGGGCATCGGTGCTCTCCCATGTGGTTATCAAACCTTTTACTGCATCTGCCGTTTCTAGCACACGAGTAGTGAGGGAAGGCAGAGAGACGCCGATAGACATACTTCCAGAAGAAGTGATTACCGGATCACTGCCGCTATCACTCTGGGAGCAGCCGGAGAAAAGGCCGGCTACCAAGGAAAACAATATTAAAAGATGGATTCTCATAATTGCTACTTTTGGGTTACTTTATTGCTTTAAATTGATTGCTGTTAATAAGCGACAATCCTTAGCGATTTAATTCCAAGTATCACTGTCACCCGTATTATCGGTATAAGTCCAATCTTGCACTGCGGTAGTGCCACTCGGAGTCTCATTTAAAGAACCGGCAAAGCCGCCTTCGGTTTCTACCTGTAGGCGAAGCGTCTGGGGAGCTTCGTATGTGCTGCTGCTTACTTCTATTTTAGTATTATTCATTGCTGTCATCTTTAAAAATTATCAACTTAATTATATGAAAAACTTAATTTAAACTAGAGCTTCAAGATATCCTGAAGATATTTTAACACAAGCATATCCTAACCCATCAAGACAAACACCGACTCTCTTCTCGGACTTAACCGTTATAACCACACCGATCATACCGGCAAGTGGGCCTTTGATGATCCGCACTTTCTTGCCTCGTTCTAGCGGAATATTAATAAGGTTGACCGCCTCAGGAGAATAGTCGAGCATGAATTTGAATTTCTCCATTTGCTCACTAGGTATAACTGCAGGGCAATGTTCCCCGCATGCTACTATATAGCTAATAACAGAAGGCATTTGAAGAACTTGCCTACGTTGTAAGGAGGTTACACATACAAAGACAATCATCGGGAGCACCACTCTATTAACCAATTTAAGCCGATCGCTCCACTGACGATGCTGCTGCTGCAAGGCAACAAAATTTTCAATACCACAAGCCGTAAGCCTTTCGCTTATTCTTTGCTCATGATGAATTCTTACATAAACTGCCAGCCAGACCTTTTTAGGTGGTAAAAAGGAAGGATCAAGGCACGCTTCGCGGTTATCTGTCACAGAAACAGACAAACTTTTTTTATCCTTAAGTTGCGTCATATTCGTTAAAAAAATAACATCCGTATTTCCATTACTTCATAAGTAACGGAAATACGGACGTTCTCTCATAATATCAGCATATTACGATTCATATAATTAAAAGAATGGCAGCATTAGGTAAAAAATAATTGTCAAAAGGCTAAGAATGTCTCTATCCAGAACAGACGAATCTTTTCTAGATGTTAAAGCCCTCAAAACGGACATTAATTTTCATGAATATAGAAAAATACACTTTATATCCTATATATTTGCATGTAGTTATTATAGAAGATATACAACAAATTATGTTAAAATGGCATTAGATTATGGAAAATAGTATTATCTTTGCAGCAGTAAAGGTCCGTTACTTATGAAGTAACAAATTTATGGTTAAATTATATTGCATCTTTAATATAGGTGCAATTATTCAGATTAATTTCGCCTAACCTGCTGCTGCTGAATCCTTTCAAATAAATTTGCGTTGTCTTTATGGAACGATGTCCCAAAGATTCACTAATCATTTCGATCGGCGTACCCAAATATTTGGCTGTCGTAGCCCACGAGTGGCGAAAGGTATACGAAGAAACTTGACTTTTAAGACCCAATGATTTCGCCAATTCTTTAAGCTGCGTATTAAAATGCCTCAGAGCCGACTGGTACTCTACATACCCGGCATAGTCATACTTATCATAAATGCCGCTCAAGATATCGAATACATAATTGCAACCGTCTCCGCATTTCCGTTCCAGTTGGTTTACCAGACTTTTGGTTTCAGGCATCACATCGATACAAATTTTAGTTCCTGTTTTGGTGCGATGGTACTCCAAAGTTTCACCAAAAATATTAGAACGCTCAAGGTAGGCAAGATCTACAAAAGACATCCCGCTGAATTGAAACAAAATTTTAGCCATCTGCTGGGTTTTAAACAATTCGGGAGAGTTTGTTTTACCATAAAATAAATTATGAAGTTCCTCGGCCGATATCGCTTTCTTATGGCTGCTAATGTCCACACCTGTATAGACGCCATGAAACAACCGCCCGTCATAAGTTGCCAAACCCCGGTCAACTCCTTTATTATATATACTTCGAAGCATACGCATATAGGTGGATATGGTATTCAACTTCTTCTTACGAGCGAGCAAATAGCGATAATACAATTTCAATCTTTCCGGATTGATCTCGCTAAAAGGAATGTCCGTAGATTTACAGTAGCCTGTAGATTTACAGTAGTCCGAGAAAGAACGTAATGCGTTCTTATACAGGTGTGCCGTAGAATAACGGCCGCTTGTTTCCATTTTTACAATGCACTCTTTTGCAAAACAAGCAAATGTAATCTTTTTTTTCATGCGTTTTTACGAATTTATTAATTATTATTTAAAAGAGACAAGACTACTTACATAAAACGCAGCATTAGCATAAACTACTAAAAATGGGAGTTAACTTTTTGATCTATAACAAATTGTGTGAGTAATTAACTTTTAGCTTCCCGGCTATTCTAATGTGATTTAATGATTCCTACAAATTTCCTAAAGGATTCAATCCCGGATTGCACTACAGTATCGCTCCAAGGGCATTCAAGCCCTAAGACCATAGTAAATATCTCAACACTAATGGATTTTACCGGGAAATTTTTAATAATAATCCAAATTACAATTATCAAAATATTGATTGCTAAAAAGTTGCATGTATCGTTGATTTTTAGCATATTAGCAGCATTAAAACAAACAATATACAATCTCTGTATACACAACTTTATGCAAAGTTCACTAAATTTATTGAGATATGCAAGAATTTTGCCAAATATTTAAGGTTCGCTGAATAACTATAATTCATTGATATTAAATAAATGTGCGTTGATTATTTTGTGCATTGATTAAAAAAGCTTGGTATAGCTTACCAAACAGCCTAATATTGCATCTCGGATAGAAACTCCAAAAGAGCGAATGCCAGCTGGCAAATTCATTTTTGCCAGCTGTTGAATTTGATTACGCCAATTGGCAAAAATGAATTCGCCAACTGGCAGTAATGTATAACGAAAGTGGATGCACGGCTCACACTGCAAATACGTCGCTGCAGAGACACTTGCCATCTTTCAAAGAAAACATAAGCATCTTTTTTATTTCATCAGCAACAAATTCGAGTGCAAAGGCAGTTATTCTAAAATAAAAATCCTACTTTTGCAAGCAAGAAAAAGAAAATTTTTACTTAAAAGGAAAAAGAGATGATTTGCTTCCCAAATGCTAAAATAAATTTAGGGCTCAATGTAGTGAATAAACGTGCGGACGGGTATCACGATTTAGAGACGGTATTCTACCCCGTACAAGTACAAGATATACTGGAAGCAGTGCCTGCAGAACGATGTTCACTGACACTAACGGGGGCTTCGCTGACAGGTGAAGCCACTGACAATTTGGTGATGAAAGCACATCGACTCTTAGTTGAGGAATTGGGAAATAAGCGCGTACCTCCGGTAGAAATTCATTTGCATAAATTGATTCCCTGCGGAGCCGGAATGGGTGGTGGTTCGGCTGATGCAGCGTTTATGTTGCGACTGTTGAACGATCTTTTTCAACTAAATTTAACCACAGAACAATTACAGCGTTTAGCGGCAAAATTAGGAGCAGACTGTGCGTTTTTCATTGAGAATAAGCCAACGTATGCTACCGGTATCGGCGACTGCTTTGCACCGATCGATCTTTCTCACTTACAGGGTTGCCCGATTCTTATTGTGAAACCCAATATCTTTGTGAGTACGAAGGAAGCTTTCAGTCTGATTCGCCCGAAGCGACCCAAGGAATGCGTGCGCGAGATATGTGCACTCCCGATAAGTGAATGGCGCGAACGCTTGCACAATGATTTCGAGGATAGTGTTTTCCCTCAATTTCCGGAACTTGCCACACTAAAAGAACGATTGTATAAAACAGGAGCAGATTATGCAGCCATGTCGGGATCAGGATCTAGCTTGTTTGGCCTTTTCACTCCATCGAAGAAGGATGATTGTCTACGAGCAAAAGCCTCATTTCCCGAATGCTTTACGTGGGTTGGTGAACTTGACTAAAAACAGTCCTTTTGGACGAATCTTATAAATCTTCACGTTTTTTGCACCGTTTATGCACATCTTTTTGAGTGCCTAAACGGTGCTGATTAATTATTTGTTATTCAATGATTTACAAGCCTTTTTTGCGAATAGAAAAGAGACCTAAAACAAGCTCTTTTTTTCATGAAAGTCGTTACGTTTTTTTAAATGCATATAAAGAAATAAAGAATTAAAAGAAGTAATAACTACCAAAAAGGGGAGTGCGTGTTCGTACGTGGCTATTTAATACGAAGCACTCGAAGACTGTAGGGTTGCAACTCTATTTTCATTGCAGCTTCTACGCTAAGCTTCTCTTCACTGAGAGTGCTCTTGCGACTGTCGCCGGCACCGGTAAACAAATACGACTTCACACTTTTAGCTCCGGGTTGAAGTACCTGTACCGGAATATCTACCGCAGCAACTACCGGAAGCATGTTTACTAACTTCACAATTACATCGCCCGTTTTCTCATCGCGTACGATGCTCGAAGCTAAACGCAACTTGGCTTCATCGCTTACGTTTTTGCCATTTGCATCTTGTATGCTAAGAGCTGCCGGTTGATACTTGGTACCGCTATGCTGCCCAAAGAGCATCTGTACAAAATAGTTGGCTGTCGGCTTCACCTCGTTGTTGGTAAAATAAATTAAATCGGGATTCCAACTGCTCTGTCCTTCCTTTGCCAAGAGAGGAGCATACGAAGCCATCTCTACCACATCGGCATTACGCTCTAAGTTGCAAAGATAAACCGCTTCGGCTAAAGCATTGTAGACGTTGTTGCCGTGCGAAGCCCACTCGCCTAAATAAACGTGCGACTTGCTACGGTCGTACTGATCGTAATAATCTTGATTGTGCAAGAACCAAGAAGGGCTTTCGTAATAATGCTCGTCGATGAGAGGCACCTTCAAATCGGTAGCCGTGGCCCAACCCTCTTCGTAATCACTGCCTTCCCAGAAAGGACCTGCAGTACCTACGACTTTTAGATCGGGATACTTGGCATGAATACGCATATAGATATATTCGAAACGTTCTTTGAAAACATCACTGATGAGATCTTCATTACCGATACCCAACATCTTCAAGCCATAAGGTTTGGCATGGCCTCCTTGTGCACGAATCTTGCCCCACTTGGTGGTCTTGGCATCGCCATTAGCCCATTCGATAAGATCGATTAAATCTTGTGTATAAGCTTCCATCTGATCCATCGGGATGCCGCCTTGTTGACCGGCACCTCCGTCGCTAGAGTTCTGACAAGGCACTCCGGCGGCCAATACCGGAAGAGGTTCGCAGCCGAGGTCTTCACAAAAATCGAAATATTCTTGGAAGCCAAGCCCTACGCTTTGATGATATCCCCAAAGGTTAAAATCGCCTTTCCGTTCTTGCAACGGTCCGATGGTGTTTTTCCAACGATAGATATTATCAATGCCGTTACCGTGAGTTACACAACCACCGGGGAAACGCATAAAGCGTGGATGTAGATCGGCAATCGTTTGTGCCAAGTCGGCACGCAGCCCATTAGCACGACCTTTAAACGTTTTCTGCGGGAAAAGTGAAATCATATCGAGCGCTAAGCTACCTACAGTTTGAGGTTCGAGTTCAAGTTTGGCATTAGCACAATCGGCATTAGCAGTAAGTATCGCTTTCTGTTGATTCCAAGTTGCAGAAGGTGCTGAAACCGTAGTAGTAGCTAATACTTCGCCTTCAGGAGTCACCAAACGAACTTTCAGTTTACCACCTTTACCGGAAAGTTGCTGAGTGAAGAGCGAGAAGTTGTACTTCTCCCCTTTTTTCAGGGCAATGCCTTCAAAACCGACATTCGTAAGGGAAGCACCCGGCGTTTCTACCGTGAATACTGCATAATGAGGGGTATTGACATGAAGAGGGGATGCTTCTGAAACAGTAAAAGTGGCACCCGTGCCTTTCAAAGCCCAAGCGGTTTGTGCATTCCATTCGCGTCTGTCTTTCGAGGAATATTCGAAGTCACGATTTTGAATGAGCTCGGCATAAAGACCCCCATCCGCAGCACGCGAGATGTCTTCGAAGAAGATACCCATGAGTAGAGAGCTGATCTTCTTCTGCGACGAAGGACTGCTCGGAGTAAGAGTGGCTTGCAGCGGAGTTAGATTTGCAAAAAGCGTGGCATCACTTTGAAAGTTTTGAGCATACGAACGGTATTGATCGTCTTTTGCCAATACGTAACGCTGCAAGTTTTGCACCAACTCACGGGGAACTTTAGTTATCGTACCCGAAGCGGTTGCATCGAGTGAAGCGATTGAGCGACGACTCTCTAAACGCGAAGTACGAGGTATTACTTTTGCGGGAGTAAACGCGTGGAAGTCGCTAGTTGAACTCATACAAGCAACGGTATCTTTATCCGCTGCTACAGAAAGCCAAGTTACTTCATATTGGTTACTTTTGGCATTCCAGTTTGCTTCGGGAGCTAAACAGTTTGTTCCGACTGATTTTAACGTAATATACGATTGTGGCTTCCACAGAATCAGATCTTTCGAAGTAGCATAAGCCAACACGGCATCCTTTTCGTTCACACTCCAAAGTGCATGAAAAAGTCCGTCTTGCCCCTTCCATACAAAAGGAGTGAGCATACGTTTTTGCCCACCCCACGTACCATAATCGCTTTTTACAAAGCTAAAGTTAGAGCCAAGCAGGCTCCATTCTTTTCCTTCGGCACTCCATGCGGCATGTAGGCCGTTTCTACCTCCATTTTGTATAGTGGCATACGTGTAAAGATACAAAGAATCAGGTTGATTTGCAAAAGCAAGAGGCGTATTTAAGGCTAAAACTGAAGCCGCTAAAAAAGGTACTGCTCGTAAGGTTTTTGTGATTTTCATCGTTGTTTTTTAGATTATTACGTATTTATTGATTTCGCCACAAAGATACAATAATCGGGCGTATTGCCAAAAGGATAAACTAAAAAAAAAGCAAAAAAACACTTGCAGAACCCACAGAAAAGCTGTACCTTTGTGGTTCATAATAGAACAGACCATTTACAACTCAATAGGCATGTACGCTGCAAATTATCAAATACGTCAACTAGTCGCGCTACTTCGCAGTCATGGGGTACAGCATGCAGTACTTTGCCCCGGATCGCGCAATGCGCCTCTGGTACAAACTCTAACTTCGTGCAAAGATTTTACCTGCTACAGCATTGTGGACGAACGAAGTGCGGGTTTCTTCGCCCTCGGACTTTCCTTGGCACAGGGAGGTGCACCTACGGTAGTGGTCTGTACCTCCGGATCGGCACTACTAAATTTAGCTCCTGCGGTAGCTGAAGCGTTTTATCAAGGGCTCCCGCTAATTGTGATTTCGGCCGATCGCCCTGAGGCGTGGATCGGACAGAAAGATGGACAAACACTTCCACAAGCACAAGTGTTCGGTTCTTTGGTGCGCAAAGCGATAAACCTACCGTTATGCAGCGGTACGGAAGATACGATCAATTCAAGCAACGAAAAAGAACGAAATTGGTTCAGTAACCGCCTCATCAACGAGGCTCTACTGGCGGCTACCCAAAAAGGCAAAGGCCCGGTACACATCAATGTTCCTATCGCGGAACCTTTATTCGACTTCTCGGCAAAAGAGCTTCCTACCAACGAGAGGGTTATTCAACGATTTGCTCCACAGGGCGTTTCTCCTGAAAAAGTGATTCCACTGCAACAGGCTGAGAAGGTGATGATTGTAATGGGACAGATGCAGCCAAGTGCTTCGCTGCAAAAGGCGCTGCAAGAATTGTCTAGTCACGGCTGTGTAGTAGTTACGGAGCAATTGGGTAACTTTCAAGAGGCCGATGAGACGTTTCACCCCGACTGGAATTTGACGTTCCAATATGCACAGCTAGCTGATGAAGAGACCTCGAAAACGCTACAACCGGACGTAGTTCTTTACTGTGGCGGCCATATTGTGGCTAAGCAGCTAAAAAGTTCTTTACGAAGCGAACGGTGCAAAGGAACGACTTTCATTCAACTAAATCCTTCGTCGGAATTAACGGATACATTTACTCGGACCACGTATATTGTGGAAGCGGAGGTAGATGACTTTTTAACTCAATGGGGTACTTCACTCAAGGAAAATGCTTCCACAAAAGGCACTGAAAAAGGCACTGCAGGAAAAGCTTTTGCTGCTGCTTGGAAGGCATTGACGGAAAGAGCACACGAGGCTTTAAAGACGATGACCTACAACCATGCCAGCAGTTTATATCACGTAGGGCAGTATTTGGAAACATTACCCAAAAACGGATGTGCAGTACATTTGGCCAACAGCAACACAGTGCGTTTGGCTGAACTGGCTACAGCACCAAAAGGAACTCGCTTTTATTGCAACCGCGGAATAAACGGGATCGAAGGATCACTCTCTATGGCAGCGGGATTTGCAGCGATAGAACCCGGAGAAACACATTTAATAATCGGCGACTTGAGTTTCCATTACGACTGTAACATTCTTTACCACAGAGCGTTGTTTCCACGGCTCAAAATTCTGGTACTCGACAATGCAGGAGGAGGAATCTTCCGTACATTGGGAGGACTTCAAAATGCTTCCGGATTGAATTATATCGCAGCTACGCCACCGCAGGAAGCTTTGTCAATAGCATCAAACGAC
>Ga0302170_10000956_pt1 | contig 11326 bp, 8 predicted proteins | sample I_Fen_N2_1_FD_193492 | JGI IMG/M metagenome (GOLD analysis project Ga0302170, IMG submission 193492) | Peat permafrost microbial communities from Stordalen Mire near Abisko, Sweden - I_Fen_N2_1 | ecosystem: Environmental > Terrestrial > Soil > Wetlands > Permafrost | place: Sweden: Abisko...
CAGCTCCCGCCAAACTCAGCCACCTTGTCGGCAATTCGTTCTCCGTAAGTTGATGGCTGTACATCATCATCCAGCTTGTCGGTCAGTGTTGTTTTATCTTTCAACGATTCCAGCACCGTTTTTTCCAGCGAAGTTAGTTCGCCTATCTGTTTAGTAAGAAAAGACTCAATATATTTTTCACGATAGCTGTTTAGTTCCGTTCCGGATAAAAATTTGTCCTTGGAAAAATTCGGATGATCTTTCAAAATAATATCCATAATAGATTTACGGACTGATTTTCCTGATATTTTTTCGGATGCCGGAAATTCAACGTTTGATAAGTCACTTTTAAAGTTATCCATATAGTTCGTTTTCTGTTTTTTATTATCGGTTTGTCTGTTGCAAAAATACATTTTTTCAGGCAAAGTTCATTACAGTTCTTTATTCATCTTCGAATATGTAGTTCCTTACTTTCAAAAAAGTTAAACAAACTTGTATTCAAAACAATAAAAGAGCAAAATATGTTTTGCTTTCTTTCTGGTCAATAATTAATAATCCTGTAAGCGGGGTGCAGCGCTCAAAGTTGAAGATTCCGGATTAGCAACTTTCTATTTTTTGAATATTCCGACAAAACTCGCTTTTCATCTAAAAATGTGTGGTTTATTCGGGATTTTTTACGATCTTTGTGCCCCAAATACACATATAAAAATTTGAATGAAGACAAACAATGAAAAATGGCAGGGAAATTCGGGTCATAAATCGAATTCAGGTGCCGGCCGTGATGGTAAACCGTTTGAGAAACGTGATGTGAAATCGATATTGAAAGGATCACGTGGAGCTGCAAAATTTGGTTCGGACAAACCAGCCCGTGATGATAACCGCACATTCGGAAATTCGGATTATAAGAAAAAAGATGACAGTCGTCCTGCTTATGGTGACAGAAAACCTGCTGGAAATACCGATAATCGTCCTTTTGGAGAAAAAAGATCATTCCACAGTAGCGGAAGTACAGACAGACCTGCTTACGGAGATAGAAAACCGTATGAAAACCGCGAAGGTGGTCGTCCTTCATTCGGAGAAAAGAAATCATTTGAAAGCCGTGGTGATAAACCTGCTTATGGAGATCGTAAGCCATGGGAAAATCGTGAAGGCGGTCGCCCTGCTTTTGGAGGAGCTAAGAAACCCTGGGAAAGCCGTGAAGGTGGTCGTCCAGCTTTTAATGGCCCTAAAAAGCCATGGGAAAATCGCGACAGTAAACCCAAACCTTGGGAAGACCGCGTTGATAGTAATGGTGAAAAAGCATATGGAAGAAGCTATAATAATGCATCGGACGATGAACCACGTGATGGCAAATTAAGTTTTAGAAAACCAGGTGAAGGTCAGAAATCGGAATTCATTGAAACCCGTTATGATAATAAAAAGGATGGTGTAACTTTTCGTAAACCGGTTCGTAGAGCTGGCGATAATTACGATCCTAACTCAAAGTACAGTAATAAAAAGCAGCTTGAATTTAAGCAAGCGGTTGTTGATCTGACAAAACCTCTCCGATTGAATAAATTCTTAGCCAATGCGGGAATTTGTTCCCGTCGTGAAGCTGATGAATATATTCAGGCTGGTGTCATTTCGGTGAACGGTGAAATTGTTACCGAAATGGGTACGAAAGTATTGCTTACCGATAAAATCATGTTCCACGATCAACCTGTACATTCTGAACGTAAGGTATATCTGTTGTTGAACAAACCGAAAGACTGTGTAACGACTTCGGAAGATACACACGATCGGACAACAGTACTTGATTTAGTGAAAAATGCTTGTAGCGAACGTATTTACCCTGTGGGTCGTTTGGATAGAAACACAACTGGTGTTTTACTGTTGACTAATGATGGTGATTTGGCTTCAAAACTGACTCATCCGAAATACGACAAGAAAAAAATCTATCATGCAACTCTTGATAAACCGCTTGAGAAAGCAGATTTTGAAGCTGTATTGGCCGGTATACCGTTGGATGATGGTGTAATAGCTGCCGATGCATTGGAATTTGTAAAAGAAGGTGATTTGAAACAAGTGGGTATTGAAATTCACTCCGGTCAAAACCGTGTAGTACGTCGCATCTTCGAAAAGCTGGGATATAAAGTTATTCGTCTGGATCGTGTTTTCTTTGCCGGATTGACAAAAAAACAACTTCCACGTGGAAAATATCGCTTTCTGAACGAACGTGAAATCAGTATGTTGAAAATGGGTGCTCACGAGTAGGTCACAGATTTATTTATATATAGAAAATCCTCTGCAACTTTTGCAGAGGATTTTTTGTTATAGGGGACATACTCAAAGCAAATAAGTAAGTAATGCGAATCAGTAGTTGAAAAAAGTAGTCCGTAGGACTTATATGTCCATATAATAAAGAGATATGCATATTTATTGTCCGTAGGACATTCACATTTTACCTTGTTTATCCCCTACGGGGAATTGGTTGTATCTGTTTTCATTTTCTATTGATATATATTCCCTACGGGAAATAACTCACTATAAATAGAATGTGTATGTCTGCAACTCCTGATTCGCATAAGTAATAATATATAACGATCTATTTTCTGAAAGCAATATTCAGAGAAACAGTCTTGTAACTCGTAACTATTTACTTGTAACTATTAACAATAAGGTTTATGAAGAAGGTGGTTATTACCGGCGGAACCGGATTTATTGGAACTTATATAGCTAAGCGTTTTCATGAAAGTGGTTTTCTAGTTGTAATTGTTTCGCGCTCTCCGGAACATGTTTCCTGGTCTCCCGTTGAATTGATAGAGGCTTTTGAAGGGGCGTATATGGTGATTAATCTTGCAGGTAAAAGCATAAATTGCATTCATAATGAATCTAATAAGAGTGCAATTATTCAATCGAGAATCAATACGACTCTGTGGATTGGTAATGCAATTGAAGCTTGCAAAGTGCCTCCGCAGCTCTGGATTAATGCTAGTGCTACCGGTATTTATAAGCCGACAAAAGATTATCCGCTGACAGAAAATGAAACTCAGTTGGGTAACGATTTTTTATCAGATGTTGCACGACAGTGGGAACGAACTTTTTTTGGATTTAATCTGACAGATACCCGGCAAGTTGCTCTGCGCACTTCGGTTGTGTTGGGTAGAGATGGTGGAGCATTAAAACCTTTGGTAACTCTGAGTCGACTTTGGCTAGGAGGGAAGCAAGCTGATGGTAGTCAGATTTTCAGTTGGATTCACATCGAAGATTATTTTCGAGTTCTGATTTTTCTTTGCGATAATGATTCGGTTCGGGGCGTGATTAATTGCACATCACCTGATCCGATAACTAATAATGATTTTATGCGAACAATCCGAAAGCAACTTCGGGTTCCTGTCGGAATTTGTGCTCCGGCTTTTGTTGTTAAATTAGGTGCCAGGTTGGCAGGCACTGAACCTGAATTAATCCTCGATAGTTCTTATGTCTTGCCAAAACGATTGCTCGATGCCGGTTTTCAGTTTGCTTATCCGGATATTGCTAAAGCCCTTCATCACTTATTGGAATAAAACAAAAAAGTCCTCCGAAGAATTTTCGGAGGACTTTTTTGTTTTTACATTTGTGGTGGAGGACCATCATTGCCACCACTATTTCTGGGTGGACGATCTCCTCCGTCGCCTGGGCTGCCGGGACCAAATCTATCGAATCTACGCTCTGCCGGATTCTTTGCGCCGTTGAACTTGCTTATCTTGTATGTAAAGCTTACCAGAAAATAAGTTGTGAGTGTGTTGAATTTGCTGTATTGAATATAGTTATCGCCAATTGTTTGCCGATAGTTTAATTGTTGATGAAGAATGTCATTTACTTTTAATGATATGGCTCCTTTGTTATTAAATAAGGTTTTATCAATATATCCGTTCCAGATAAGTTGGTTTTGATCGGTTGCGGAGTATCCCTGCAAGGTGGAGTAATTCAGGTCACTTCCAAAGTTGATATTATAAGGTAAGTGTAACACAATATTTCCTGATCCTGTCCAGTCTTTGGTTACTGCTTCTGTTGGGTTTAGATTATTCTTGGTGTTCGAATACTTAAAACTTCCTTTAACTCCAATTTCAATTACATCTTGTGTGAATGTAAGTGCAAGTGCTTCTCCGGCATTGTAACGACGTGTATCGCTCAAATCGCCAAGTGGAAGATTATCTGTATCTATTGTTTGAGAATTTAAGTTTTTTGACGAATAGCCGTAACGTTGATCCAGACCAAACGATGTACTGGTATTGAAATGTAATCTTTTTTGAATAATAGGTGTGTTAAACATCACATTTCCCATTATACTGTAAGGCATTGTACCGGAGTTTACGGTTTGGCTGTACTGTTTCCCTGTTTCGTCGTATATGCTATTGGTGACAAGAGCATCTTTGGTGGCCTGAACATTCAAAAAAGCATTGAATGAAGAAAAAACCTCACTATTAAAAGCAGAATACATGACCCTGAAATTATGACTGAATGATGGGTTGAGATTTGGGTTGCCCACTATTTCATTCATCAGGTTCGAATTGTTCTTAACCGGTTGCATCTGACTGATACTTGGCTGTGATGTTTGTCCCCGGTAATCAATACGCATAAATTTTTTCTTCTTGAAATTATATTGAAAGCGGGCTGTCGGCGAGAAGTTGACAACATGAAGTGCCGGAATATCGCGCACAGAACCATCGCCATAGGTTGTGTTACTGATTGTCTGCGAGGGTTCGGCTTTGGCTCCCAACATGAAGTTCCATAGTTTTTCGACATGGCGGAAGTTCATCTCTACGGTTTCACTGTAAAAATTATTATCAAAATTGTTACTGTACGTACTGTCTTTGAGCGTGTAATTATTGCTGAGAGGATCTTTATTGTATTGATCTTTCTCTGCTGTACTGTTTGACATTCTGGCTGCAATAGCTGTTTCCAATAAATTCTTTTCATTCCATAGAGGCTCTACATATGACATCCGTAAACTGAAATTGTATTGATCCGAGTTGTTTTTTGTATATTGATCTATAGATGTAAGTGCACCGGCAGAGGTTTTATTGGAGAGATTATAGCTTTCACTGTTTGATTGTACAACTTCTGTTTGAAGATTTGTCGTTAAAGTACGCCCTTTTTTTGACGCGAACTTATGGCTGAAAATAATATTCAAATTTGCATCCAGCGATGTGCCGTTACCACTAGTACTTGAGTTTCCTACTGTGGTGGTATCGGCTCCAGTCAGGTACGAATAACTGTTGCTACTGTTGGAAAACGAACGGTTATAACCGATAGTAGGTTGAAATAAAATAGTGTTCAATGTGTCGGGTTTCCATTCGGCTTCTAACCGTAAATTGGCTGAGTAATTTTCGGGATTAGAAATGCTATTAGAATGGTTGGTGTATTTAGAACCGGAAAGGTAACTCTCGTTGTTGTTTTCTGTAATCGACTCATTTGTTGAGTGATTAAACGATACGTCGCCACCAATTTTTAATTTAGAGTTTAGCGGTGAGTTGTGATTAACTCCAAAATTTTGAGTTTGAGTAATTCCTCCACTTGGGCCCCCCATTCCGGCTCGTCCACGCCCGCTTCGAGTGGTATTCGTGTTGTTGCCGCCGGCTGTTATGGCGGTTTGCGAATCTCCATCCATGATGTTTATAAAACTATTAGCATCATATCGGGCATCGTTATTTAAATCTAATCCTGCGCCACCGGTGATATTACCAAAAGTCCCTCTTTTCCTATTGGGTTTGGTGGTTAAATTGATTATTTGTTCCGTGTCGTTATCTTCAAAGCCTGTGAGTTGTGCCATATCCGATTTTTGCTCCAGTACCTGCACCTTTTCAATCATGTCAGCTGGTATGTTTTTGGTAGCCATTTCTACATCGTCGCCAAAAAACTTTTTACCATCAACCCGTATCTTTTTTATTTGTTGTCCGTTTACGGTTATTGTACCGTCGGTGCCTACTTCTACTCCGGGTAATCGTTTTAATAAGTCCTCTACCACAGCATTTTGATTGGTTTTAAATGCCGTTGCATTATATTCCAGCGTATCGCCTTTTACTACCATTTGGGCTGCTGTACCTTTAACTTCTACTTCGCCCAACAATCTCGAATTTTCTTGCAGATGGATGGTTCTGAGTATAATGTTTTTACTGTCCATAATGATTCTTTGGTGATAATCAACATAGCCCACCATGGTTATTACTAAGTTGTAATTTCCTGGTTTTACTTTGTTCAGCATAAAGTTACCTTTTTCATCGGTTTGCGTTCCCTGTACATACACAGAGTCTGGTAAGTGTAAAAGTCTGACAGAACCCATCTCGATGGGTAATCCGTTTTTTCCATCGAATACCATGGATTGAATGCTGTGCTGTGCAATGACCGACATACTGCTAAAAACAATAATGGTTGCAATAAGTAAAATTTGTCTCATAGATGAATATCAATAAATAAGTATCAATTTTAGAACTTCAGGATTAAAAAAAAACAGTAAGCCGGATATTCGTCCGGTATAGCATTTTTTTTTGTTTGTTAGATTTGACGAATGCAGAGGTAAAAGGTTTAATTGGGGGTACGCTTTTTTATTAAAATGAATACAGAAATCTAAACTTTCAGATACATGTAAATATAGATTGGCTCTGGTTTGAATCCCTGTGGCAACTATTTTAGCGGATGGAATTTAATTGATCTTTTAAACTCTTTGAGAAATTGCGAGACACGGGAATCTCTGTTTCTGTGTGCTTTAAAACAAGTATAAGTCCTTGCGAATTGCCTTTTACTTGTGCAATTTTGTTTGTGTTGACCATAAATGCTCTGTGGCATTTCAGAATGGCAGGGAGGGTTTCCAGTTGGGATTCAGTTCTCTTTAAGGTTGATCGAAGAAGCGAACTCTTCAACTCATTGTTTTGGATATAGAAAATCTCAATGTAATTACCTGTTGATTCGATATATAGTAGTTGGGATAGTTCTATCTCAAAGTGATCTTTTTCGTTATCTGCCACGAGATAGACGACCGTATTGTTGATTGCCTCTTTTTGTGCATGCAGGCTGCTGTTAAACTCCTGTGCCGATTTTAAATTTTCTGATAGCATGCGGTTTTGGGTCATGACTGTGGTGATAACTATTGGAATAATGCCTACAGCAAAGGTGTAAAACTGAAAAATCAAAAAAGTAGATAGATACCACGATGAGTTTAGTAAGGATGTATAAATGGAGTTGGCTAATCCGATGCTAAAAATGATTACTAATTGCCAGATAATTTGTTTTTTTATTGTCCAGTCATCATTTTTCAACCAATTTTTCATTAAAGATTGGATAATATAGGAATCGAAGATGAGTACTATCAATGTTACAAATCCGTATCCGAGGCAGATAAGTGTTTTGTAGATTCCACGATAATTTGATAGACCGAAGGGTTGGAAAATGAGTAGGAACAACCCGATATAGATGCAAAACAGAATACGTGTTTTCCATTTGTTGTTGTCTTTGAACGAATAGTGTTGGTTTAGGTAGTCCTTAATCATAGTTTTTTTGTAGTTAAAAAGAGCTGGTGCTTTTTTTTGTTGCAAATTTAAATAAAACTCCCCGAAGCTGAATGATTTTGTATAGGTTTTATATGCTTATAACGCTGATATAAGATACCTGCCTGTAATGACCCGCTAAAAAAAGCAGACCGATTCTCCCGAACCGGTCTGCCTGTATATAAAAATCTTAAAAAAAGAAAGTATGGCTGAAATTCAATTGCAAATATAATGATTTATTTTAATCACAATGTTTTTTTGCTGTTTATTTTATTTTCCCGAGTCTGCTCTCACGTCCCATCCCGATTCCATTTCCCCGGCTTCCGTTGCGGACGCGTAGGCAATTAAAGCGAAGTGTATTTGCTGCTTTGTTTGTTATGTTTTTATTATATCCAACTTTAATCATTGTCCAATTGCTGGTACTACGATTGATTCCCAATCCAGTCATGGCCCCTTGTCCTAACCGGCTTATTAGTTTAAGTAATGGCATAATTTAAAATTTAAAAGTTTTATAATGCAGATTTAATGCTTTTGTCATTTCTAAAACAGTTCGTATTTAGAATAAGTTGGGAAGCTGCGATTGATTTAAATTTTTATTTATTTCGTTGTATAAAATAAACCCATCCGATTTTTATTTGCTCTCAGGTGATTTTTTTTGTGCTTGCCCAAGTTGGGCAGAGGAGAATCGGTTTCACTTCTTGCTTGCCCAGGCTGGGAATGGAAGAATCGGTTTTACTTCTTGCTTGCCCAAGATGGGAATGGAAGAATCAGTTTTACTTCTTGCTTGCCCAAGTTGGGGATGGAAGAATCAGTTTTACTTCTTGCTTGCCCAAGCTGGGGATGGAAGAATCAGTTTCATTTCTTGCTTGCCCATGATGGGCAGAGGAGAATCAGTTTTACTTCTTGTTTGCCCAAACTGGGCAGAGGAGAATTTTCTTTTTGTCGTACGGTCTGATTCCTTTTTTGTCTTGACGGTTGCAACTTTTGAATGCAACCAAGGCTTTAAAAAAAAACTCCCCGATATGCATCAGCATATCGGGGAGTGTCTATTGTCTTTGTTCTTTGCTCTTTTGTCTCAGAACTTATTTAGCCATTTCGATAGCTACAGCCACTTGTACAGTAGCTCCAACCATTGGGTTGTTACCCATTCCGATGAATCCCATCATTTCTACGTGAGCCGGAACGGAAGAAGAACCCGCAAACTGAGCATCACCGTGCATACGTCCCATAGTATCGGTCATACCGTAAGAAGCAGGACCTGCACCCATATTATCAGGGTGAAGGGTACGTCCGGTACCACCACCAGAAGCAACCGAGAAATATTTTTTACCTTGTTCGATACATTCTTTTTTGTATGTACCGGCTACAGGGTGTTGGAAACGTGTTGGATTTGTTGAATTACCTGTGATTGATACATCTACACCTTCGGAACGCATAATGGCTACACCTTCGCGAACATCATCAGCACCGTAACATTTAACTGCAGCACGAGGTCCGTCAGAGTATGCTTTTGTACGAACTGTTTTCAATTCGCTTGTGTAATAATCAAATTCAGTTTGCACGTAAGTAAAACCGTTGATACGAGAGATGATCATAGCAGCATCTTTTCCAAGTCCGTTCAGGATAACGCGTAATGGTTCTTTACGTACTTTGTTAGCCGATTGAGCAATGCCAATGGCACCTTCGGCAGCAGCGAATGATTCGTGTCCGGCAAGGAATGCAAAACATTTAGTTTCGTTGCGAAGCAACATGGCAGCCAGGTTTCCGTGACCAAGACCTACTTTGCGGTCTTCGGCTACTGAGCCTGGAATACAGAATGCCTGTAAGCCAATACCTACTGCTTCGGCAGCATCGGCAGCTGAAGTACAGCCTTTTTTGATGGCGATAGCTGCACCAACAACGTAAGCCCATTTTGCATTTTCGAACGCAATGTTTTGAATGCTTTCACAAATTTTGTAAGGGTCGATGCCTTTAGCGTCACAAATAGCTTTGGCTTCGTCGATATCTTTGATACCGTATGTATTTAGCGCCGCGTTAATCTTATTGATACGACGGTCATAACTTTCAAATAACATATCTTTTGTAATTAGATGATTTGTAAATTGGTTAATTGGGTTGTTAACTGTCAACTAAGAACTGTCAACTGTCAACTGGTTTGACTATTCGTGTCTTGGATCGATATATTTCGCAGCATTGTCGAAACGACCGTATTTGCTGGTCGATTTTTTCAATGCTTCGTTAGCATCAACACCCTTTTTGATCAGATCCATCATCGGACCGAAACGTACGAATTCGTATCCGCAAGCTTCACCATCTTCATCCAATGCCATACGGTTGATATAACCTTCGGCCATTTCCAAATAACGAACACCTTTAGCATTTGTGCTAAACATAGTTCCAACTTGCGAGCGCAAGCCTTTACCTAAATCTTCTAGTCCGGCACCGATAGGCAGACCGCCTTCCGAGAAAGCCGATTGTGTACGACCGTAAACGATTTGAAGAAATAATTCACGCATTGCTACGTTAATAGCATCACAAACAAGATCGGTATTCAACGCTTCCAGAATTGTTTTTCCGGTAAGGATTTCGGCTGCCATAGCAGCTGAGTGAGTCATACCCGAACAGCCGATAGTTTCAACCAATGCTTCTTCGATAACGCCATCTTTAACGTTCAGAGTTAGTTTACATGCACCTTGTTGAGGAGCACACCAGCCGATTCCGTGAGTTAAACCTGAAATATCTTTTATTTCTTTCGATTTTACCCATCTGCCTTCCTCAGGTATGGGCGCAGGACCGTGGTTAGGACCTTTTTTTACAACACACATGTGTTCTACTTCGTGCGAATAAATCATACTTTTGTTATTTAGTTAATATAAAAATTAGTTTGATTCTGGATTCTTCTATTCGGACACAAAAGTACATTTTTTTTATGGCTTATCAATGAGTTTTTTCCCCAATATGCTTATAGATATGAACATTTTTCGCTCTGTTTTGTTAAGGGTTGAAATGTCTTCTAATGATATTTTCAAGTTTGTATTTAAAATGGAGAGTATGCTTAATTTTCACCCAATCACCAGTGTTGCCGATCCGCTTTTTATGAATCTATTCAACCTTTATGTGCTGGCTTTTCCTCCAACAGAGCGGAAGAGTTGGGCGGGGCTTGAGTATGAATTGAGCTACGAAAAGCGCTTCCATGTTTATGCTTTTATGCAAAATGACAAGTTTGTTGGTTTTTTGAATACCTGGCTTTTCGATCGTTTTTATTATATCGAACATTTTGCAGTAAGCCCGAATTTTCGTGATCAGCATATAGGATCGGAAGCTTTACAAATGTTGATGTCGCAAATAAAATTACCGATTGTTTTGGAGGTGGAAATGCCTAATAGCCCTGCTGCTATCAGACGTATTCAGTTTTATGAAAGGCTTGGATTTTCGGTGCTTTCACACAAGTATGCTCAGCCCCTTTATGAGGATAATGGATTTTTATTACCAATGCAGTTAATGAGCAACAATCTTCACTTTGCCAGTACGCATTTTGAGTTTATCAAAGAAAATCTTTATACGAATGTGTATCATTATGAAACCGAAACCGAACGGAAAGAAGAGCTCTGATTTGCACGCCGAAATTTTTTCTTATTATCTTTCTTAGCTGATTGTTTTACTCAGGTAGTCATAAATCTCCATGCCAGCCATGCCATGCCGCCCATTCCGGTTGACAGTGATTTCTCGTCAATCTGAAAAGTGGAGCTGTGCAGACCTCCGGTGTTGGCATTTACTTTTCCTTTTACTCCGAAACGAAAGAAGCAACAGGGATATTCCTGAGTGAAAAATCCAAAGTCTTC
>Ga0302170_10000958_pt1 | contig 11321 bp, 9 predicted proteins | sample I_Fen_N2_1_FD_193492 | JGI IMG/M metagenome (GOLD analysis project Ga0302170, IMG submission 193492) | Peat permafrost microbial communities from Stordalen Mire near Abisko, Sweden - I_Fen_N2_1 | ecosystem: Environmental > Terrestrial > Soil > Wetlands > Permafrost | place: Sweden: Abisko...
ATTATTATATTTTCTTGTTACCTTTACCAAATGAATCATATTTATCTCCCATTTACACAAACTAGTTATAAATATTAACGCTTCCTGTTTTCCCTTCATACTTAACTCTTGGATTTTTAGAATCATCATTGCATACTTTAACATTAAGAGTCATATCTGAATCATTCACTATATTAAGTTTAATTGTACTCAAATCCGAATTTGAAACTCTTGAAGAACTCATAATCAATAAATCAAGTGTGTTCCCAGGCGTAAATGATACAACATTATTATAATTAGCTGCTGGATATGTAGTATTACCAATCTTATATTGAATTGTATAATTTCCAACTGAACCGGCTACCCTTACCGTTACCCCTTCAGTTGTATTACTATTTGCTGAGATGATCGATTCCCTTGAAGCATCATCTTTTTTCCCAATAATACAAGAATCCACATCTGACGTAGATGCATTTAATAATATAAAATAATCATACTCGCTTAAAATATACTCGCCATTTTCATCAATTAGATCCGATTTACTTGAATCAAATGCATTTGAAGAAAAAATATTATCTGTTCCTGTAGACGAATCAATTTTGGGTGCTGTAAACGGACGTTGACTTCCAGTAATTGCATATGTAGACAATGTCATTGTGCCAGAAACCAGACCCGTTACTGCATTGTATGACATCGCAATTGAATCAATAGAATTTTTACTATAGTAATTATTTACAAATTTGATTAAATTCTTCCATTGATCATATTTTGCCTCATATGTTAAAGTTAATGTTGTCTTATAACCTTGCATATCAGTAGAATATACTTTTAGACCTGATGCGGATGGATTCGTTGAATTGTCATTACCAAATGTATAAATCATTGATGTATCCGATAAAGTTGTACTTTTAATCCATGATCCAGTTATCATTTCTAATTTACTTATAAACGCTAAAGAAGCATCCTGACTTGTTCCATTTGAATAATTTGAGAATATTAGATTATATGTATTTTTATAATTATTAGTATCCGCAATAAATTTTTCACGGTTACTATTCTTTTGAACCAAATCAGTTTGCTTTTTTTTAAGTGTAGATGCTTCCTGGTTATATTTTTGCGTTAAATCAGTCAGATTCTTATACCCCAAATAATAAGCGCATGTCAAAATGACAAATGCAAGTAATATCAAAAGAAGTTTTTTATCTTTTTCACTTATTTTCAAATCTAAATTAAATTTGTTCATTATATACTCCCCCTACTTTGCTGTTGTTGCGCTCTGAATAGAGTCCATATTTACAAATTGACAGGTAAGAGAAAAAGTCACCGTCACGATATCATTCGCATCTTTTGTCTCTGTTTCACTTCCAATTTTTACTGCCGATATATTATTTACAGCGCTCAGTTTTTGTATTAACAATGCAATTGAACTCTTGCTACTAGCCCCTCCAGATAGTGTCACAGTTCCATTCGTAACATTCATATTTTTTATTGATACATCAACTGGCATCTGTGTTTCTAATGTGGAAATAAAGTCAGCCAATACATCGTCATTATTTAAAGTTAAATTTTTAAATGTCTGTGCATCTGACGAGATATCCCTTGCTTCATAATATTCACTAACCACGCTTTCAATATTTTTTATGCTATCCACATTCTTTTGTATTTTATCTCTATTTGCTTTCGCCGATATCATTGTAACAAATGGGTATAGAATTAAAATAATTGAAACAATAATTGAAACCGTTAATATAAGTTTAATTGACTTTCCATTATCTTTAGCCTTGGAAATTTCGACGATATTATTTGGTACAAAATTGACCGGTGCTATAAATGCTCCAATATTAGTAATGTAATCGGGAAGCACTGCTGCATCTAGATTCATTTTTTTATCACATGTCACATCCTTTAATTTGTCTATCCTTACCAATGGTAAATTCAGTTCACGTGCAAATAATTCAATAAATCCAACAATTGTTGTGGCATTTCCAATTACAAAGGCTTTTTCGATTGGCTTATTGGTATTCCTTGTTATGTAATAATCAATAATACGATTCACATTGTTGACCAAATATTTAAAAGATTCAATTACAGCACCACCAGTATCACCAGTGACATCACTATGCAATAAATTTTCAGTTTGTAATTTTTTAAATGCCGGTTCATATTTGATTGAAAATGCATCCATTATAGCATTTACCAAAACAGATTTTCCATATGGGATTGTTCTTTGTAACTGAAGTACATTATTGTCAAATATATTTACAATTGTCACATCATTCTCAACCTGAATCACAATGCTTGGAACTGCATCAATCTGACGTTTCAGTCCTTGATATGTACTATTACCTGCATAATCAATTGCTTTAATTGTAAATTTCAATAAAGAAGATAAATCATAATATAATCGTATCATATCTGAAGGCGCCGCCATCACTTGTACTTTTATCTTATTTTCATCATTTACGAGATGTTCCAAAACCGAATATTGGATAATGTATTCTTCTATATTAACAGGGAAATGCTCTGTCGCATTCGTATTTATAATATCAGTGATCTTATTATTCTTAACATTTGGAATCTCAACTTCTTTTGTTGCAATTTTAGTTGAAGTTACGGAAAACACGACGTTACTTGTAGTGATTTTGTTATCCTCTAAAGCCACTTTAATTGTTTTAGCCAATGAATCTATGTCTTTAATCATTCCATCACTATAGGACTTTTCTGGTGTTGGAACAGTAACTGCTTTATGTACTGTAATTAATTTACCAATTTTTGATATTTCACATATCTTAATATACTCATTATTAATTGTTATACTTAATTTTCTAGCCTTTGTTTTAATATCCATTATTCTCCCCATTCCTGTGGATTGCCTTAGCAATACACAATCTCAAGATTTCCTCCAACCTTTTTCCTCCAAAATCTTAGGAAGGAATCCTATATACTTAAATACTTCAGATACCAGTCAATTATCTTATCTCCATATAATATCGTTATAAATATACCCGCAGATAGATATGGTCCAAAAGCTAACATATGATTTTTGTTATATACCTTCATAAGTATTAAGTGTATGATTGCCCCTAATATGCACCCCACAACAAATGCAAGCATAATATTCTTCCATCCTAAATATAAGCCGGCCGCTGCCATCAACTTAATATCACCACCACCGATGCCGTTTCCCTTAGTGATAAAAAAAATAATCATCAAAAATCCACTAATTACGCAAAATCCTATTAGCGCATCTAATAGATTACTAATATCCATAATAATCCTTAAAACAGCCAACACTCCAATTGAAATATTTAAAGAAAATGGTATTTCAAATGTTCTCCAATCAATCACTGCAATCACAATTAAGATTGAAAACAAAAAACAATTTAATATGCTAAGCAGCGTGAATCCACTTACTGTAAATATCAGCACATACCCAACACCATTCATTGCTTCAATCAATGGATATTGCACCGATATCTCATCTCCACAGTTTCTGCATTTACCTCTTAAGATGATGTAGCTCACCAGCGGTACTAAATCGTACCACTGGATCTGTTTGCCACATCTCATGCAATGGGATCTGTTCGTTACAATATTCTCTTTTAATGGGAGTCTATAGATCAATACATTTAGAAAGCTCCCTAAAACTATTCCGTAGAGGAATATAATAACGAACAGTATTATCTCTGGTTGCATATTCTTTTCATCCTTTAGTTATTGTCTCTTTAAATTGGTACGATTACGCTGTTAAATTAATTTCCTGTTAAGTATGCTTTTCCACTTTTATCACCATAATAAAGGTGATCCACAGTGATTGAATCAGCAGTAGCAGTACCATCAGCAGCATCTGTAAGCGCAACTGTAACTTTTCCATTAATAATAATAAACTTAATATTGGTATTTACAGCTAATGCTGCCGTTCCAGTATTATTCAGTTTTACATTGCCGGTCAAAGTAGGAAGTGTTGACATCCCAGCGTACTCTTTGACAAGTGTCGTAAATTTATCTGTTGAAGTTGAGCTTAATACAGTTGTCAATGATATAATCTTTCCTGTTTTATAAGCAGTTGTTGTATCAAAAGCAGTATTACCTTCTTCATCACCATAAGCGTTTAAAATTGCTGTATAGACAGTATCAAGTGCTGAAATATCCTTTGATTCTTTGGCCTTAGGAATGTTATTCAAAAGTATTGGAGCCAATATACCAACCAATACTGCCATAATAGCAATAACGACAATCAGTTCCACTAATGAAAAACCTTTGTTACCTAATCTCTTTTGTTTGTTTTGCATCTTTTGTTTGTTTTGCATCTTTTGTTTGTTTTGTGTCTTTCCCATCATTACTTCTCTCCCTTATGTATTAATTTATTTATATAAATTTCGTTTCTGTTTCACGATATTAGTAAAACACGAAATTATATATGAAGTTGACTGCATTTATCACTTTTTCATTTGCAAAATGGATACAATCACCCTATATTATGTAGCACCTTCTATCCAAGCGTACTGTATAACTGAATCATTGGGGAATAGATTGCCATAATCAATGCTCCTACGACAACTGCCATTACTAAGATAATCATAGGTTCCATGAGTGCTGTTACCTGCTGCGTTGTAATCTCAACTTCTTCATCATAATAGTTCGCTATGTTATTAAGCATCTCCTCCAAATTACCGGTTTCTTCACCGATATTTGTCATATGTATAACCATAGCCGGAAATAAATTAGTTGCACGAAGTTGCGTTGATAACGATAGCCCAAGTCCAATCCCCGACTTTACTTTCATCAAAGCATCCTTAAAAATCACATTATCCATAGTCTTAGCTGTAATATCAAGTGCATCTATCATCGGCATACCCGCCACTAAAAGTGTTCCAAAGGTCCTCGCAAATCTTGCGCATGCCGTTTTGGTAACAAGTGTACCAAACACAGGAAGCTTAAGTTTAATACTTGCTATTGTATGCAAGCCATTTTCGGTCTTAACATATGTATTATAGCCAACTATCACTGCTACAATGATTGCTATTAATATGTACCATCTATGAGTAATAAAATTACTCATGTCAATTACGAATTGTGTAAACGGCGGCATTTTTGTTCCAATATCATCAAACATCGCCATAAAACTTGGAATAACAAATGCCATCATAACAATAACTACGCCTATCGCTACAATACAAAGCACCATTGGATACATCATTGCTTTTTTTACCATACCCTTAAGCTTTGTGTCCTTTTCAAACTGAACAGCCATTCGTTCAATCGACATCTCCAAGCTGCCAGATAACTCACCTGCTGATATCATGTTAATCAGAAGTGATGGAAATACATCAGCCTCTAATCTCATTGCATCTGCAAGATTTTCACCCTTTTCTACATTGCTCTGCACATTTTTCAAAGCTTGTCTAAGTGACTTATTCTCAGTTTGCTCGCTTAGCATTTCTAATGCACTAATTACGCTAACGCCAGCTTTTAATATACTGCTAAATTGTCTGCAAAATACGCTTAAGTCTCTCGTTTTAACTTTCTTTACCCCCAAGCCAAATGAGAAATTAATATCCTTATCCAAAAAAGTCTGAGTTTTTATGGTAATAGGAGTGTATCCATCTGTCTTTAGCTGTCTAGCCACCGCCTCTTTATTCTCTGCTTCAACAGATCCCTTTTTCTCCTTACCAGTGACCGAAACCGCATTGTACGAAAATGTCTCCATATCTTGTTCTCCCACTTTAAAATAGATATTTAACACAAAAAGTTAGCATATAAATATTAAAATTAATATTTATATGCTAACTTTTTGTACTTTACTAAATTATATCACATTTGTTTAATTATGGAATACTTTTTATGAAATTAATTATTTTTTTTATATAATAAATGTAATTCGACAACAATTGTCATAATTCTACATAAGTTGTCTTTATTTTTAACACAATATTTTTCGTTCCATTGCTACAGAATCTTGTGCAAAACCAATTGCATTCTCTTTATCAATAAGTCCACGCATGTATAAATCTAGAATAGAATCATCCATTGTCTGAAGTCCAGATTTCTTATTTGTTTGAATAATGGAGCCTATTTGAAAGGTCTTGCCTTCACGAATTAAATTCTTGATAGCAATATTGGCATGCATGACCTCAAAAGCTGCCACACGATCATTGTGATCTATTGTTGGCAGTAACTGCTGCGATATTACTGATTCTAGAACCATTGCCAACTGAATTCTAATCTGTTGCTGCTGATGTGGAGGAAAAACATCAATTATTCTATCAATTGTACTTGCTGCGCCAATCGTATGCAATGTTGACAAAACAAGATGTCCTGTTTCAGCTGCTGTTATAGCTGTAGCTATCGTTTCAAGATCTCTCATCTCTCCTACAAGAATAACATCTGGATCTTCTCTAAGAGCTGCTCTAAGGGCTGCTGCATATGAAAGTGTATCAAGTCCAATTTCTCTTTGATTAATCATAGCTTGTCTATGTTGATGAAGATATTCAATTGGATCTTCAAGTGTTATTACATGAACATTTCTTGTATTATTAATTTTATCAATTAGGGACGCTAGTGTTGTCGACTTACCACTTCCGGTCGGTCCTGTAACAAGAATGAGTCCTCTTTTTTTACTGTATAAATCCACTACTGACTGTGGTATGCCAAGTGCCTCAGGTTTAGGTATAATCATTCCAACAACGCGCATAGCACAAGCAACAGAACCTCTTTGTTTAAATACATTTACACGGAATCGGCCTACTTGGTTTAATGAAAAAGCGAAGTCTACTTCACCCTTTTCATTAAATATACTGGTTTGATGTTCATTCATAATACTAAGTATTATACTCTCAGCATCACTTGGCGTAAGTTTGGGATAATCCAAATCAACAAGATCACCCTGTACCCTAACTCTCGGTGGTAATCCTACTGTCATATGAATATCTGAAGCTCCTAACTCTTTTGCTCTTTTTAGTAACTGTTCAACTGCTACCATTACTGCTACCTCCAATTATATAAATTAAAATAAGCTTCGTACTTTTAATATTGATTATCCACTTCATATGTCGCTTTAATCATCTCAGATACTGAAGTTACTCCCTTACGTACATATTCTGCTGCTGCTGACTTCAAAGTATTCATGCCTTCTTCAACGGCTATATCTCTAATCGCTTCTGCACTTGCACGTTTCGTAATCATATTTTTAATTTTGGGAGTAATCGTCATAATCTCATATATACCAATACGTCCAAAGTAACCTGTATTATTACATAATTTACAACCACAAGGTACCTGTATTGTAAATTCCTCATCCAAATCAAGTCCAAGTTCATATTTTTCTTCATCTGTTGCTATTTTAGGTTTCTTGCATTTACATAGTCTTCTTACCAAACGCTGTGCAATAATACCCACAAGTGAATCTGATATCAGATAAGGTTCAATCCCCATATCTTGAAGTCTTGAAATAGAACTTGCCGTACTGTTCGTATGGAGTGTACTAACTACTAAATGTCCTGTGATGGATGCCCTGACCGCAATCTGCGCTGTTTCAGTATCTCGGATTTCGCCAATCATAATAATATCTGGATCTTGTCGAAGAATTGAACGCAATGCATTTGCAAAAGTCATATCAGCCTTATTATTAACCTGTACCTGGTTAATTCCATCAATATTTGCTTCGATAGGATCTTCAACAGTTATAATATTAACATCTTCACAATTCAGTGAGCTAAGAGCTGTATAGAGCGTTGTTGATTTACCACTACCGGTTGGTCCTGTAACGAGAATGATTCCATGAGGATTTTTTAAAATGATATCAAATTTTTTCAAATCTGAATCTGTGAGTCCAAGGTCTTTCTTTTCCTTTTTAAATCCTTCCTTAGAAGCAAGGCGCATAACAACTTTCTCTCCGTAAAATGTAGGAAGATTAGATACACGAATATCGTACTCTCTATTATCAACCATCTTTGTAATACGCCCATCTTGAGGCTTTCTCCTTTCGGATATATCCATTCCAGACATAATCTTAAGTCTGGCAATAATTGCACCCAGAAGTGATGGATCATATGTAATAGCTTCGAACAAACTACCATCAACACGATACCGAACACGCACAAATTCTTCAAATGGCTCGATGTGTATATCACTAGCTCTTTGTCTTACTGCCTGTTCAATTACATTATTAACCAGCTGAACAATAGGTGCGCTTTCCACATCTTCTTTTCGAGCCTTTTCTTCTTCACTTTCTATCTGTTGAACTCCAAGTTCTTTCTTATAACGGTCTGCAATATTTTGTGCCTGCTGTCTACCAAATATTTTATCAAGAAGTGTCTTGATCTGTGCTGTATCCGCAAGCATTGGCAAAACTTGTTTTCCAGTTATAATATTAATATCATCCATTGCAATGATATTCATTGGATCAGCCATAGCTACTTTAATTACACTCATATTATTTCTTTCATAGCCAAGCGGTATAATCGTATATTTTCTCATTGTTTTTTCATCTAGTAAGCGAAGGAATCTATCCTCTATTTCTACGGTTCTTACATCAATAAATTCAATATTCAAATATTCACAAAGTACATTATTTAAATTATCCTGGGAAATATATCCTAATTCAACCAACATCTCACCAAGCATTATCCCCTTGGATTTTTGCTCGGAAAGTGCTCTATTAAGTTGATTTTGATCAATAATACCCCTCTGTAACAAAACATCCCCAAGTCTTACTTTTTTTCTGTAGTCCATAATATCTCCTCGAATTATTTTCACATAATCTAAGTATAGCATTTTGTTTTCTACAATCAAAGTTCTTTTGGTAAATATTTACTTTAGTTTAGTCCATTGATTTCCGTAATCGAATAAGAACTTTCTTTACTGCCAATGACCCTACTATATATATCATCGTAATTCAAACCACATATATATCTTGTATTTTGATTATCATGAGCAATTACACACTTTTCATCATTTGTAATAATACTATCTGGATACTCAAATGCAAAATATATATCTGATGTTGTTGATCCATTGGAAATATTAGCTTTGAATAAAAGATATATGTAATTATTGGTATTTACCTCAGCATTTTCTTTTTTCTTTAAATAAACTGCCTTTACCAATGTTGTATTATTAACCCACTCATTATTATATTGAAACAAGTACGAACTATCATTCGTTGCTTTGTAAAACATCCTAAACTTTAAACTCTCTGTTTCAGTTTTAATTGTATCTACCGCTTCTGTTTTGATTGTATTGAGAAGCTGCATATCTATCTGTACAGCGTCAGCCAAATAGCTGTTCACTTTATCTACTTTATATTCTTTTGTGTAGCTCGAAACGATATAACCTCGTTGTGTCATTTCATCTTCTGATGCATTACAAGTAACAATAACAACATCGCCCTTAGATATATTGGATGGATTTTGTATTGTAAATGATAGATTCTTCAAATCATCTTCTGTCCATTTATTAGTTACGTTAGCATAGGCTTCAGGACTAATTCCAGCAACCGTAACATCTATATTTTCAAAAACGTCAATAACCTTTCCATCTCCAAGCCCACTCACCTTAACACTATATTTTAATTTGTTAATATCACATTCCACTTTTTTTGCTAAAACTTTATCATAGGAAACGGTTATTCCCACGCTCTCACCATTTGATAGATTGCTTCCATTTGTTTCAACAGTAATAGAGTCTATCACAGATTTAATTTGGGCTAAAACTTCAGTGTTTTTCTCCTCACCTGCTAGTTGAACATATAGTTTAGCCGTGTCAACTTCATAAAGGACCTTCCCTCTACTTTGTAAACCTGAATAAGTGACTTTAATATAATCCGAAATATTTACTGTTCTGTTACTTTTAGGTGCAAAACTTTTAATTAAAATTAAAGCTATAGCGACAATTAGCACTGCTAATAATATAATTACTTTTAGATTAATTGATTTCTTTTTAATGATATCATTCATACTTTCAGTTTAGCCCTTTCGTTGTGCCATTGAGTCATTTTTTTTATTTCTTATCTGCTTGCTCTTAGCTCAAACTTAATAGTAACATAAAAGTAGCCGTCACACAAGGTAACGACTACTAGCAATATTTACATTTTAATTAAATTTGTGTTACATAAATCATAATTTTAGATTACTAATATATTCCTAATATATTCCTAATTTTGTCAATATCGACATTACTTCTGTCATTGTTGCTGGCTTAGTTGGTAATGTATATGATGCAGTAGCTTTTTCACTAAATGTAATATTCATTACACCATTAATTGATTCGTCACTATTTGTTAATTTTGCATTCAATACAATTATATCTTTTTTATTTCCGGATTCACCTTCCGTTTTAGCTGTTGCAGTGATATCAGGTTTAATTTCTTCTGACTTAATTGTACTTTGGAATTCTTCAATCGATTCTTTAAATACTTGAGCATATTCAGTTTTTTTACTTGCAATTGAAGTATCACCCAATTTATCAATATATGTAGTTATATCAATATTTGCTAATGCTGTAAGAATTTTATCTGAATTTTCAGGTGTAATTACCATGTTCAGTACATCATCTTTTAGTGTAAAAAATGATGTTCCTGATTTTTCAGAAGTTTCTTTTATAATACCAAAAATTATCTCAGTCACTTTCTTTGAATCGATTGAGGCTGTTTTTGCTGTAGACAAGTCTAATTCGCTTGTATCAACTCCCAATGCTGAAATATACTGCATAAGTTCGGTCTTTGTTATCATTACATAATCACTTGATAGCGTGACATAGGCTTTGAGCATACTGTAAGTTGGCTCTAATGTTGTTATAAAATCCATTGCCTGTGTTGCATTAATATATACTGCGTCATCAGTAAGAAACAATGTCGTAACTGGTGCATATGTCCCACCATCCATTTTATACTGAATCTCTAATGCGCTAGTATTATCACCCATGTTAACTGCAACCATTTTAACGGAAAAATTTGTATCGCCTGTTGATTGCTTTACTGCAAATACCATTTCGCTATCTGCTTGATTTACTTCAAACGAAGATAATTGATTCACTGCATCGTCAACAGTTTTTGATTTTGTTGTACTTCCACATGCTGTCATTGACAGTGCCATTGTTGCCACTAAAAATAGTGCTACTAATTTCTTTCTCATTATAATTCTCCTCATATTTTGATACTATTACTTACCGTTTCTGCTCAATACAATATTCATCAAGCAGTTGCCTAATTCATAATAGCATCCTATTATTTATTGTATCCTGTCACAAACACAAGCTCAATCTTATCATTTTTGAGAATTATTGTAAAGGGCCCTTGTATATTTTTCCAACCATAGTGTCTGTTTGTCATCCAAATATGGCGC
>Ga0302170_10000973_pt1 | contig 11232 bp, 13 predicted proteins | sample I_Fen_N2_1_FD_193492 | JGI IMG/M metagenome (GOLD analysis project Ga0302170, IMG submission 193492) | Peat permafrost microbial communities from Stordalen Mire near Abisko, Sweden - I_Fen_N2_1 | ecosystem: Environmental > Terrestrial > Soil > Wetlands > Permafrost | place: Sweden: Abisko...
ATATTTTAAAACAGAGAAAAATGAATAAAGTATTAGATTCAATGCATGATCACTATATCATTTGTGGTTATGGGAAGACCGGAAAAAGCGTATTAGACGATTTGTTGAAAAAAGGGTTTGAAGTTGTACTTATTGAAAATAATACCGAAAGAAGCGAGCGATTAAAAGAAATATACGGGCAAAAGTTCATACATATTGATGGCGATGCTACAACAGATGAAGTATTGCTGAAAGCAGGAGTGGAAAGGGCAAAGATTCTGATTTCCGTACTTTCAACCGATGCCGAAAACCTCTTTGTAACTTTGAGTGCCAAAGATTTGAATAAAAACATCAAAGTAATAACACGAGTAGCCGAAACAAATTCGACCGAAAAGTTCAGAAAAACCGGAGCCAATTTCATAGTTTCGCCTATCGAAATAGCCACAGAACGTATTATTTCAATCGCAACTTCGAGCACCGATTTTTTCAGTTTTGTTGAATTTGCAGGAACGAAGGAAGAAATGAAAGACTATAAATTCGGACTTGTTGAAATAAATAAAGATAGCGACCTGATTAATAAAACATATCGTGAAGCAAACATCCCACACAGAACTAATTTGGTGGTAATAGGATGTTATACATCCACCAGTGAATTGCAGGTAAATCCAAAAGCGGATAACTACATAAGTCTTGGAGATAAACTACTTGTATTTGGAACTGAAGACCAGATAAATAACCTGAGAAATATAGCTAAACATACTAAATAAACAGATAATAAATTAATGACAAAAATTGGAACAACTCTCTCGTCAGTAGGCAAAAAAGCCATATTATGCGGATCGGGAGAACTGGGAAAGGAAGTTGCTATTGAATTGCAACGCTATGGTATTGAGGTAGTAGCGCTGGACAAATATTCAAATGCTCCGGCTATGCAAGTCGCGCATAACTCACATGTGTTTTCTATGCTCGATGGAGATAAATTGCGTGAAGTGATTGAAAAGGAAAAGCCTGATTATATTATTCCTGAAATTGAGGCTATTGCTACTGATACTTTGGTTGAATTGGAAAAGGAAGGATTTAATGTTATACCAACAGCCAAAGCAACTTTTCTTACAATGAACCGTGAAGGAATTCGTCGTTTGGCAGCCGAAGATTTGCAGATTGCCACTTCGCCTTATCGATTTGCTTCCAGCAAAGAAGAATTCGAATCAGCTGTTGCCGAAATCGGCATTCCGTGTGTGGTAAAGCCTATCATGAGCTCTTCCGGTCATGGTCAAAGTGTTATTAAAACTGCTGCTGACATTAATAGATCGTGGAAAATAGCTCAAGAAGGTGGAAGAGCAGGAGCAGGGCGTGTGATTGTCGAAGCCTTTGTAAAATTTGATTATGAAATTACATTGCTGACCGTACGTCACAGTGCTGGCACAACCTTTCTAAACCCAATAGGTCATTATCAGGTTGATGGTGACTATCGCGAATCATGGCAACCTCAACCAATGATTGATAGTGCGTTGGCTAAAGCGCAGCAAATAGCTCAGCTGGTTACTGATGCATTAGGCGGTTATGGAATTTTTGGTGTGGAGCTCTTTGTCTGTGGTAATAATGTGTTGTTCAGCGAAGTATCACCGCGCCCACACGATACAGGTATGGTGACAATGATATCGCAGGATATGTCGCAATTTGCGCTTCATGTTCGTGCTATTCTCGGTTTGCCTGTTCCAACAGTGCGATTTTACCGTCCATCGGCTTCAAAGGCTATTGTAGTTGAGGGTGATAGCGATAAAGTTGTATTTGATAACCTGGAAGAAGTTTTGGCTGAAGCCGATGTTCAACTTCGTATATTCGGAAAACCGGAAGTTATGGGTCACAGACGATTGGGAGTTATCTTGGCAAGTGCCGGTACCATTGAAGAAGCACGCGCGAAAGCAAATCGGGCATATGATAAACTAAAAATAGACGTGCTGCCGCGTTGATTTATGCTAGACACAAGGAAAATCCGGTTAGATTTTCCTTGTGTTATTCTACACGTCAGACATGTGAAATCTGTCAAAAAGTTTTTCTAGAATAAATATTCTGATTGACAATATTGATATTAAAAGAGGCTGAATCATAGTGATTCAGCCTCTTTTAATATATACTAATTGTAAATTATTGATTTACAATTACTCTGTATCCTTTACCATGTATGTTGATAATTGTGATATCAGTATCTTTACTAAGTAACTTACGCAACTTGCAAATATAAACATCCATGCTTCTTGAGTTGTAATAGTTGTCATCTTTCCAGATGGTAGTCAACATGTACTTACGATCTAACATGGCGTTAACGTTTGCCGCAAACAGTACAAATAAATAAGTTTCTTTACGGGTAAGTTTTGTTTCTTCTCCGTTGAGAGAAAGTACTCTGGTTTGAACGTTAAACGTGTAAGCTCCCAGCTTATAACTTGGAACAATCATAAGTGCTCTTAGATTTTCATCTAATTCATTTAATAAAATTCTTTCGTTTTCAATTTTCATTTTTTCGTAATTTTTGAATTAATATAGTGTTAGTGAACAAAATTTCCCAATTGTCAATATCCAAATATTAGCCAGAATAAAAAACCAATAATTGTATCTGTTTTATTTTCAACAGTTAAACAAAATGATTTTATAACTAATATTTTAGGAGAGGCAAATGTAATTATTTTTATTTAATTATCCAAATAATTATACTGGCTTAAATCATTTATTTCTAATAATTATTCTCTTTTCTTCCAGAACTACATTTTGATATTAAGGATTCCTAGAAATATGATTTTTGACTCTGCCTATTATTTTTCTCTTTGCATAATAATTTAGAGTTTGTTTAAATATAAACAATTTCAATAATTTTAGATTCTGAAATGATATGCTATAACCGATTGATAATATATACAGTATATCCTCCAATTATTCATTCAAATTTATTAGCACTTAATTGCGCACAGATATACTTCTACAAAAATTGATTGTTTCCGTGCTATAATACATAGAATCGTGTAAAATAATCTACAGCTTTTAAGGCTGTATCATATGTTTTTAAAAAGATAATAGTTAAACTATGTGAATATACATGACGCTAAATGCCAATAAAATATAAATTCAGATTAAAGAGAAGCTATAGATTTGAATAAATATACTTTTATTGAAGCTAGTATTTATGCCTATTATTGGCTGTTTGTGGCAATTATTACAAATAAATGAAGTAATTACCACATGCGTATTCATCTAAAATAATATGTAAACAAATACTAAATCGTGTAAATATCACTTTTTCAGCAATATACTACATACTAATCCTGAATATTCTTTCGTTATATACAAAATGAAAAGTCAACCATTAATAAAAATAATTACTACAAATCCAAAACTAATACTACATTGTTTTGATTGATAGAATGTTACGCATTTGTGCATATATTTGCAATGTCAATAACACATACAAAATCACATTAAAATCATACTGATATGAAAACTTTAAAAATCCAATCATTTGTAAAAACTGCTTCTATCATTTTTTCAACATATATGTTGGTATTGTTGACAATGGTAATTTTCTTTTAAATAAAAAAAGAGGAACGATATACATTTGTTTTTTACAGATTAAACTAGATTGCATTCAATCTCATTTATTCATCTCCTTTGATTTAAGTTTAGCTTAACGTAACTTTTTCTAATTTAGCAGAGCTAAAACTCATAGAACAGAATTCTATGTGTTTTAGCTTTGTTCGTATGTGTATTTTTGTTCTATAATTCTTTATTTATTTTCTGGTTGCTTTACTTTATATACTTTTGTGAGAAAACGTATCATTTCTTTACAAGTCCTTAAACAATATTTCTTGTGCGCTGTTAGCAAGTAAGAGATTTATGAATTAATTCACCATGTTTTAATTATTCAATATATTGAATCTGAAAGTTTCCATACTTGCATTTATTGCTAATGATAATAGTAAGGTTACTCAAAACTCAAAGTATAAAATATATGTTTAAACTTTTCAAAAATATAGACAAAAAAAACTACAGACCAGTTTTTGGAGGCTTGGATATTTTAAAATTTATAGGTCCGGGATTACTTGTTACGGTTGGATTTATCGATCCTGGAAATTGGGCATCGAATCTTGCTGCCGGTGCGCAGTTTGGGTATGCACTGTTGTGGATGGTGACTCTGTCTACTATCATGCTTATACTTTTACAGCATAACGTTGCCCACTTGGGCATAGCTACCGGTCTTTGTTTATCGGAGGCTGCCGCTATTTATCTTAAACCTGCATACTCAAAGATATTGCTATCATCGGCTATGTTGGCTTCTATTTCTACATCGCTGGCCGAAATTCTTGGTGGTGCTATTGCATTAGAAATGTTATTTAAAATTCCGATTAAAGCAGGAGCATTAATGGTTACAGTGTTTGTGATTATCATGCTCTATACAAATTCATATAAAATCATCGAGAAATGGATAATTGCATTTGTATCTGTAATTGGATTGTCTTTTCTGTACGAGCTATCGCTGGTACATATTAACTGGAATGAAGCTGTTACAGGATGGGTTACCCCAACATTTCCTAATGGATCCATTTTGATAATAATGAGTGTGATGGGTGCTGTTGTTATGCCTCATAATCTGTTTCTACATTCGGAAATCATTCAGAGTAGACAATGGAATCTGGAAGATGATAAAATTATTAAACGGCAACTTCGATACGAATTTCTCGATACTTTAGTTTCTATGCTGGTGGGTTGGGCTATAAACAGTGCAATGATTCTGTTGGCCGCAGCAACGTTTTTCAGGACAAAGACTCCCGTATCTGAACTACAGCAGGCTACTCATTTATTAGTTCCACTGTTGGGCAATAATTCTGCAGTTGTTTTCGCAGTTGCACTACTATTTTCCGGTATTGCATCGACAATCACTTCTGGCATGGCGGCAGGTTCCATATTTGCAGGTATGTACAAAGAACCTTATGATATAAAGGATAATCACTCCAGGGTGGGGGTAGCTATTTCTCTGCTAATTGCTTACGGTATTATTTTGCTCATAACTAATCCATTTCAGGGGCTTATCATTTCACAAATGATTTTAAGTATTCAACTACCATTCACCATCTTTTTACAGGTTTACCTGACTTCTTCTCAGAAGGTTATGGGAAAATATAAAAATACTCTTTTCTCAAAGATTCTTCTATATTCATTGGGTGTAATTGTGACATTGTTGAATATTGCTTTATTTGTAAGTTTGTTTTAAAAGAGTTGTAAAAACACCGAAGAGTAATGAAAGTAGAGATTTATTGGCTATTTTTGTAGAATTTGAATAATTAACGTTTTCTTTTGAAAAAACATATGTACACTATAAGTAAAGAGTTTCATTTTTCGGCGAGTCATCAATTACACGGTTTAAAAAACGATCACCCGTGTGGACGGATTCACGGACATAATTATACATTAAAGATACTCCTGCGGGGAGAACCAAACAAAGATGGTTTTGTACAGGATTATAATGACTTAAAACCGATTTCGGACTGGGTTAATAATACGCTTGATCACAGACATCTAAATGATATATTTGATTTTCAAACTTCTGTAGAAAATATGAGTAAGTATATCTTTGATTTATTCAAACCCGAATTTCCATTGTTGGTGGCAGTCGAAATGAGTGAAACACCTAAAACGAATTGTAGATATGAGGAGTAAAGCTGATGAGATATTACTCAATGTAGTTGAAATTTTTCATTCCATTCAGGGCGAAGGTGCCAACGCAGGTCGCTCGGCTGTATTTGTAAGATTATCGGATTGTAATAAAAATTGCTGGTATTGTGATACTGATTGGAGTAAGGGTGAGACTATGTCAGTTTCTCAAATACTTGCAGAAGTAAATAAATTCATTGGTACAAAAGATTATCCGAATAATTTAATTATTTGGACTGGTGGAGAGCCTACTTTACAACTAACCGATGAAATTCTATCATATTTTTCCGAGTATTATAACTGCATAGAAACAAATGGTACTAATCCTGTCCCATCGCTGATAAAATACATAAGCTGCAGTCCTAAAGTAAAACCAGAAGTGTTACGAAAAAACTTCAAATATGTGAATGAGTTTCGATATCCTATTGGAAACGGGGATGTACTTCCGGACATAGCAGAATTACCTGAGGCTGATAATTATTTTGTGAGTCCTATTTTTTTAGGCGAAGTAAAACAGAGATTTCAACAAGTAGATGAAAATGTGGAATACGCTATTAATTTTGTGAATGAAAATCCTGCATGGAGATTGTCGCTACAGCTTCATAAACTTCTAAATATCCCTTAAATGCTCTTTTTCCAACGCTTTAACTCTGAATATAGGCGTTGTACTGGCAATCCCATAACATTAAAATAAGATCCTTCGATGTATTCAACACCGATATATCCTATCCATTCCTGCACTCCATACGATCCTGCTTTGTCATAAGGACTGAAATTTTGTAGGTAGTACTCTATTTCCTCGCTGCTTAATCTGGCAAATCTTACTTCTGAGATTACATGAAATGTTTTTCGTTTGTCCAGTGTACTGATGCACACTCCTGTAATAACCTGATGAGTTTTACCTGAAAGAGCTTTAAGCATCCGTGTAGCATCCGCTTTATCTCGTGGTTTGCCAAACACATGACCTTCGTGCCACACTATCGTATCGGCAGTTATAAGCAATGTATTAGCAGACATCAAATATGTAAAAGCATTAGCTTTTTTCTCAGCCAGATACATTGGAATGTCAACTCCAACAAGCTGACTAGGATAAGTTTCTTCGACATCGATGGATTTTACTTCAAACGGTATATTCAATCCCTGTAGAAGCTCTTGTCTGCGTGGCGATTGAGATCCCAGAATAATTTGAAAATTCGCAAGATTAGCAAGCATTTATATCAATTTTTGAAATGAGACAATAAAAATAACAGGCAAAAAGAGATTAAAAGTTACGGGTAAATTCAGCTGTAATTATTGGACTATAAATAAATTAAATAAGCTGATTCCATGTTGTTTCGCCTGTAAATAATAAAAAACAAAACTATACAAAACTCCTGATAACATAATAAATTTTGATAGGGTAGAGGCCTGATGAAAATCTTTTGGGATTTTGGCTGCATACACCAGATAAACCAATGCTACAAAAGGAATAGCTAAGCCAAAAATAATGTATCGCAGCGTTAATGTTCCTGTGAAGTGAATAAACCTGTAATTGACAAGAAAAAGGCCAGCTACAGTTATTGCGATTAGTACATAAAGAAATATCTTTGTTTTTTTTAGTCCCCATTTTATTGGCATTGTACGGCATTCCATTTCACGATCACCTTTCTCATCTTCCATATCCTTAATGATTTCACGAATCCATGTACATAGAAATGAAAAAATAGCAAACCCTCCAATCCAACCGTAAAATAAGTGTGGAATGGGTGTTTCGAAAATTAATTCTCCATATTCATTTTGAAGAAATGCAAGTTGAGTAATTCCGACAATCAAAACCGTAATTCCGACAATGAAAGCCACAACAAGATTGCCGATAATAAATTGTCGCTTATAACTAGCAGAATAAAACCACAACAAACCTGGAATGACAATAAAAATGAAAGCAAGTGTGAAACTTCGGGCAAAATAGGCAAGTGCCAATCCACAAAGCACACCGACTCCGGTTAGAACTTGATGCAGCAACATAGCTGTATGTCTGGATATTACATTACCTACAACTTGTTTGTTCTGCTTGTTAATTGCATCAATTTTTATGTCAAAGTAGTCGTTCAATACATATCCACCGGCAGCAATCAAAACCGATGAAACTATAAGCAAGCTCAACATTCCTATCTCCATAGATGCATCAAATCCGTAAACCTGCAAAATAGGTATCAGTATAACCTGTCGCATAAGGAACTGAACCAGTGCTATAAACAACAGATTAGGTAGCCGGATAAGTTTTAAGTAGTTTATCATAAGAATAAATGGGCAATAATATAAATTTGCAATCAATGTTTTTTATGTGGAAGCAAATTAGTTTCTTTTATGTCTTGAATGTATTTCCTTAGATAATAAGCTGTATATCTTACTTATCTCAGGATGTTTGTTCAACATATGAAGATGGCGGGCAATAGTGGTTTCATCAAATCTGATAGCAGGGCCGGTTTGTGCATCATAAGGACTCAGAGTTTTGATCTTCTCGGCTGTTTCGGCTATAAGTGGTTGAATTATTTCAAATTGAATAGCTGAATCATCCAGAATCTGAGATGCAATATCGTACATGTAATTACTAAAATTGCAGGCAAAAACGGCTGCTAAATGAAGTTTTTTTCGTTGCTCAGAATTGATTGTATAAATTTTATCCGTCAATAATTTTGCTAAATCAAACAGAATTTGCTCAATTTCAATGCTGCTTGCTTCAATACATATAGGTATCTGAGTAAAATCGACATTTTTCTTTAATGAAAAAGACTGCAAAGGATAAAAAACTCCATAATTACCTGTAAATCCTTCGAAATCACTCATCGGAATACTTCCGGCTGTATGTACGTGAATTCCGCTGGGGATTGTCTCCATTTTACGTAAAACGCTTTTCAATGCAGAATCTTTCAATGCGTAAATATATATGTCAGCATCAAGATATAAATTCTCTAAATCGTCAATAAACGTTGTATCTAGCTTATTTGCAAGCTGTTGAGCGTTTTCAGAGTTTCTGCTGAAAATCTGTTTGATAATAATACCTTTTGACTTAAGTGCTAAACCCAGATGAGTGGCTACACTTCCTGAACCGATTAATACAATTTCCATAGTACACAATTAGATAGATTAATAATTAAGAAAAAACGGGGTTAAGCCGTTACTTTTTCTTGCCAAAAACCATAATGGCACCCGCAAGTATAAGCAATACAGGCCAGATAAAATCAGAAATATGTTTAGTATAGTGAATAATGTCAGATAGTCTGAAAAGTAGTCCTACTACCAACAACACAATACCTATATTTTTATTGCTGTGACAAAGCAGAAAAATTACTCCTAAAATAAGCGGGTAATTTTTAAAGTCGAAAATGTACGATTCAAATTCGGCCGGAATAATGTGTATTTGTTTAAACAAAAATAAACATCCAAATATGAGTAATGAAACTCCCCAGGCCAGTCGGTTATCCTTTTTTATAGACATAGAAATTTATGGAATAAAGTTAGAATTTTTCACTATGAACTTTAGTTATTGCCAGCTTATCTTCATCGTATGGTTTTCTTTCTTCGTCGGGATAGCCGATAGAGATGATACACAATACTGCGTGATGCTCAGGTATATTTAATAAACTGCGAATGAACGATTCTGTTGTGGTAACATCATCTTTGTTTCTGCCATACACCTGAATCCAACAACTACCCAGTCCCAAATCCTGAGCTTGTAGTTGCAACAGAATCGCAGCTATAGAGGCATCTTCCATCCATACGTCGGTTTTTGTGGTATCAGCTGTAACAATGATTCCAAGAGGCGATCCGGCCAGAAACTGAGACCCGTGCAGACGACAATCTGCCAGGATTTTTAGCGTTTCCTCATCTTGCACCACAATGAATTCCCACGGATTACTTCGTTTTGAAGAAGGCGACATTAATGCAGCCTTTGTTATCAGGGATATTTTATCTGCTTCCACCGCTTTGGGTAGATACTTTCGTATACTGCGTCGGTTTTTGAGTAAATCAAAGAAAGAATTCATTGAAATCTATTTAGTTGTTTAAAACTTATTGTTTAGCATCTTTCTCTACCAGATAGGTGATTATACTATTGGACTTCAAAATTCCATTAAGTCTTTTGAATGGCAATGTTACCTCGGTTTGACCCAGATAATATGGTGCAATTTCATACGGATTAAATACATAGTTGATTCCTTCATCGGTAATATAGAAGTTGCCGTTAGGTTTTATAGAATCAGTCCAGTAATCCGTATCTTCTAAATTGAGAATAGGTTCAGCATCTTTTTCATCTTTTACCTCTTTACTTTCTTCTACTATCCGCGCTTTTATGAGTTTGATAAGTTCTGCTTTATAATTAGCCTTAAATATATCATTTTCAGCAATTAACTTACCTGTCTTCAAATCAAAGTTATAGTAGTTTCTTGTTTCAAGTCCGTGAGCACCACCCATATATACGTATCTTTCTATACCATATACGTATATTTTTTTATCGCTTAGTAAACTAAAGCCTGATAAGGTATGTTCGTTGTTGAAAGAATACCTGTTAGTACTATCCAATTCTTGCAGTAGCGGCTCATTATTTTCTTTGTACTCAGTAAAGATGTTTTTGCTAAATAGCTGAACAATGGAATCGTTGGGGTGAGAAATGTATTCTTCTCCAAATAAGTTGGTTATAATAACGTTCCGAACTGATTTTAAGACAAGGCTATCAGCAAAAGCAGTTGGAATTTCGATGTCAAGATCCACGGTTAAAGCACCTTTGGTAGTATCTTTTGCTAAATAGAATTTCTTTTTGAACTCTTTATTGTCTGTTTTGATAGTTTTTTGTGTACACGAGAAAAACAGACTAATAGTCAAAAAGCTCAACGACAGTAAAATAGATTGCCTTTTCATAATCAAATACGTTTTAATAATTACGGAACAAATTTACAATATAAAAGCTGATTATTTCAAAAAAACATGATTTTTTTTAAGGTCATTCTTAAAAATGATTATCTTTGCATTCAAATATGAAGACAAAACTCGTAAAATACCTCATTAGTTATTTATCTGCTGCTTATTTTATTATAGGGGGTACGGGGTTTAATCTCGTGAATTATTGTTGTCAGTCTTGCGAAAAAGAAGGAATAGAGATGGTAGCAACAGATTCATGTTTTGCTATTCATCATAATTTACACCAAAAGAGCTTCAATGACCAGCATCCCGATTTGTTTTGTGCTGATATTGCGCATCATCTGGATAATTGCCACTTTATACGTCTTAATACAGATACACCCTCATTCCAGTCAATACACAAGCTACATTTAGAACAAATTTCCACCGTATTTTTGTTCAATAGTTTTCCACTTTTTTCACCGGATAAGTTAGATTTATCCAATCGAAAGTTTTTTCCTCCTTCCGATAATCATTTTTCCTTATCAGGGCGCTCAATCCTGACATTCCATGCTACTCTTCTGATTTAAATTGTTGAATTTTAGAATTTTATTCTTCATGTAATTGTATTCAATTATTTGAAGAATTTTCTGCATTTCAGTTTTTAGTTTTTCGTGG
>Ga0302170_10000978_pt1 | contig 11226 bp, 4 predicted proteins | sample I_Fen_N2_1_FD_193492 | JGI IMG/M metagenome (GOLD analysis project Ga0302170, IMG submission 193492) | Peat permafrost microbial communities from Stordalen Mire near Abisko, Sweden - I_Fen_N2_1 | ecosystem: Environmental > Terrestrial > Soil > Wetlands > Permafrost | place: Sweden: Abisko...
ATTAGTTTCCAGCATATCTGCCACATTAAAAGTAGATACACCCCCAAGTAAATCAGCTTTATTTACCTGATTAAATGCAACTTGAACCAAGTCGGATTTAATGGATTTCAAAACTATCGTTTTCAAGTTTGTACTTGCTTCTACAAAGCCTGCTTTATAACCAGTTGCAGTAACTGACAATAAACTTTTTGCCAAAGCAGCTATAGAAAACTCTCCCGATTGATTGGCAATTGCTGTGGTATGATTTTTATCGTTTAGAATTATTGCTCCCGGAACATTATTCCCCTGAGCATCAATCACAGTCGCTGTCACAATTATCTTGTTATCTTGCGCACTCATTTTCTGTGAGAAAAGAGTAAATATGGCGCATATAAAAAATATTATTCTAATATATTTCATCGTTATCGTTGTTTTTCGATTATATATTTAAAATTACCAACCCGGATTTTGAGAAAATTCCAGATACATACTTGCATCTACCCTTTTTAATGGGAGCCAGTAATGTTTCTCTGAATAAAAACGTTCCCAAACAACATATTCTTTAAGATTATTAATCTTGTTGTTTTGAGGCACATTTTTATCTAAGAATTTATTTGTTGGGTTTGTATTATTAGTTTCCGGTATATCGCGGTCAAAACTAATTCCCGTTTTGATATTATAGGGATACTTAGTCAACAAGTGCCAACGACGTAAGTCATTGAAACGTTTTCCTTCATACGCCAATTCTACGGCACGCTCACGTCTTAATTCCGACATAAAACTTTCTACTGATACTAAATATTTAGCATTTACACCAGGAAGTGAAGATCCGTCAGAAAGTTTTACTCTATTACGAACTTTATTAATTGTATAAATCGCATTTTGAGGAAAAGTAGTTGAAGTAGCATAAATATTTCCATAACCATTAGCAACAGCCTCAGAGTACATTAGATACACATCAGCTAAACGAATCCAAGCAATATGCACAACATGCGTATTGTATTTATTATCATACATATTAAATCCAAGTGGATCCCAACGCTGCATCAAATACCCGGTATTACTACCTTTAGTCTGCGGTTCTCTATAATTCCCTCCGTTATAAAGGTTAGCATAAATATAGGGTTGTGCACTTCCAGAAGTACTCAAAACCTCTTTCTGAGTATCAAAGCCAAATGTGATATAAAAACGAGGATCGCGATTTTTCCAAGGATAGTGTGTATCATAACCTGAAGTTGCGTCATCCACGTCTGCTTTACTGACAGAGTTAATAGGCAGACCATTTGCCATACCAAAGTAATTGACATAGTTAGCAGTAGGATATTGAGACCAACTTCTACTCTGTAAAACACCTGCACACAAATATTCTTTATCTGTTGATTGCTCTGAACCACCATAGTTTGGTCCTCTGAAAATTGCTTCAGGATAAGAAACTCCACTAACTATAGCAGTACCCGGCATACGTCCACCGGCGCCATTAAGATGGTAATTATCTGAATAGTTACTCCACGGAATAAATCTATATTTACATGCTCCGCCTGGATTTTCTTCCTTACAGTCTTTCAATAATAAACCAAAAGCATCTGCAGCTTTCTTACAATATTCTTTATTGTATTCTTCTGCGCCACCCGAAGCCATATTCATCAAAGGACTTCCGGCATACAAGTAATTCTGTCCTAAATAAGCTATAGCCATCCATTTGTTAATACGAAGCTCATTTTTACCTAAGGTCGTTTGACCGGCTAATGTATTATCCCATTCATCAGGTAATAATTCAATCGCTTTTTGTAAATCCTTAGCTATTGAATCGGCACAAGCTTGATAGGTTAAACGTGGCAATGTCAATACTTGATCTGCTGGTAGCACCTTAGTGATATAAGGTAAACCTCCCCAATAAGATATTAATTGGAAATGGAACCACGCTCTAAAGAAATACAGTTGACCTGCAATCAGATCTTTCTCCTCCTGAGTTGCATCTTTAAGTTTATCAAGATTCTCAAGGCCTAAATTGGCTTTTCTAATCCCAAACCAACAGCCTGGCCATAAAGCCTTTGTCTTTTTATCTGTATTAGTACTCAACCCTGTTGGAACAGCAGTACTTGTGTTACTAGCATCTAAAAAAGAGCCACCAGCACCATATCCGAACTCTTTTTGCCACATCCAAAAGTTACCTTGGTCAACTGCCCATACCCATGCTCCCTGGTTTGCAGCATTCGCTCCCCACATTTCTTCTTCTCCATTGTTAAAGAAATTATTGTCGTCGCGATTACAGAAACTTGGAATACAAGCATACAATTCTTCAGTAAAACCCTGAAAATTAGTAAAGTTCTTATAAGCATCTTCTGGATTAACGGTTGTTGCTGGTGCCTTATCTAAATAGTCTGAGCACGAAGTAACCCCTATTAATAGAGAGAAGAAACTGCAGTATAAAATAAATTTAATATGTTTTTTCATTATCTTAATATTTATAATGTTAACTTAAACCCTAGATTATAACGTCTAACGGTTGGGTAAGCTGTGCTACCGTTTACCTCGCGGTCATCTGGTGTATTAGTCCACAACCATAGATTATTTCCGTTTACATAAACACGCAATGCCTGAAGACCCATTTTCTTAACCCAACCTGAAGTAAATGTATATGCAATCTCAGCATTCTTCAACCGAACATAAGAACCATCATACATATAACGGGTTCCTTCTGAGGCACCATTTAATTGGTTATTAATTCTTGGCATTGGAGAATCAGCGTTCTGATTATCTTTTGACCAATAAGTACCCTCAGTATATACATTATTAAAGAAAGGTAAAGAACCGTTACTAAAGCTCTGAACTTGAATATAACGAGATACATTACTTACTCCATAGAATTGTGCAAAAGCACTAAATCCTTTCCAGTCAACACCAATAGTAGTATTATATGTATTCTGCGGATTTGTTGGGTAACCATAACGAACCCTGTCTTTGGTTGAATTAATTACACCGTCACAATCAAAGTCTAAAATTCTATAATTACCCGGGATTTTTGTATCAGCAGCATCAAATGCCGTACTTCCGTACAATTCATCCCATGTGTTATAAAAACCTTTACTAATAGTAGATTTAACCTGATTATTAGGATAGCCAGCTGCCTTTAAATACTCAGGATAAAGTGCCGGATCATCTTTATTTTCGACAATATCAACAGAGTGAGTCATACTTGCATTAGCCCATAAACGAGTGTTTTTAGAAATGTTTTGGCTATAGCGAAGCTCAAGTTCATACCCATGCACTTTTACAGCACCAACATTTACCGGAGGAGGTGTAAATCCAAAATATGTTGGAACAGATCTAGAAGTACCCGGTAAACTGATATTAGTTCTATAATCATTAAAAATATCTACACTTCCGGAAAATAAATTTTTAAAAATTGAAAAATCAGCTCCAATGTTCTTCTTTGTTACTTTTTCCCAAGAAATGGAAGGGTTTCCAATCTGAGTTTGAGCATTCCATTTATAAATACTATAATCACTACTTGAATTCTGAGATGTTGTACTTAACACAGCCTGAGTAGTACTATTACTTAATTGATCCATATATAACCAACGACCGTTCATAGCATCATCACCAATTTGTCCATAAGAAATCCTCAATTTCAACATATCTAAGAATGTCAGTTTTTTCATGAATTTTTCTTCTGATACCATCCAACCTAATGCTCCGGATGAAAAGAATGCAAAACGGTTTGCTGGTGCAAATTTTTCTGAACCATTGTAGGCGCCATTATATTCTGCAAAATACTTGTCTTTAAAAGCGTAAGTAGTACGGAAAACCCAATCTTCGCGGAAAGTTGGAATGTCGCTACCGGTACTTTGTTGTTGACGAGCTGCATTACCCATCGCGGTAACTCTATGATCTCCAAAAGTTCCCTCGTAGAATAACTGAGCCTGATAATTCAAGTTTCTATAGGTCTGAGTATTGTCCATTGAACCTCCTGCAGTAGTCCAGTTACTGACAGAGTAGTAATCGAAATTAGTAAGACCATCTGCGGTATTGGGAGTTGAAACTTTACCTGTATACGGATCAATGTATTTCTGTTTTGCAGCAGCTGACCCATTATTAATACCTCTACCTGTTTCAAGGAAAGAATTATCGAGAGAAACTGATAATTTTGCAGAAAGACCTTTAAGTAATTTACCTAAATCCTGATTAAGAGTAAAGTCGGAAGCAATACGAGTTGTTGTTTTGTATTCTGCTCCTCCAAGTGCTAAATTCAAGGCTGAATTTGCGCCATCTACCTGATTAGTAGGACACCAACCCCATGAGCCATCGGAATATTTGGGATAGTAAATATCCGGAGGAGTTTTATAAGCACCAGACCACATATAACCCTCGGTAATTACATTCATAGGCGCTTTCTTTTGTCCATAAGAACCGGAAAGATTAATCAGGAACTTAGTCGTTTTCGTTAATTGAAAGTCCAGATTTGCTCTTGAATTTACTCTGTTGTAAGCGTACCCAGATTCATAACCTTTATCGTTTGGCGTCAACTTAACAATATCGCCCTCATGTAAATAATCAACCGCAGCAAAATACTTTACAAATTTAGTACCTCCAGACACATTTACATTAGCATTGTAAGACATTGCATAATCTTTAAACTCATATTTCTGCCAATCAATGTTAGGATATCTCTCTTTTTGTTCTTGAGTAGTTTGATTGCGATACATATTGATAAAAGACTGTGAATTCATATAACTCCAACTGTTGGGTTGTTGGTTTAATTCATATTCAACAGCTCTGTTTTTCACTTCAAGGGCATCATAAGAATCCATTTTCCCCGGAAGCAACGAAGGAGCTTTCAAAGTAGAACTAAAGCCTACATCAATCTTCGCCTTACCTTCAACACCTCTTTTTGTTGTGATAAGAACTACTCCATTCGCACCCCGAACACCGTATACTGCTGTTGCAGATGCATCCTTTAAAACAGAAATAGATTCTACCGAATTTACGTCCACACTGTTCATTGACCGTTCAATACCATCAACCAAGACAAGAGGATTACTATTGTTCCAAGAACTGATTCCGCGAATAATAATTTGAGGATCTTCTTCACCCGGTTTACCTGTCGTTTGCATAGTAGTTACACCCGGAAGATTCCCGGTAAGTGCAGCCCCCAAACTAGATACACCACCTGCCCGTTCGAGCACTTTGCCCGATGTTTGAGTAATGGATCCTACAATACTCTGTTTTTTTTGCTGACCAAAACCAACTACTACCAACTCACTCATTTTGACATTATTGTCAACCAACGATACGGTTACAGAAGTTTTGCCTGAAATATTTACTTCCTGAGTTTGGAAGCTTATGTACGAAACTACAAGTGTATTGGCCCCCTCGGGTACATTTATAGAAAATTGACCATTAATATCTGTTATAGTACCACTCTTTGTAAAGCCTTTAACCATAACTGTTGCCCCAATTAAAGGTTCCTCTTTGTTATCTAAAACTCTTCCCTTGATCACAGTCCTATTCTGAGCAACAAGAATTGAGCTCCAAAAAAACATAGAAAGAAGCAATATACTAGTCAATTTGTATTTCTTCTTTGTTGAAAAGAGAAATCCAATTGATAGAATTCCATGTAAGTTTTTCATTGTATTATCAATTAACTTTTAAATTAACTTTTTCAATTAGTAATTATTTATCTCCATTAGCACTAAACTAAATCGCATCGGATTTTAAGCTTAATTATTCCAGAACATTTAACGTTCTCAACTGTCATCTTGCATATTATTCATTTTTTCTATTTTTAGGGTTAACAATATTGGATTTCGCCACCTTAGTTTATCTATCCTAAGCATTGGCAATCACATAATTTTATTTTAAAAATTTCAGCTACACAAAGACTAAAATGCATAAACCTAAGTCACTAATTAATTGTAAAAACGGACGCACGAGAATACAATAAAAAATAATTAGTATTAATAGATCACAAAACTAGGTTAGTTACGCATTTTGACTTTCTAATAATAGACCTTTCATTTCTAATTCAAGACCTACAAGTGCCAATTATCATAATGTAGAGCCGATCACAATCAGAGTTTAAGCTTATTCCTAATTTTTAAGATACCTCAGAAGCGCAAGGTTCTATCATCGTATTCAATAAGAAGTAGGTGGATTATGCCGTTTTTGAGCATTTGCTAATCAGCATATTTAGTAAGGCAACAAAACTCAAAAGTGCTGTTCTGTTTAATAGTACTTAGGGGGATTTTATTCAAAATAGAGCTGACAGCAAAATTCTAATTAATAAAATTATTGAGCTCAGATATAGCTAAGGTAAAAAATGAACCAGGCAAAGAAGATATACAACAAAGCCTCATTTCAACATAGAGATATGACTTTAAAAAACAAAAATCCCGCATCTGATTTTATACAGACACGGGATAATTATCAACAATATAATGTTATTTCAATGGATTATATTTCATTCGGAGACTTTCCAAAATGCTTTTTAAAGACCGTGCTAAAATACCCGATGGATGAAAAACCACAAAGTTCGCTGACCTCAGTAACATTATATTTATGGCTTTGAAGAAGCTCCAAGGCATAATCTAATCGAACCACTTTTATGAAATCTGTAGGAGATTGATCTGTCAGCGATTTCACTTTCCGGTATAATAATGATGCACTCACATTCATTGCCGATGCAAAATCATCTTTCCCGAAGTCAGTATTTGCTATATTAACCCGAACCACATCAAGCATCTTCTTCACAAACTTGTCATTATGTTCATTCGCGAATACCTTTTCATTATCATCTCCAGATCCTTTAATCAACCTTAAAGCTTTATCCTTTACAGCCTCTCTATTTTTAATTATAGACTTTATTCTTTGTACAAGAAGAGTCATATCGAAAGGTTTAGTCAAATAATCATCGGCACCTAAACCAAATCCATGCAATTGCTCGGCTTTACCCGACAGTGCGGTAAGTAATATAACCGGAATATGTGATGTTTCATAGGTCGATTTCAACAACCTACACAGTTCAAATCCATCCATTTCAGGCATCATCACATCCGAAACCACCAAATCAGGCATTTGTCGTTGAATAATATCCCAAGCTTCAACTCCATTTGTTGCTAACACAACTTCAAAATCTGCCTGAAGAGGATATTGCATGAAATTACGTAAATCATCATTATCTTCTACAATTAGAATACGCATTGATTGCTTTGCCGATTCGTATTGTTGTTGAAAAACCGGTGAATGGACATCGTTTGGCTCCTTAATAACAGATTCATCAATTTCGATTAGCACATCATCTTTCTCGTCAAGCGTTTCTTTAAATGGAATTTCAATTTTAAAAGCCGAACCAACATTTTCATCACTAACATAACTTACCTCACCTTCATGCATCTCCACGTAACTTTTCACTAACAGAAGACCAATACCAGAACCTACGATTTTAGAATTTATAGCATTCTCACCACGATAAAACTCGCTAAAAAGCTGACTTTGCGCTTTTTTACTAATGCCGATTCCGTTATCAATGATTTTTAAAATCCAACTGTCAGGGTTACAGCTAAATGCTATTTCAACCTTGCCTTCAGGATGTGAATATTTAATCGCATTTGAAATAAGGTTGTCTATAACTTTTTCCATCATAGATATATCCATAGCAGTTTGATAACAGCCTAAATCAGTTGTAAAATGTAAATTTACGTTTTGTTTCTTTGCAAATGATTCGAACATTACTTTGCGCTGCTTAATAAGATCAACAACATTTACAGTACTCAGTGTAAACTGTTCTTTTCGTATATCCATTTTCTGAAAATCCATTAATTGACTTACAGCTGTAGAAAGTCGCGTCGACTGTTCAGTCGCAAGTGAAAGATAATACCTACCGGCATCCGACAAAGCTGTTTCCTTTGCCAATTCCTCAATTGGAGCCTTAATTAGAGTTACGGATGTTCTGATGTCATGAGCAGTATTAGTAAAAATTCGTGCTTTGTCTTCAGCATGTTGTTGCTTAAGTCTTTCAATATAATAATTTAAAGATAGGTAAAGAACACCCAAAATAAAGGCTAACAATAAAAATTCGAACCACCACGATCTCCAAAACGGAGGAACAACAGTCACTTTCAACGATCGTTCAGAAATAACAGTAGAAAGTGAACTATCATACAATCTGATTTTCAGCGTATAATTTCCGCTAGGTATATTTGAGTAATGTACAAAACGGTTGGCTGACGGCTGACTCCAACCATTGTCCAGTCCCTCAAACATCCATGAAAATTTAGCATCCGGTACATTACCGATTGATAAAAGTTCAAGGTGGAGTGTATTCTCGCTATAATTCAGAGACAATCTTTGCAAACTGTCTAACGGAGTAGCAAGGCTGCTACGGATGGAACGACCGGCTAGTGTGAGACCCTGGAAAAATAAAGTGCCCTTTGCTTGAGTTCCTGATAATAGTTTAGGGAAGAAATGTACAGCGCCACTACTTGTTCCCCAAATTAATTGACCATCATTTAATATACAATTAGAGTTTCGATTAAAAGACACCCGAGATAATGGGTAAACTGAATTATAGGTGAGTACACTCATTGTTTTGGGATTCAAACGACAAAATCCTCCTTCTGTACCTAACCATAAATATCCATTCATGTACATCACACTATTTACATAATCGGATGGCAAGCCAGATGCAGTAGTTATTTTCTTTACATGGTGGGTTTTCAGATTAAACTTAATTAAACCCTCACCACTTGTACAAATCCATATTTCATCTTTAATAGAAATTAGATCCTGAACAAGGTATCCATCCAGTAAAGTCTCGACTATTCCACTTTTTTTATCCAAAATCCGTAATCCATATGTACAACCCAAAAGAATTTTGTTGGGCGACAATTCGGCGAAAACATAAATGGATTGAGGTGAGTATTTTCGAAATTTATTTTCTTTAGAGAGATAGCAAATTAAATTACCCTGAACACCTCCAAACCAAAGGTCACCCTGACTATCTTTAAAAATATCCATCACGAAATCTGTTGCTAAAGAAAGTCCTATTGTTTCCTTATTGTAATGGGTTAACTCTCGTCCCGTCCGCTCATCTAAAACATAAACTCCGGCTGAATAGGTACTTGCCCATATCCTCCCCTTATCATCCTCACATAACGAAATAAATACATGACCTTGATCCAGTTGATTTTGGTAGAATGTTTTCCATTTACCTGTTCCATATTCTTTGCAACTAATACCGTTGTCAGTCGCAAACCAGATATTCCCTATTTTATCCTGAATAATTTTGTTGACATTGTTGTTAATCAGCGAATTTGAATTATTAGTCACATGAATCAGCTGATCTACTACAGGAAAAGCCTTATCGAAAAAAGAAACACCGCCACCATAAGTGCACACCCATATCCGCGTATTCTGATCGTTATAGATGTCGTAAACTCCATTGCCCCGGAGTGATGAAGGATTATTCAGATCCTCCTTATATACATTCAAAATACTTGTTCCACGGTTATTCAATTCCCAAAGACCTTGTCCATCGATTCCAATTAAGATGGTTGAGTCTGAATTGGCTACTATTGCGCGAATCGGCTGCTTTGGGATAGTATTTGCTTGTACCTGACACAGACTATTATTATTCAGATCATAGCAGTATAGCCCATTTGAAATAGTTCCAATCCAAAGTCGTTTCATTTTCGAATCATAGAACAACTTAGATACATTAAAACCCAGCATATTGTTAAACACACATAAATGTTTACGCTTCAATGTCTGTATATCCAATAGCCAGATGCCATCCTTTTTAGCCATCAACAATTGATTAGAGTTATACCAAGAAATTCGTTGAGCATTATTTATATTTTGAACAAGAGTAAGATGTCCGGTTCTAAATCTGAAAAAACCAACTGAAGTGGAAATCCAACAAACACCAGACTTATCAACAAGCATCGAATTTACAGAGATATACCAGTTATTCAGAGCCTTTGACATGCTTATAATTAAATCAAACTGATCAGTTATTTCGTTATAATGGAATAACTGACCATTGCTCGTAAAGGCCAACAACCTTGAATTAGTATAAACAAGTCGTACCGAAATAAAATCCGAATTCTCATATGGCAGTTTATAAATACGATAATCGTCGCCTGCATACCTTAAAACTCCCATTTTAGAAGATGCCCATATAAATCCATTTTTATCCTTACAAACAGAAGCCGTTTCACGCATAGAAATCCCATAAAGAGAATTTATGCTATAAAACTTCACATTTGAGGATTGTAGCCAAAGAGTTGCCAAGAAAAAAAATACGACAAGAAATTTGAGTCTCATTTTAAATGATGTTTTTCATGACATATTAAATCGTTGAAGTAAAATAAGTCAATAGATTAAAGAAAAATTCAAGGTTATTCGAATGCTGTAGTAGTGGCAAAGATAAGTATCTTTCATCTAAAATTAAAACCAAAACTGAACCCGGATAAGAAAGGGCTTTGACTTAAAAACACAAAGCACTGACTATAAATAAATTAAACTCGACTATAAACAATTGAGCAGTAACAAACAAATAACATATATTAACAATAATTTGTCGAAAACTCAAAATTAATATCTACAGCTGTGGCTAGATTATGTATTCATATTTGTAATTAAAAAGAAGCTCACTATTTTTGAAAGACCAGTAAAGTTTGTAAAATATAAAATTTCCATAGATAGTTTCTCGTCATAATTTAGTGGGTAAATAAATTACATTATGACGAGAAATAGTCTAGACATAAAGTCAAAAAAAAATACTCGCATAAAATCTATAACAAATTATCAAAAGTAAAATACAGATTATCTTTCATAAATTGAGGTTAAAGAAAAATTAGAAATTGCTTCACAAACCTCTCTCCACAAAAACAGAAAAAGAGACCCAAACGGGTCTCTTTTTCTGTTGCACTAAAGTCAACCATTTTAGAGCGTATACCATGTTTTAAATTCAGAAACTCTAGCTTTACTGACAATAATCTTATCAGGTACGTTTACATATAAGTTTATTGATATTTTACTGCCAAACCATATTGAAATGTCTTTTATAGCCTTGTGAGATACGATGTACTGCCGATTGGCCCTGAAAAACAAGGTCGGATTAAGTTGATTCCCTAAATCCTCGAGCGAACTGTCTATATGATAAATCTGCTGATCATCGGTAACAATATTCACCATCTTGTTTTCTGTATACAAACAGGCTATTTTATTTACTGCTAAAGGAATAAA
>Ga0302170_10000981_pt1 | contig 11191 bp, 10 predicted proteins | sample I_Fen_N2_1_FD_193492 | JGI IMG/M metagenome (GOLD analysis project Ga0302170, IMG submission 193492) | Peat permafrost microbial communities from Stordalen Mire near Abisko, Sweden - I_Fen_N2_1 | ecosystem: Environmental > Terrestrial > Soil > Wetlands > Permafrost | place: Sweden: Abisko...
GCTATTAATAAATTAAGCATTAATCAAAATTCATGATTTTTCTATATAAGATAACCTTCTTTCTTAAAATCAGGCGCCATCTTCCATCTTTCAGAAACACAATCTAATCCACTGACTACCACACAATAAAGGCCTGAAAGATCCCCTTCCGATCTTTCAGGAATCTTTCAGTCTTCAATTTTTAACCCTTCATCACTGTACTGCTTGCAAGCAAACCACGCGATAACGGTTACCTTGCTCTGTATGAATCCGCTCCACGCCTAGCTTCATCAAGGTGCGGCCCAACGAAATGGCGGAGATGCCACGCTGAAGAGCGGAAGCATTGAATTGGCGCATTCGTTGAAGAAGAGCGGCCGTAGAAAGTAACTCGCAAGGTTCGTCGGAAGCAGCCGGACGAAAATAGTCTAAAAACACTTCCTGTTCAGGGGGAGCTTGATAGAATGCTTCGTTATTGTGCTGAATCTCTCGTTCCTCTTCCTTGCTGAACCAATACCGCTCGCCAGCCTCAATCTCGGCTTTGAGTTGGGCAAAGATCTGCTCGTAATTCATTGGGGAGAGATCAATCATCTTTTTTACCTCTACACAAAGGAAACGACGACTTCCCGTAGGATCGGTCAACAAGTCGCGACGGTTTGCGGTTCCGATAAATGAAGCCACACGCGGTAAAGCTCGGAAATAGGGTTGATGCGGACGACGCAAGGAGAGGCCGGAAAGTTGCATCAAGTTCTTCAACAAGGCGGTACGGCGGGGGGTGGTTAGTAGACGATCGAACTCGTCCATGCTGATCAATCCGTATTCCGATAATTTCCGCTCGGCCTGACTCTCGGCTTGCAAGTCGAAGTTATCCGTGTAATAACGACGGAGCACGGGGGGCATCAGCATCTTACAGAAAGTCGACTTGTGCGTGCCTTGCTCTGCACCTATTAATAAAGGGGCAACGCTATTGGCATGCAGGGTGTCGAGCTGCATCCACTGTGCGGTAAGTGCGAGTAGCCATCGGTGAAAGCCGTTTACCCAAAAAGGTTCATCGCTTACTCTAGTACATAAGGGATGGATACGTTCTGTACCGTCCCAAGGGGATAAGCTGCCCAAATACTCGGTAAAAGGATGATAAGCTTGAATACGGTCAGACTGCACATAACGGGCTACATCCCGATCCCATACGGAAAGTCCGGCTTCGCGTGCGGATAAACAGATTCCATTAAGTACACGCGGTAGTAAGGGACGAAAAGACCCTGGAATAAACTCTCCCGATACTCCCTGCGAGGACTTCCGCACGCAATATTCGGTTTCATCGGTCAACACGTTGTAACGAAACGAATAACGCGTCTCTAGAAAACGGGCAATGGGTTCGACTTCATTTTCGCTAGCCGACTTTTCGCTGATCAACTTTTCACTCGTCGATTTTTCACTAGTCGACTTCTTCGCACAAGAAGAGGTTGCATTTAAGGCTCGGATTGCCGAAACGGAAGCTACCGGATTAGGGACTGGGGTGTCATTATAAGTATTCACCCCGAAGGTACGTTTTAAACGACTCCAACATCTTGAAAAAATTAATTTTGCATTCATATTAAAAACTGTTTTAATGATTTTGAATGCAAAGTTAGTCGCTCAGGAAGCCTTTTCCAAACGAGGGGAAGATAAAACTTGCACAAAAAAAAGATGCGGATGAGTACTTCTTTTTATAAAAAAAGTTGTAACTTTGCATGCTAGAAAAAATGATGAATGCCAATTGGCGAATATGATTTCGCCAACTGCTGAATTCATTTTTACCAGCTGGCAAAAATGAATTTAACAGCTGGCAGTAATCTTTTCGATGAGGACGTAATTTTCATTCTTTCTGCAAGAACTGAAAAAAAGACTTTTATTACATCCTAACAATGAAGAAAGAAGAACTTCTACAATACGATTTATTCCAAGCCCCTACTCCGACTTCCAGCAATCGCAAACCTTGTTATTTCGCACGCCCCGTAGGCGTAAAAAACATTGGTACTGAACAATTAGTTGCACAAATTCAACGAAGCTGCACGTTGACTCCGTCCGACCTCAAGGGGGTACTGACTGCTTTATCCGACTTTATCGCCATTGAATTGCAGCAGGGTAATCATGTTTATTTAGAGGGAATCGGCACACTGGGTATTACGCTCTCCTGCCCGACTATTGCCGATGAAAAAAAGATTCATGCTGCAGATGTGAAATTCTCGCACATCACGCTTCAAATTGATAAGCTCTTAAAGAGCAAGTTGCAACAAACTAAATGTCAACGCATAGAAACGGAGAATCGACGGACGGTGCGACTGAGTGACATTGAGCGCGACCAGGTGCTGACGGAATATTTTAAGGATGCGGATTGCATCACACGTACACAGTTTCAGAAAATCAGTTTTTCTACTCGCACCACTGCAACTCACCAACTTGATACGCTGGTGGAAGAAGGTCGCCTGATTCGCATCGGTACATCGCACATGCCGTATTATCAACCTACACCGGGAAATTATCATAAATAATCCTGAAAGATCTCTGAAAGAAGATGTTTCAGGATTAATACGCTTACAAACAGCTGTTTGTAAGCGAACTGAAAGATGAAGGAGGAATCCCTAGAAACGCTGTTATTTGATCAATCTGCCATCAATCATCTCATAAGTAATGGGTTGCCCGGTTGGTATTTCCAAATCGAGCACTTCCTCTTTTGTGAGATTTTCAATAAACATAACAATGGATCGAAGGCTATTTCCATGAGCAGAGATTAGCACATTTTGCCCTTGTTCCAACAAAGGCATCACATGGTCTTTAAAAAAAGGAATGGTACGATTAGCGGTATCTTTGAGACATTCACCTGCAGGAGGTGGCACATCATAGCTACGTCGCCACACGTGGACTTGTTCATCACCATATTCTTTGGCCGTTTCGGCTTTGTTTTTCCCCTGCAATTCGCCATAATACCTCTCGTTCAGATGCCAATCGCGATAAATGGGGATGATGCTGTCTTGCATCTCCTTGCTGTAAATCTTTGTCCATTCTTTCATTTTTCCTTCTGAATGAATAATCACAGAGGTGTTGTTACTTTTATTTTGAGCCATTGCAATCATTGCCGTTTCTATGGCTCTGATTTGCACCGAAGTAAAAACACAATTAAATTCAATGTGGGCTAGTTGCTCGCCTGCATTTATTGCTTCGATAATGCCGGCAGATGACAGAGGGACATCTACCCATCCGGTGAATACGTTTTTTTTGTTCCAGGCCGATTCACCATGCCTTATTAAAACTAGTTTTCCCATAAATTCTATCTTTTAAATCTCGATATGCACAACTTACATGCAATATTCGCTAAATTTATTGAGATAGACAAGGATTTTGCCAAAAAAATAGTCCCAAAGAAGATTCTTCAGGACTAGTACTGCTTACCTCATTGCTTGTTTCGACGTGCATGTAGGCCACATTCTTTGTGCTCGGGCGATTCCCACCACCATCTTCCGGCACGGATGTCCTCTCCCGGCTGAATGGCTCGTGTACAAGGTTGACAGCCGATGCTTGGAAAACCTTGGTGATGCAGTTCGTTGTACGGAACGTGGTTTGCGTTGATATAATCCCAGACTTCTTGCTCGCTCCAATTGATCAATGGGTTGAGTTTCAGGAGTCCGTTGTTCTCGTCCCACTCGATGAGCTGCATGTCGTGACGAGTAACCGACTGGTCTCGGCGCAAGCCGCAGATCCAAACGTCGAGCCCTTTAAAGGCACGACGCAACGGCTCTAGCTTACGCACTTCACAACAACGGTGACGCTTCTCGATGCTTCCATAGAACAAGTTGACTCCTTCTTCACGCACCATCTCTTGCAAAAGGGTGTAATCGGGAAAGAATACTTCGATATGGAGGTCGTACTTGCGGTCGGTTTTATCTATGAGGGCATACGTCTCGGGAAACAGTCGACCGGTATCGAGGGTGAACACACGCGCCTCATGACGAATCTTTTGGATCATATCCGTGAGGGCTTGATCTTCTATACTCAGACTGGAAGATAAGGCGATTTTATCCTGATAGGTCGCTAGGAAGAAACGAAGCACTTCTTCGGGAGACTGATCGGCAAATGCTTCATTCCATTTTTCGATTTGTGCTTTTATATCCATGGCTTATTCTCCACTTTTAATGATTCCGGCTCCAACGGTTTCGAACGTATCGGGATCGATAAATATTAAACTTCCCATTACGCGGTTATGGGCGTAGGGATCGAATACTAAGGGGCTGGCTGTATGTAGAGTCAACTGTGCGATGTCGTTCATCTTTAGGCTGTCTACTTCGGTTACATACTCCAGTGTGTTGACGTTGACTAGGTAATCGACCTTTTTTACTACGCCAATGTGCTCACTGGTGCCTTGGCGAATGATGTAACGTTTGCCTAGTTGCAAAGACACTTCGTTAAACCAACATACTATCAACGTAATATCTTGCGAAACGATGGGTTGCAAACCTTCTACTCCGACTAATACATCGCCGCGACTAACGTCGATATCGTCGGCTAGCTGCACGGTGATCGATTCCGGAGAAAAAGCTTCTTGTTTATTCTCTTTATACTGGGTAATAGCGGAAACGGTTGAGGTTTGTCCGGATGGCAACACGCGAATTGAGTCACCGACTTTCAATACACCTCCGGCCAATCGACCGGCATAGCCTCTAAAGTCGTGATAGGCATCGGAAATCGGACGAATCACGGTCTGCACGGGAAGACGTACTTCTGTGGCATTGAGTTTATGAGAGATAGGCACATTCTCTAGTACATCGAGAAGGGTTTGGCCGCTATACCAAGGTGTTTGCTCGGAGGCAAGTACTACGTTATCGCCTAGCTTGGCTGAAATGGGGATGAAGTGTACATCGGTGAGTCCGAGTTTCTGCTGCATCTCCTGATATTCTGCAATAATCTGTAGGTAGACTTCTTCTGAGAAATCGACTAGGTCCATCTTGTTGATGCAGACTAATACATGGGGGATTTTCAACAAAGAGGCAATATAAGAGTGACGAACGGTCTGCTCCATCACTCCATGCCGTGCATCGATTAGTATGATGGCAAGATCGGCTGTGGAGGCACCTGTAACCATGTTGCGGGTATATTGAATATGCCCCGGGGTATCGGCGATTATGAACTTACGCTTGGGAGTGGCAAAATAGCGGTATGCTACATCGATGGTGATGCCTTGCTCGCGTTCGGCACGCAAGCCATCGGTAAGTAGGGCTAAATTGACTTCTTCATTGCCATTACGCCGTGAAGCGGTTTCTACTGCTTCCAACTGATCTTCAAAGATCGATTTACTATCGTAAAGCAAGCGACCTATCAGCGTACTTTTTCCATCATCTACGCTTCCTGCGGTGGTGAAGCGTAGCAATTCCATATTTAAATATCCTGTATCTTTCGACATAATTTTCTTTTTAATGTGTAACCTTTTCGAATCTTTTCCTACTGAAGGAGGAGTTAAAAGTATCCTGCTTTCTTTCTATCTTCCATAGCGGTTTCCGAACGTTTGTCGTCGGAACGTCCTCCTCGTTCGGTTACTCGGGTGGCTGCAATTTCGTCTATAATTTCTTCTAACGTGTGTGCTTTCGATTCGGTTAATCCGGTGCAGGTGATATCACCGATGGTGCGGCAACGGACTTGCTTACGGAATACTTTTTCATCGGGCTTTAATTTGATGCAGGGATCGGCGGCCAACAATTGTCCATCCCGCTGAAACACGTCGCGCTCATGGGTAAAGTAGATGCTGGGCATCTCTAGGTTTTCTTGGTAGATATATTGCCATACATCCATCTCTGTCCAGTTACTGATTGGGAAGATACGGAAATGCTCGTCTACGTTTTTCTTTCCGTTGAAAATGTTCCAAAGTTCGGGACGTTGATTCTTTGGATTCCATTGTCCAAATTCATCGCGATGTGAAAAGAAACGTTCTTTGGCTCGTGCTTTTTCTTCGTCGCGACGAGCGCCTCCTATGGCTGCATCAAACTTATGCTTGGCAATGGTGTCGAGCAAGGTGGTGGTTTGGAGACGGTTGCGACTGGCATTGTAGCCGGTTTCTTCTTTTACACGGCCACTTTCGATGGATTCTTGTACCGAGCCTACAATGAGGTCTGCACCCAACTTCTCTACCAAAGCGTCACGATAGGTGATGGTCTCTTTAAAATTATGCCCGGTATCGATATGCACCAATGGGAAGGGCAATTTACCCGGATAAAAAGCTTTATAAGCTAAATGGGTTACTACAATAGAATCTTTACCGCCGGAGAATAAGATCGCGGGATGCTCGAATTGAGCGGCTACCTCACGCAACACGTAAATTGATTCTGATTCTAGTTCTTCTAAATGCGTTAAATTATACTTACTCATAATTTCTTTTTTTTTAGCTAAAGGCTCCACTCAAATACTTCCGAGTTAGATCTTGCTGTGGGTTATTGAATACTTCCTTTGCTTCGCCGGCTTCGATAACTTCTCCCAGATACATGAAAACCACATAATCGGCGATGCGCAAAGCTTGGCGTAAGGTGTGAGTTACCATTACAATGGAATATTCTTTTTTAAGTTTCACAAATAATTCTTCTACCGTTTTGCTGGAAATTGGATCCAAGGCGCTAGTAGCCTCATCGGCTAAGATGAATTGAGGTTCAACGGCTAGACTTCGGGCTAGGCATAAACGTTGCTGCTGACCGATAGAAAGTCGCACGGCGGGGGTATGAAGGCGATCTTTCACCTCTTCCCAAAGTCCGGCTGCTTTTAAATAGTGCTCTACCACTTGGTTCAACTTCTTCTTTCCATGAATGCCATGAATACGGCAACCATAGGTTATATTGTCGTAGATGGACATGGGCAGCGGACAAGGACGTTGAGATACCAAGCCTATTTTGCGGCGTAAATTGGTGATTTCGGACTTGCTGCTAATTATGTCTTCGCCATCAATGAGTATCTTACCATCAATTTTCACGCCTTCTATTGAATCGACTAATCGATTAAAGGTTCGCAGCAGTGTAGTTTTACCACAACCTGAAGGGCCGATGATACAGGTTATCTTATTCTCCGGAATCTGCAGATTTACGCTCTTTAGAATGTGGTGCTCTTTAATGAATACATTCAGGTTGTCTGTTACAATATTAGAAGCTTCCAAACTCCGTTCAAACTTTCGATCGGCAGCGAATGTACTGCTTTTATCCTCCAAAAAGAGGTCCCTTATCCAATCGGTGTTCCAGTTGAAAGGTCTTGTTAATCGTTGTGCTATGCTATTCATTTTACTTTATTTTTTGAGAAACGTCTGGTGATAAATCGTCCCGATACACTCAGAACTAATACAATAATGGTCAATACTAATGCTGCGGCATACGCTCTATCCTGCACCTCTGTGGAAGGACTGCTTAATTGGAAGAATACCGCTAAGGGCAACGTGGCTACCGGTTGTGAGAGGGAAGTGGGAATGGTGTCGGTATAGCCTGCTGTAAATAGTACGGCAGCGGCATCTCCAATGGCACGCCCTACGGCAAGAAGGGTGGCTGTTACTATGCCGGGAGCGATTTGGCGCAAAAGCACCTTTACGGTTTCCAGTCGCGTAGCACCCAGCGAGAACGAAGCTTCGAGAATCTCTCTGGGAAAATCCCTAGCCACTTCGTCCATCGAACGAATAAGTACCGGAATAATCAAGAGAGTGATCACAATAATGCCACTCAACAAGGAAGTTCGTAGCCCGAAGAAGATCATGATGGCAAAGGCAAAAGCGCCATACACAATGGAGGGAATACCAAACAATACATCGTACGCTAAGCGAGCAAAATAGGCTAGCTTCGACTTCTGAGAAAGATAAATATTCAGATAAAACAATACGGGGATGCTAATCAGCAATCCTAATACAGTAGAGGCTATTACAATATAAAGGGAGCCGACAATTGCATTTAAGAATCCGCCTTCCTTCCCGATATAGAATCCTCCGCTAGGCAACTGACTAATCATCTCCCAGCTCATTGCAGCCGATCCTCTTACGAGTATGGTGTAAATGATGCTGATCACGAATCCAAAGACCACAATCATGGAAAGGATCATCAGCAGCTTTATTATTTTTTCTTCTATAAATTTCATTGCGTATTTATTATACTAATTGTTTCCCCATTCTATTCAGAACTAAGCGAGAAAACAGATTAAACAAAAGAACGACTACAAAAAGGATCAACGCAGCAAACATCAATGCTGATTCGTAAAGCGGGAGTGAAAGCATCTCTCCATAGTTGTTGGCAATCAATGCGGGAATGGGATAACAAGCATCGAGTAGCGAATGAGGCACTTGCGGCAAATTTCCGCAAACCATTAAGATGGCAATGGTTTCACCTAACGCACGCGAAATAGCCAATACCAAGGCGGCCAGAATGCCGGGGATGGTCTTCTTTAGCACGACCAATTTCGTAGTCTGCCATTTGGTTGCACCTAAGGCGCAAGAGGCTTCTCTCAGATCGTCGGAAACGGTAGAAAAAATTTCCACAAAGAGGCTTACCAATAAAGGCAATATCATCACTCCTCCCACAATACTTGCCGCTAGAACGGTGTATCCTGCCGAGAAATCGATAAAGTAAGGAGCCACGCTGCGAGAGATCCAAGGCACAATAACCAGCGTTCCCCATACACCATAAATTACAGAAGGCAAGGCAGCGAGTATATCTAATGCCGGGAATACATATCGGCGGACAAACGATTTGGCATATTCGGTTAGAAAGATAGCAGTAAGCAGCGCAATGGGTAAAACCCAAGATACGGCAACTACTGTGACCCAAATGGTGGCTGAAAGGAATGGAAAGAATCCAAACTCTCCTTTAAAGGGTCTCCAAGAACTACTGAATAGCAGATCTCCCAGCGAATGTTCACTAAGAATGGGAGAGGCTTTCCAATACAATCCAATTCCAATGAATACCACTAAAAGCAGTGACGTAATCGTCAAAGAGCACATTACGCCACTTGCCACTTTATCTTTTATAATTCGGAGACTCTTCATACAGCTTATTTAGAGCTATTTAATCTAGCTAATCCTTTGTCTAATTTCTCTTTAGCAATGCCAATATAACCGGCCGGCAGATTTTCTTTTTGACCTTCCGTTAGGATATATTTCAAGAATGCAATTACTTCGGGTTTCGTGGGTGTGCCGTTCGATACTAAATAAAGATCACGAGCCGGAGGAGAGGGATATTTATCGTCGGCTACGGCTTTGATGAATTCATCTTTTGTAGCATAGAATGATTCTTCCGGATCAATTTTGCCGTTTCCGTTTACATCAATAGGTAAAACGAGTAAACCTGCATTTGCCTTGCGCGTTTTGTCATCGTAAGCATAGCCCAAATTGTTTAAACCAATACCTAATGGATCTTTCTGAACTGCTGAGGCTACACCGGGATCGCCAAATACGGCAGTACCTTTTAAGTCCTCTTGCTTCTTCCCTAACCATTTGGCCCAAGTTTCTGCGGCTCCACAAGCATCGGAACGGGTATAAACGTGAACAGCAGATGCATCGGCAGTACCCAGCACTTTGCCCCAGGTTGTATATTCTCCTGTGATCCAGAGTTTTTTAGCGGCATCCTGCGTTAAACCTTTTTTCAATAATTCTGCTGCAAGTGGATTCTTTGCATTGATGGTAGGAACCACAGCATCTTTAGCTACGGCAAAACCGATTGCACCTTTCGAAACTTCTTCGGGATAGATTTCACGAGAGACCATGCCCAAGTCGATCACTTTAGAAAGTGCATCTGTCATTCCCTTTCCGGCACCACCGGCAGAAACATCGATACGTACATTCGGATGTATTTTTCGGAACTCTTCAGCCCATTTTACAGCCAATGGATACAAGGCAAAAGCACCTGAAAGTGAGATCTCACCTTTCAATTCACCGGCTTCTGCTTTTTCGGCTTTCTTATTCCCGCAAGAAATAAAGCCAAATGCTATTGCAAAAAGCAATAGACCTGAAACTAAAACATTCTTTTTTACCATAACTTTCTGATTCTTATTATTTGGTGCAAAGATAGGGGGTTTCTAAGTGTAGTGCAATACCAAACATCCGGTATGTTTATGCCATGTATATGGTAGCTACCCTCTTTTTATAGAAGCCGAAGACTATCTGAGATAGCAGCCAAGGTACGATTTAGGGTTTCCTCTGAATGAGCTTCGGAGATAAAGTTTCCTTCAAATGGAGAAGGAGAAATATAAATATGCTTGGAGAGCATCGAACGAAAATAAGCACCGAAAAGAGCTGAATTACTGGCTTTAGCCTGCTCAAAGTCGGTAACTTTTTCTTTGTTAAAGAAAAGAGTGAACATCGATCCGATGTGGTTCAGTTGTACATCTTTACCTTTTACGATGCGTTCCAATTCGTGAAAGAAGTGTTCAGACTTCGCAGTTAGTCGATCGTAGAAACCTTCCGAAGAAAGTATCTTAAGGGTTTCGATACCCGCTGTCATTGCCACAGGGTTGCCCGATAGCGTTCCGGCTTGATACACTGGGCCATTGGGTGCCAACATATCCATAATTTCGGCTTTGCCTCCAAAAGCAGCTGCGGGGAATCCTCCTCCTACAATTTTCCCGATGGTCGTTAAATCGGGCGTAACGTTGAAAAGACTTTGTGCACCACCAAGGGACAAACGCAATCCGGTAATTACCTCATCGAAGATAAGTAAGACCTCGTACTGAATAGTGATTTCTCGTAAAAAAGAGAGGAAACCTTCTTCGGGTAATACCACGCCCATGTTGCAAGCTACCGGTTCCAAAATCACCGCGGCAACTTCAGAACCATGTTGCTGAAAATAAGTTCTTACTGCTTCCTTGTCATTATAAGGAAGGCTGACGGTATACTGGGTAAAACCTTTGGGTACTCCTGCGGAAGAGGCATTAGTGATGTTAGCCACTGCAGAACCGGCCGAAACCAATAAATGGTCGGCATGTCCATGGTAGCAACCGTCGAATTTTACAATAATGTCACGCTGTGTATAGCCGCGCGCCAAACGAATGGCACTCATCACCGCCTCGGTGCCGGAATTGACAAAACGCACCTTCGAGATGGAAGGGAAAGCCTTGGTAACACGTTTCGCCAAGTCGGTTTCCAACAACGTTGGTATTCCATAACTTGTACCATTCTCGATACTTTGATGCACGGCTGCATTCACCTGAGGATGAGAATGCCCTAACAAGAACACGC
>Ga0302170_10000982_pt1 | contig 11187 bp, 11 predicted proteins | sample I_Fen_N2_1_FD_193492 | JGI IMG/M metagenome (GOLD analysis project Ga0302170, IMG submission 193492) | Peat permafrost microbial communities from Stordalen Mire near Abisko, Sweden - I_Fen_N2_1 | ecosystem: Environmental > Terrestrial > Soil > Wetlands > Permafrost | place: Sweden: Abisko...
CATAGAACAATTCGCCCCGATCAGCGGGGATAAACCCGATTATTTCCAAACAAGGGAAATAGAATCGGTGATCTCGCTGAAAGCGGAAACACATAACTTCCCTACAACTGTAGAGCCTTTCAACGGGGCAGCCACCGGTACCGGAGGTGAAATACGTGACCGCCTGGGTGGAGGAAAAGCCAGTCTTCCGATTGCAGGAACAGCCGTCTATATGACCAGCTACCCGCGCCCTGACTTAAACGGCTCAGCCAACGGAACAGAACGTCCCTGGGAAAACTCTACCACACCACGCAAATGGTTGTACCAGACACCTGAACAAATCCTGATTAAAGCATCAAACGGAGCTTCTGATTTTGGGAACAAATTCGGGCAACCATTGATTTGCGGTTCGCTATTAACCTTCGAACATAATGAGAACGATAAGAAGTATGGTTACGATAAAGTAATCATGATGGCCGGAGGTGTTGGATTCGGCACACGCCGTGATGCCCTGAAAGGTATCCCGGAAGTAGGCGAGAAAGTGGTTGTCATGGGTGGTGATAATTACCGGATCGGTATGGGCGGTGGAGCAGTATCCTCTGTAGAAACCGGACAATACGACAATGCCATAGAATTAAACGCCGTACAGCGCGCCAATCCTGAAATGCAGAAACGTGTTTCGAATGTGATTCGTACACTGGCGGAAGGAGCTATAAACCCGATTGTATCTATTCATGACCATGGTGCAGGCGGTCATCTTAATTGTCTGTCTGAACTGGTGGAAACAACAGGTGGAAAGATTGATGTATCAAAACTTCCTGTAGGAGATCCAACCCTAAGTGCCAAAGAAATCATTGGCAATGAAAGTCAGGAACGTATGGGCATGCTAATGAAGGCAGAAGACGTTGAAAAAGTACGCCTGATCTCGGAACGCGAACGTGCCCCAATGTATGTGGTAGGTGAAACAACAGGGGATATGAACTTTGTATTCGAACAGGCGAATGGCGAAAAACCTATCGACCTGAAACTGGACTACATGATTGGTAAACCTCCACGTACGATTATTACCGACCAAACTATTGAAGAACATTTTGCACCGGTGGAAATCAGTGAAGAAAAACTTCAGGAATATATACAGAACGTGTTGCAGGTTGAATCGGTAGCTTGTAAGGATTGGTTGACAAATAAAGTCGACCGTTCTATCACAGGTAAAATTGCCCGTCAGCAATGTGCCGGTGAGATTCAACTACCGTTGAATGACCTTGGGGTTGTTGCACTTGATTATCATGGGAAAACAGGGATTGCTACTTCTATCGGCCATGCGCCATTAGCAGCACTGGTAGATCCTGAAGCAGGCTCCGTACTGGCAATCGCCGAAGCGTTGACCAACATTGTATGGGCTCCTCTGAAAGATGGTCTGGAGAGTGTTTCCCTGAGTGCCAACTGGATGTGGCCTTGTAAGAATCCGGGAGAAGATGCTCGGTTGTACAAAGCTGTGGAAGCCTGCAGTAACTTTGCCTGTTCCCTGGGAATCAATATCCCTACAGGAAAAGACAGTTTATCGATGACCCAGAAATACGACGGTGAAAAAGTATTCTCACCGGGTACAGTGATTATCTCGGCAGGAGCTGAAGTATCGGAAGTTCAGAAAACAGTAAGCCCGGTATTGGTAAACGACACAAAATCGGCAATTTATTATATTGATTTTTCTTTCGATGCACTGAAATTGGGTGGCTCAGTACTTGGCCAGACATTAAACCAATTAGGGAATGAAGTACCAACAGTGAAAGATTCAGAATACTTTAAAGCAGCATTCGACAGCATCCAGGAACTGATCGGCAAAGGGTTAATCCTGGCTGGACATGATATTTCGGAAGGTGGATTGATAACAGCCCTGCTGGAAATGAACTTTGCCAATACGACCGGTGGATTACATGTTAAACTGGATGACATTGCCGAAAGCTCATTGGTAAAAATACTGTTTGCTGAGAATCCTGGAGTACTGATACAGGTAAAAGAAAAGAGAACGGTAGAAAAGATACTTGAGAACAACGGAGTCGGGTTTGCACGTATTGCAACCCCTATCAAGGATCATCGACTGGAAGTATACAGGAAAAGCCAATCGTATTCATTCTCCATTAACGAATTGCGCGATGTATGGTATAAATCATCTTATTTACTTGACCGCAGGCAGAGTGGAGAAATATGCGCTAAAGCACGTTACAACAATTATAAAAACCAACCGCTGGAATTTGATTTCACCAAATCATTCACCGGTAAACTGTCGCAGTTCAACCTGACACAGACCCGCAAACCAAGCGGTGTACGGGCAGCCATTATCCGTGACAAAGGAACCAACGGTGAGCGTGAAATGGCTTATGCACTTTACCTGGCAGGATTCGATGTAAAAGACGTCCATATGACCGATTTATCCACCGGACGTGAAACGCTGGAAGATATAAACCTGATTGTGTTTTGCGGAGGATTCTCCAATTCCGATGTACTTGGTTCAGCCAAGGGTTGGGCAGGAGGATTCCTGTTTAACGAGAAAGCAAAAAACACGCTGGATAATTACTACAAACGCGCCGATACCCTGAGTTTAGGTATTTGTAACGGTTGCCAGTTAATGATGGAACTTAATCTGGTCAATCCTGAACATACTGAAAAGGCCCGAATGCTGCACAATGATTCCAACAAGTTTGAATCAGCATTTTTAGGCTTAACAATACCCGAAAACAAGTCTGTAATGTTCGGTTCATTGGCAGGAAGCAAATTAGGCGTATGGGTAGCTCACGGTGAAGGAAAATTCTATTTTCCTAAACCTGAAAACGAGTACCATGTGATAGCTAAATACTCTTACCAGTCGTATCCTGGTAACCCGAACGGTTCTGATTACAATGTAGCAGGTATATGTTCAGAGAACGGACGCCACCTGGCAATGATGCCTCACCCGGAACGTGCTATCTTCCCTTGGCAATGGGCATATTACCCCGCTGACCGGAAAGCACAGGATCAGATCACCCCGTGGATGGAAGCATTTGTCAATGCACGGTTGTGGGTAGAGAAAACAGTAGGTAGTAAGAAGTAAGCAGAAAGTAATATAAGAAGTTTTCAGTAGTTAAATCACCACATTATTCATGGAAGTCAATGTTATTTATCATCAGTCATGTCTTGAAGGACTGAAACAATTGCCGGACGGATGTGTTGATTTAATTTTTACTGACCCTCCGTATTATCAGTACCGTGCTAAAAATGTGCAGGGATTGAAAAAACACAAGGACGTCGTTACAGAATTCGTCTTTGATGGCTTTAAATCGGAAGAAGATTATTTGAAGTTCCTGGAAGAAGTCCTGACTGAGTGTTTTCGTGTCTGTAAGCCTGGTGCAAGTGGATACTTGTGGTGTGGCGATGATTTTGTGTCTTACCTGAATCGAATGGTCGAACGTGTCGGCTTTCAGTTTCGTAAAGTGATTCACTGGCACAAAACAAACCCGTTTCCGGCAATCTATACCCGAAAGATGTATGCTAACAGCATGGAACTGTTGATTCATTTCTCAAAAGGCTCTCCGAAGACGTGGAATAACAAACCCGTTAATGAAATGCATAACTTTATCCAGTCCCCTATTTGCATGGGCAAGGAAAGGTCTGTTCATAAAACACAAAAGCCCCTGAAAGTATGCCTGCCATTTATTGAAATCAGCAGTAATGAGGATGATTTAGTCCTCGATCCTTTTATGGGATCAGGAAGTACAGCTGTTGCCAGCAAATTACTAAAAAGGAACTATATTGGGTATGAACTCAGCGAAGAGTTTTTCCACATTGCCAATGAACGGCTAGACCAAACTCCATGATTCGCATGTTGAAACAACAAAGCCGGACTTGTTTTAAGTCCGGCTTTGTTGTTTTATTTAATTTAGTTATCTGAAAAATCATTCTCTGTTTACCAGTAACGACTTTCTACTTACTACTTAGTATTTTCTACCTACTACTTTCTACCTACTATTAATATCCCCATTTTAAATAGATTGCTCCCCAGGTAAACCCGGCTCCAAAAGCGGTCAGGATAATGTTATCACCTTTTTTAAATTTCTTTTGGCATTCCCATATCCCCAGTGGGATACTGGCTGCTGATGTATTTCCAAAGTGATCAATATTGATAATCACCTTTTCATACTCCACACCCGTGCGTTTAACAACTGCATCTATGATACGTAAGTTAGCCTGATGAGGTACTAACCAGGCAATATCATCATTGGTAAGATGATTCTTCTCCATGATCTCAGCAGAAACTTCGGCCATATCCACTACAGCGTGTTTAAAGACATATGAGCCCTCCTGATAAGTATAGTGTTCTTTCTTATCGATAGTCTCATGAGTGGGCGGATATGCAGAGCCACCAGCCTTTATGTGCAGATGTTTCATCCCGACTCCATCTGTGTGCAAGATCGAATCAATAACTCCTAAATTCTCGGTTGTCGGTTCAACCAGTACTACACCGGCACCATCTCCAAATAATGGAGCAGTCGTGCGATCGGTATAATTTGTGATTGATGACATTTTATCGGCACCAATGACAAGTATCTTTTTGTAGTGGCCTGATTCAATAAAGCTGGATGCAGTTGCCAGTGAAACAATAAAACCGGAACATGCAGCTTGTATGTCGAATGCTAATGCATTTTTAATACCCACTTTCTCGGCAGCCATTGAAGCACACGAAGGATAAATATGATCGGCAGTAGTAGTCCCGCAAAGTACCAAATCAATCTCTTCAGGTTTTGTACCCGTTTGAGCAAACAAGTCTTCTATCGCCTTAGCAGCCATAAATGACGTTCCCGTATGTTTTGTCTTCAAAACACGTCGTTCTTTGATACCTACCCTGGTGGTTATCCATTCGTCGTTGGTATCCATCATGGTACTTAGCTCCTTGTTATTCAGGATGTAATCCGGTACATATCCGCCTACACCTGTAATAACCGCTCTGATCTCAGACATATATATTTTTTTTGATACATAAAAATCAAGCTCTAAAGAAATTATTTAGAGCTTAATTGTGTGTGTTGAAAAATATCTAAAATTAAGCAACCGGTATTATACGGCAGCTAATTTTTCAATTGCCAATTTACCTCTGTAGTAACCACATTCGCCACAAACTGTGTGATAAATATGAGCAGCACCGCAATTTGAACAGATTGCTAATGTTGGAGTTACTGCTTTATAGTGCGTTCTTCTTTTTCTTGCTCGTTGTTTCGAAATTTTTCTCTTAGGATGTGCCATCTTAGTTGTTTATTTAATTGTTTTCTGTTATATTTTGCAAACCGTCCCATCTCGGGTCCGTTTGTATTTCATCGGGTGTAAAATCGTCGTCTTCATCAAACTCAACAGCTGAAGTATCTTCATCATCATCGTCGCCTTTTTGACGCGTAATGTGTTTTTTCAGCTTGGTAGCCATGGTTTTATTACACTCACCGGTAGCATGTACATGCTTCAACGGAATGTTCAACACGATAAATTCGTATAGAAACCAGGCAATGTTAATGGCTCCTTCTGCTTCAGGAACAATGACTATTTCATCTTCTTCGGAAAAGGTATCCCCGAATTTGACTTGTAATTTTTCTTTGTAATGTATGGGTTGAACCATATCATCCAAGCATCGATCGCAAGGAATGGTAACAGTTCCTTCTATAAGAAACTGAAGCTCGTACGTGGACAGCTTATTCTGAACACTCACTTTCGCTTTAATACTTCCCTTTTGTATTTCCGGACTATCTATTTTTTTGAAATATGCGTCATCCAGGTCATACTCGAACACACGCGTTTCATCGCTTATGTCCTTTAATACTACATTGTACAGCTCGAATTTTGACATTATTCACTTGATATTTTAAACCGCGCAAAGGTACAAAAATATGTTCTATTACAAAATAGTTTCTTTTTTATTTTATAATTATTATTCAATCTATTGATTCATTGAACATATAATAAATTATTTTTACGCTTATTATACTTTTGATCATACTTTTGATCATACTTGGATATCCCTTATTATTACTTTGAATTCACTTTCAGAATAATTCTGAAAACAGTTCCAACGTTCAATTCGGATTGTTTGACAAATATTTTCCCTCCATGATACTCTTCAATAATACGTTTCGCTAACGATAGTCCGAGTCCCCAGCCTCTTTTTTTGGTAGTAAATCCAGGCGTGAAGATAACTTTGAATTTTCGTTTGTCCATTCCTTTGCCGGTATCCTTTACATCAATAAAAACCTCATCTGTCTTAGGAATAACATCAATGTCAATTTTACCGATACCATCCATCGCATCTATTGCATTCTTGCATAGGTTTTCTATGACCCATTCAAACAAAGGTACATTTAATTTTATAAATAGATGTTCATCATGCGGTATGTGGCATTTTATCTCCACTTTTTGGGATGACCGGTTAGTCATATACTGTACGGAATTCAGAAGAGTCTCATTCAGACTGACAACCTGCAAATCGGATCTGGATCCTATTTTAGAAAACCGTTCTGCAATAATGCGGAGTCGGTTTACATCTTTTTCCATTTCTCCGATTAACTTGTCTTCCTTATGCCTCATTTTGAGTAAATCCACCCAGGCTAATAAAGAAGATATCGGAGTCCCCAATTGATGGGCGGTTTCTTTTGAAAGTCCTACCCATACCTGATTTTGCTCCGCCTTTTTTGTTCCCGAAAAAGCAAAGAAAGCCACCAACAAAAATACAAATATAACACCTAACTGAATGTATGGAAAATAATATAATTGTTTGATAATAAGCGAGTCGTCGTAGTATAAATATTGTACCGTCTTATCAAGATTTATTCTAATCCCCGGTCTGTTCGATTTAAACCGGGCAATTTCTTTTGTGTAAAATTCTTTTACATGCGTTTTCGGTTCCTTTATGTTCAGCGAAGAAATTACATTATTATTCGCATCGGTCATAATAATAGGAATGGTAGTATTTCCCTCTATAATTTTCATAATCAGATCAACATTGCTGCTTCCGTCAGTTAATATCGACTGATGGATTGCTTCAGCCCAAATCTCTACTTTCTTTTGTTCTTCGGCGGCCAGTGATTTGGCCAGGCTATTTGTAAATAACGTTGAAACTAATACTATGGCTATGGCAATCAGTATAAATATCAGTTTCAGACGTTGTGAAACCTCATATAGTTTATTGATATTCAGCATAATTTTATATAAGAGATGAGATGAATTGTCTATTTTTGTTCAAACGTCAAATATACTAAAAAAGTATGAATTGAATCTTCCATTTCTTTCGCATTAATTGTCGTATCTTTGTATCAAATTTCGGTGAATGTTTGTAATCAACAACCGAAATCAACAACTGAAAACTCATATCAAACTTAATTATGCACAGATCCGGTTTTGTAAATATAGTAGGTAATCCTAATGTGGGTAAATCCACGTTGATGAATGCCTTAGTGGGTGAGAGAATATCCATCATCACTTCAAAAGCCCAGACAACCCGTCATCGCATAATGGGGATCGTTAATGGCGAAGACTTCCAAATAATCTATTCCGATACTCCCGGTGTGCTGAAACCCAATTATCGGCTACAGGAGTCCATGCTAAACTTTTCGCGTTCGGCATTAACTGATGCTGACGTATTGTTGTATGTCACCGATGTGTACGACACCTACGAAAAGAATGAAGATTTTATTGAAAAAGTAAAATTAAACCCTGCTCCCCTCTTGCTTATTATTAATAAGATCGATTTAATTGACGAAGAAAAATTGGTGGTCTTAGTTGAAAAGTGGAAAGCTTTATTACCCAAAGCTGAGATTTATCCTGTTTCAGCATTAGAGAAATTCAATTTAGATACCTTATTTAGCCGTATTAAAGCTTTATTGCCTGAGTCACCTGCATTTTTTGATAAAGATCAGTTGACGGACAAACCTTCACGCTTTTTTGTCACTGAAATTATCCGTGAAAAGATTCTGTTGAATTATGAAAAGGAAATCCCGTACTCCGTGGAAGTAGAAGTAGAGCAATTCCAGGAAGATGAGCGATTGATACGCATCAATGCATTAATTTATGTAGAACGCGATTCACAAAAAGGAATTCTGATCGGTCATGGCGGAAAATCCCTCAAAAAGGTAGGTACAGAAGCACGAAAAGATATGGAAGTATTTTTCGATAAAAAGGTTTTTCTGGAACTATTTGTAAAGGTAGAAAAGGATTGGCGGAATAAAGATATAAAATTAAGAAATTTTGGATATAATCTCGACTAATTACAGCACAAACAACTGAACCAAAATTGTAAAATTTTGTTTTTAATTTAATGAAATCAATTTCAATTGTGTTTCTCTGATTTAAGCTGATATAGATTTCAACTTTTTTATTTCTGAGTAAGTGTATTATTCTATTATTAATCATATAAAATTCAATTTTATGAAAAACTCATTTGGTTTAATAGCAGCATTTCTGGGCGGTGCAATTGTTGGTGGAGCCTTAGGTCTTCTTTTTGCTCCCGAAAAAGGTGACAAGACACGTAAGCGAATAGCTGATGCTCTTGAAAAGAGAGGAATTAAATTAAGTAAGGCCGATCTGGATGATTTAGTTGACGAAATTAAGTCGGAAGTGACCCCCGAAGAAATATGATTCATTAAAAAACCCTTTTTGAGATGATGAACTCTAAAGAACCGACAGACAATTTCCAACAATTATTTGAGGATGTCAAGAAGTATGTTTTCTTGCAGACGGAGTATTTAAAGGTTGAATTTGTAGAAAAGCTAACAATATTACTGTCTACTCTGCTCATTGTTACTTTAATAATTGTACTGGCAATAATCGCATTATTCTATTTGTTTTTCTCACTTGCCTATGCTGCAGTGCCACTTGTGGGCAGTCTGGGTGCGAGCTTCGGAATTATTTCAGGCATTTATGCTATCCTGATAGCTCTTTTGTTTTTGCTTCGTAAGCAATTAGTTATCACTCCGATGGTAAAGTTTCTTTCGAATTTGTTTCTGACTAAAATAAACAAATAAAATCTATGGAAATTGTTCCTACTTCAGCTTCTGATAAGAAAGAAGTCGGTTTGGATATTTTGATAAATAGAAAAGCCGAATTAAAACAACGAATAAAGGATCAAAAGATACTTATTTCGACTAAGTCTCAGGATCTGTTTACCTCCACCTCGTTAACGAACTATTTATTCCGCTCTTTTAACAAGGGATTGAATGTGGTCGATGGGGTATTGATGGGATATAAAATCATAAAATCAATCCGGACCATAATCCGTAAATTCAGGTAAGATAATCACCTTGATAAAAAGGAGATAACTAAAAAGCGGAATATATTCCGCTTTTTTTTATGCCTGAAAAGATAAACGAACTGCCAGTTTTATAATTGGTGTGCCAAGAGGCTCTGACGCTAAAAACTAAAATACTGTTGTTTTGTAAAACAGCTTGCCTCTTTGCCTCTTAGCGTAGAAAATGGGTTCTTTTGTTTTTGGTCAGTTAGATGACAAATGGCAATGCACCCTAATGCCCACTAACGGCTATTTCACAGCCATTACCTTCCCGCACCCGGCATATTTCACTTCCACTGTTTCGCCATTAAAGCCTACCGTACCAAATTCTACCGCAACACTTAATAGTACGCTCACTTCGTCGGTCAGCTTAGCCTGCAGAGCGTCACTCATTTGTACGGTCATCAGGTGTTCAGGGACTATGGCTTGTGTAGGAAGCCAGTCACCGGCAGTTACGCTGCTTGTACCGTGCAGGTACTGTACTACCGGTACATAGGCACTTTCCGACTCATCATACTTCATATCCGACACCGAACCTATGGCTACAATTACGCGAAAATAAGGCAGCCGTTGTATGTTGACCAGGTCAATCTCCGTATTAATACGTGGGATGGTCACCGTTCCCATCAGCTTCTCGCGGTCTATTTGCCCGGTCACCCCTACCCGCAACACAGTATTGAACGGATAGTTCCGGTTGAAGTTAAACCCCTCCAATACCTGCTTATGTTTCGACATCAGGATACTACGTTTTCCCGGTGCAGACTCACTATCCAGTTTCATCAGGTTTTTAGCCACGCCGTTTAATGCTGAATTCAGGTTATAGTCAGCCAGGCGATGCAAGCCCCCAAAGGCATACCGGGTCATTGATCCGAACCGGGCACATCCGCCGAATTCTTTCTGATTATTACGCAGTGCCTCATACTGTGGGGCCTTTGCTATTTTTTCTTTGGTAACGCCACCCTTGGTACGCATTATCACCTGGTCACTTCCGCGCCGCGAATAGAAGCTTACTCCTTTGATGCTGCCGGACATTTCAAGAAATCCTTTTACGATTGCCATGACTTTTCAGTTAATTGGTTGATTAGTTAATTAGTTATTCTGTTAATTGGCATATTAATTAATTTATTGATTCGTTAATTCGTTAATTGGCTGACTGGCAGATTAATTTAATCAGTTGATCCTGCAAACAAGGCGTCCATTCGTCACATTGGGTGACTGGTTTAAGATGAAATAATCCGGCTGAAATTCCAAGCCTTAAATCCCCATTCAACCTATCAACCAATATACCTAATACCTAATATACCCATCGCTGCCATCCCCTCATAGTTCGTTCATGGTTCAACTATGGTTCAGTTATGGTTCAACTATGGTTCAAAGATATATATAATTTTTATACAATACAAATATAATGTAACATTTATATACATACGACATATCTATATGGATATGTCGTATATATGTAGTAGATGCGTGATATATATGTGGTATATATGTCATATATATCCCGGAACCATAGTTGAACCATATCTGAACCATGGTCAAACAGCGAACAGGCCCATATCACATTTAGTCTGGAAACTATCTAATTAGAGTACTAATCAGGAAATAAAGCGGGTTGGTAATACCCGGTTCCACGAAAATGAATCAAAAAGTCAAAAAATGAGCCCGAATTTCAAGAAATGCTGTTAAATACAAAGACTGAAATTGATAACATTCCTTAATTTTATCATTGTTCAGTGTGCTGAAATGTGCAAGTGCGTACAATTCGATGCAAGTGACAATATTTTTAGGAATCCTATTGTTTTACCTTGTTGTAAATTATCAAAAAACTATTTATCGTTACATCTTTAAAACAGTAAAAAAGAAAACCAAAGAACAAAAAAATCAGGAAGAGCATCATGTTACAAAATCAC
>Ga0302170_10000986_pt1 | contig 11173 bp, 10 predicted proteins | sample I_Fen_N2_1_FD_193492 | JGI IMG/M metagenome (GOLD analysis project Ga0302170, IMG submission 193492) | Peat permafrost microbial communities from Stordalen Mire near Abisko, Sweden - I_Fen_N2_1 | ecosystem: Environmental > Terrestrial > Soil > Wetlands > Permafrost | place: Sweden: Abisko...
GTACGCTCATACTTTTCTATTACTTCTGGTTTCTTTGCTACCTTAGCCGCACGCAATGTATCAGAAACCATGTGGTTAATAATGACCTCTCCCCAGTTTTTGAGAAACGGCATCAATGCATCCCAATCGATATTTGCATCGTAAGGATCATATATTAGGAGGAAGTTCATATTCTGAAAAACCGATGTGAACTGACTGCCAATCTTCCTAAGCAATTCATTTGCATCCATAGCTTCTGTATAAATATGAAAATTTCCTGTTTGCTTTGGTAATCTCGTATTTAATAGTTCAATCTTATTTTCATCGAGGTCATTAAAATAAAGGTATGCCTGCTTAGAAGGAAACTTCTTCATAGCTTCCAAAATAATTTGGGAAACTCGCAAAGTGGTACCTTCTATCTCTTCGCCCTTCTCATTTTCCTTTCTATACACGCCGCTATTGGACATGCAGTCAATATATACAATTCCGTTGCACTTAGGATATAGCATTAGAATCTCCACCCAGGCCTTTACATACTCCGAAATCAACTCAAACTTCTTAATAGTATGTGGAGGCGCAACACTTATTACATCCGTTTTTTTTGAACTTGACATTATTTTCCCTCTTTTTACTATACGAATCTTCATTTGGTATCAAATCCATAATATCCCCAATATTTCATTCAATAGCTTTACAAACTTTCATAAGGACTTCCATGCTCACCGTTTCTCCTTTGGATAATTTAGTGACTGAAACCCAACTGATACCGGCACTTGCCTGCAAGTCCTTCTTTTTCATAGCTTCTTGTAACTAACTTCCATCGTTTGCTCATTATTATCTATCGGCACGATTAACAACAACATCAATAATACAAGTTATATTGTATCACATTTCAATGCAAACTCAACATATTAATCTTCATATATGCAAGAATAATGTTCATTTCAGATCCTAAAGCGAAAAAGCAGTGCTTACTTGTAAGACAATACCCCTATCTTATCTGTGTTTGTCTTCTTGGTTTCTATTAGTCCTATTAAATCCATCGCGTTGTCGCTCAAATTCAATAATCTTGTCAACCTGTTCTGCTCCAGCATGACGTTTCACTCGTTCAAGATCATCCACTTTTTCCTGCAACTTTTCGATTCGCTTATCCTTTTCAAATAGCTCCTCCACCAGCTTTTTAACTTTAACCTTATACCAAGTTACATCTTCTGTTAAAAACTTAATTTTCTCCTCCAACACCGTTAATTGAGCGACTATTTTCTTAATGGCTTCTTTGAATTTTGATACCAATGGAAATGCTTTGCTTTCATAAAATGTCTTGGCACTCATAAAACCACTTGGTTCAGGAAGTGTCCATTCTGGATAATCATACCTAAGAATACTCTGCTGAACCACCTTCTGCATTTCTTGCATTTGTAGAAATTCATTATTCAACAACTGATGTTCTTCCCGAATCTTATCTTTAGAGTGAAGTAATTCCTGTTTCTCCAATGCAAGCTTCTTAGTATCCCTAGAAAGTTCTTGATTCACAAATTTCAAAGACTCAATATCGGATTCCAGCTTTTTCTTTTTGTCCTCATGTTCTATCTGTTGGACAAGAATATCTGTTGTTTCATTCGCCAATTTGTATTTCTCTGTCCGCAAACCAGAGCCTTCTGTCTTCAACTGTATATTCTCAACTTTACGCTCCCAAATTTCTTTACTTGTATTTGTAAGCTCTTCCTGCTTCTCATCAATTCGTTGCTCCAATTTCTCTACTTCCTTAGCCCGCTCCTGCTTCTCATAATCCAAAACACTTAAATGTTTATTATGAGAACCAAGTTGCTTCCATTCGATACCATATTTGCCCATAATTAGAGCCAGTTCATGTTTTTCATTTTCCATCCACTGGTTCCATTCTGTAGCTCCCCTGGTACCACCTTTAAATCCCATAGTAGCAAGTGCACCCTTAAGTGATACTCTTGTATCTAGACCACGCTTGCTGTCACAAGTAAAAGGAATAAAATCAATATGAACATGAGGTGTTTCTTCATCCATGTGCAGATGGGACGAAAATACTCGAAGATTTGGATTACGCTCTTGAAAATTCCTTGCAAATTTCTCTAAAATATCTTTTGCAATTTCACCACAAAAAGTTCTTACATTCATATCTTCTTTATTTCCGATTTGAAAAATAACTTCATGAAATAACTTTTCCTGCTTTCCAGTCCTAATTTTTTCATAATAACCAGCAATTTTACGGTCACTTCTGATCTGCTTTGCATTATGACATTGCAAGGCTTCATCAAATAATTCATGATATACTTGCTTAATATTATCTTCGCAGTAGGTAACATTTAAATTTGTCCTATTACTATCTACGTTCTTGGCACTAAATGATCTGCTGTTATGGTTAAGAGATCCCTTCCCTAACATTCCGCTAATTGTTCTTTCTATAAAAATCCCTCCTCTTTTATCCGTAATAAGTGCCGGAGCACAATCAATGCGAGCGACAGCTCGCTCATAAGTTTTGTTACTTTTGTCAAAAGTAACGCAAAAGCACTTTTGACACTTCGTATCAAAAATGCAACCTGTCCTGCGTTCAGGTTTTGCGTTCTGCCGACGGCTTTGTAACACCTAACGGTGTCATATGGTGCTATAATGCACCAATCCTATCTATAAAAATTCATGTAACAATATCATTTCTTCATTGGAAGCGAATCCTAGCGTTATGAAAATCGTTATACTTTGCCATTTTCATTATGCTTTTCCGACACATTTTTGAAATTCATAACCACTTTCCATAATGGTTCTTAAAAACCACTCCATTATACTTTTCCAACGCACTTTCTCAATTTCATTATGGATTTACAACATGGTTTGCTATTTCGCACACACAATCCATAATTCTGCTAAAAGATATAGTCAGAAAATCTCCCTAGCCCTCTGTTCTTTTGATTGAATGACTCCCCATCTATAGCTCTACAATCTAATGATACCGATAAACCAGATCATGAAGCACAATCTCTTCTGCCAGCATTCTTGCCTGACCGCGTAATTTATACTGCTCCATAAATGAATTCTTTTCCTTCGGTTTATGATTCCTTAACCATGCTTGCTCTGTATCTTCCAAAAGTTCATAAGCTATTTCATTTACTAATATAGCTCGCTCCTGTATCTTCCCAAATCTCACAAGATTTCTGTATCTTGCTGGATGTATTTCTTGCATATATTCCACCCACAAGTGACCATATTTTCCTATGTCCAGTGTTGCTGCTTTAAAATCCTCAAAGGATATTACCGGGTAAAAAAATCCATTCCTTTCCTCATACTGTACTTTCATCTGTTCAAATATTGATTTATCACTCATATCAATTCGCTCCTTTTAATTACGTTACTATCAAGACCGCAACAACGCAGTATATCTATCTTTTGCAACCTTACATACATAAGATTGCATTTTTATATAGGCCTTGCATTGTTGCGCTGTTAGATTAATTTACATTTTCGCTATCCAAATCCCAGTACCAGGTGTTATTAATTCGCTTTGCTTTGATTCCTAACTTCTTCTTTGCATTTTCTAACGTACGTTTGGATATTCCTTCCTCTTCTGCCAAATCGACTATTTCCGTACTCTTCAGGCAAACTTTAGGTCCATATAAGCTTTTGAGTAATTGCACTGCCTGTTCAAGTTTGTTTTCTTTTGGCGCAAATCCACCAAGGACTTCATCCTCTGTGATCTCACAATCACCTCTCCAATAAAATCCACCTTCTGCTAATTCAAATGCTTTGGAATTACCTTTCGCTGCAAGATTATTTTTTATCTGAACTACTGCTCTCATATTAGGCTGACCCTCAATTCTACCAACAAGCAACACACTTCTTGCTACTGCGAAGAAATCGATTGAACCCATTCCACGATATGCAGCTTTATTACCAGCTGCTTTATTCATATGACCAATAAGAATAATTGCACATCCCGTCTTTTCCGCTAATGCTCCTAGTTTCTTTGTCATACTCCTCGCTTCATTTGCACGATTCATATCCATTCCACCACCAAGATATGCCTGTATCGGATCAAGTATCAGCAGTTTGGCATTCTGCTTTATTACAGCAGCTTCTAGCCTTTCATCTATCATAGAAAGTGGATTATCACTCTCATCAATAACTGAAATTCTATCGCAATCTGCATTTGCTTGCTCCAACCTAGGTTTTACGGTATCAGCCAATCCATCTTCCGCCGTTTGATAAATAATATTTGCCGAACCTTCCAGTTTCATATTGTCATCCATACCTTCGCCCCTAGACATCTTAGCCGCCAAATTTAAAACCATTGTAGTCTTCCCATCTCCAGGATCCCCCTGAATAATTGTTATTTTTCCATATGGAATATATGGATACCATAGCCACTCCACTTCCCGGCTCTGAACCGTAGACATAATGATCATCTTCGGTTCAGCCAATGTTGTTGCTCTCTTTTCTGTCACATTATTTGTCACCATTGTTACTTGTTTTTCTCCCATAAGCTCTGTTCCTCCTTATCTTTCTTCATCACTTTTGCCTTGCCATAAATATTTAGCTCCATCTAGCATCCAAAAAACCGCTTTTAGCATGGCTATAAATGCATCTTTAGAATTTTCAATTTCATCTACAGAAATTTTCATATCATCTATCAAAAACAGCTCTGACAAATGTTTTATACTAGCTTCCATTCGAACCAATTCCTCAACAATCTGATAAACAGTTTCTTTCTTTCCTACAACACATACACGATTATAAATGCAGGAACGAATATAATAATCTTTCTTCTGCATTCCACTCACCAGAATCTTTGCTTCAATTTCGCGTCTTTCGCTTGGAGAAACACGAAAACTAATTGTTGGATATTTGTGTATACCACTCATAATCTATACCTCCGTAAATTCCTTATTTAACATCTCTGCCATTTGTAGCTGTTCAGTTGGAAACATATGCGCATATCTATAGGTAATGTCTACACTTTCATGACCGACTCTCTTACCGATTGACACTGCTGAGAATCCCATACTAATCAGTAATGAGACATGTGAATGTCTGAGATCATGGACTCTAATTCTCTTTACACCTGCATTTTTAGCACCTCTTGTCATTTCCTTGTGCAGATAACACTTGGTATAATGAAATATCCTATCCGTATCCATCAATCCATAGAGCTTACTTAAAAATTCCTTTAGTTCTTCACACAAAAAATCTGGCATACTAATCTCTCGCTTGCTCTTTGGTGTCTTTGGATCTGTAATAACATCTCTATTCTTTAAGCGTTGATATGATTTTGTGATTTTGATTATTTTACTATCAAAATTAATATCTTTTGGCGTAAGTGCTAATAGTTCTCCAACGCGAAGTCCACACCAATATAGAATTTGAAATGCATAATAGGAAAAAGGCTTATCTTTTACCTCTTCTATAAATTTCAGATATTCGGCTTTTATCCAAAAATCCATTTCATCTGCTTTTCCTTTTCCAAGTGGACCTGCCTTGGTAACTGGATTAGATTTCAAATCGTAAAACTTAACTGCATGATTAAATATTGCTGTAAGTTGCGTTTGCATAGATTTGAGATATGTCGGCTTATATGGCTCACCCTTCTCATTTCTATAAGAAATCATTACATTTTGCCATTGAATGATATCCGTACCTCGGAGCTCACTCATTTTTCGTTCTGCAAAATAAGGCATTAATTTTGTCTTAATTAGATTATCCTTGTTCTCCCATGTGTGCTCTTTCAACTTCGGGCCTCTATCTCTTTTATAAACATCTACAAAATCCTTAAATGTCATTTGCAAATTTGCTCCCTGCTGATTGCGAAACGATTGCTCCCATTCCACTGCTTCACGTCTCGTTTTAAATCCACGTTTCAGCTTTCTGCAATTCTTTCCTGTCCAATCGTTATAATGAAATGAACAGTACCACGTTGCTCTTTCTTCATCTTTGTATACTGCCATGCATATTTCCTCCTTCTGCCACTGCTGTGACTTCTATGCCTACAAAGAGGAAGCCAATCGCTTCCTCTCGTTCATAGTTGCTTCTCTTAATTAGCTTGTTTCAAACCATAAAACTTCTCTTTATAAAACTCTCTGCTGACTCTCCCAGCAATTGTAATATATCCTTTCACTTCAAGCTCGTCATTCATTTGCTTTATAATCTTGTAAGCATATGGCTTTGATACACCTATTTCTTCTGCCAATTCAGTAGCTGTTACGAATAGCGTATTCTTCAATAAAATCTCCTCCCTTCATAAAATGGTTATACTATCCCAAGGACCTGGGTAACATTCCCGGCAAACTAAACTGATTTTTAGGACTTAGTTCACATTTGTTTGATTCTTCTGGTTTCAAATATATCGTTGAAACTAGTTGGCTTCCATTCATACCATATGCTGTTGGTGTTCCAACCAACCTCTGTTTTCAATAACCCGGGCCCGCTCTTGCGTGAGGTATTCCCGCCAATTCTGGGAGTGTCTTTCTTCGCTCGCTCCTGTTTATGGAGGTCTTTGCATAAGTCTGTTCACATATGGTAAAGCTCATTTCCGCGGTAGCAACGAGGCAAGTTACTGAAATACTTGCATTTCGGATGTTTTCCGACTGCCGCGAACCTATGATATAATCACAAGGTGTTGTAATTGTATTCGCTTATTTGCGAATGTCCTTTATTTCGTTTATTATAGTTCGCAATTTTGTTAATGTCAAGTATATTGTTCGCTTATTTGTTAAAGTTTTTATTTACTATTCATATTATCTGAAGTATACTAAACGAAAGGATGGTGATTAGAAATTGACAGTAGGCGAAAAAATTAAATTAATTCGTACATTTAGAGGAATAACGCAGCGCGAACTTGGAGTCAAGATTGGGCTTGATGAAAAGGGTGCTGATAATCGGATGGCTCAATATGAAACCAATTATCGTGTACCTAAGAAGGACATGCTTTATGATATTGCAAAAGCATTGGATGTTAATCCGTTGAATTTTGTTAGTGAAGTGCCTGGAAGTGTAGAAGATATAATGCAAACTTTCTTCTGGTTGGATGAAGACAACCGTGGTGCAATCAATCTTTTCTCTCTTATCCGTAGTAATAAAAAAGAAAAAGCCACCACAAAGGCAGTAGCCCAATATGATGGCAATGATGATTACTGGCCAGATGAACCGCCAGTTGGTATTTGGTTTAATTATGGTCTTGTGGATGAGTTCATGAGGGAATGGATGATTAGAAAGCAGGAATTGACTAATAAAGAGATAACTGAAGCTGAGTATTTGGATTGGAAATTGAACTGGCCGGATACTTGTGATGATTGTGAGAAGTTTGAAGCTAAGAAGGGATGGCGCTTTAATGCAAAATAATATTTCGACTATTTATAGTGATACTGAAACTCAACACTTTAGAAATGAGATAAAAACTGCCATACATGATTTTATGGAATATACAGAAAGCGAAGATATTTTAGGTATAATATTACGCGCACAAATATATATTGAAAACGACTTGGACATCCTCCTAAGGAAATTACTCACACATCCCGAAAAAATATCTTTACAATTTTTCTCGGCAAAGTTGGATGCTGCATATGCACTAGGCGGCATCGACGATGATTGGTACCATGCGTTAAAAAAGCTTAATAAAATAAGAAATAAATGTGCCCACGACTTCAAATATAAATTTACTGAGGATGATTATAATGACTTAATCTCCACTCTTTCAAAAGACGCAAAAAATGAATTTCAACACAATTTAAAACAAGAGGAATGGGCTAATGAAATAATTGCTGCATTTAACAATAAACCTACCACAACATTGTCACAAAAATACCAGCTACGTGTACTTCTTTCAGATTTCATGCTCTATATGATGCAACAGCATCAATCCATTTCATATGTCTGGAAAGAGATAAATTTAACAAAAGAATCACAACTTTTAGAAGAACGACAACTACTTTTACAAAAACTTATATCACAGAAAGAAAATCAATAATTTTAGGAGGTTCTTATGTACAAATGGCCCGATGAGATCAAACAAATTATTGGGGAAGTATTATTTTCTCAAGATCCAATATTTTGTCTTGAAAAGCATGTAAATATCCCACTAGCTCAAAACATTACATTTTTATTATTTGATGGAAACCAAACAACTAACTTCAAGAATATCGTATATGAATATTGCAATGCCAAATATAGTATTGTAGCCTTAGGAAATTATAATAATACTGCTGTCGTAAACACCACAATTCTTTCTGAACGAAATGATACGGTTTCTCTTGAAATTGCCTATTGTATCGATATTGATTCAAATATAGCCTCTATGCTACCAAAAATAATAAAAGATAAGCCATTAGATAATGATTTATTTAGCTTCTTAGAATTTATAAAAACAAATAATTTAAATCTAAACTTATTACCCTATTTACTTGAAGATAGTCTAAACTCAACAGGTATGGGAAATGAAGCTAGTGTTTACGAATGCTTGCTAAGTTTTTTTACATTTAAAAGGTTATCTTTAACAGAATTGAATTCTTTACCAATGACTCCAGATACTGAGGATTATTTATTTGCAGATAATGCATGGTCTCAAATGAAACATTCTCGTTTCCATGAAAGAAATGAAGAAAAAAGAGTCCGTTGTATCTACTGCTTCTTACTAAAGGTATACAGTATTAAATTTCAAAATAAAAAAAGTCCAGAGAAAAAAATCTTAGAATTGATAAATTTTATTAATACAGAGTTAGGTGTATACCTTGAAGCGGGAATGATTTTGGCTTATTGGCTTTATAGTGGAGCACACGAATGTGTAATTCAATTTTTTCAAAAAATACAATTAAAATCAAAAAATAAGCTTAAGAATATAGAAGGCATGGCTTGGGATTTATTTCATCTATGGGACATCCCCACTGAGATGGCTATTTTGTCTACCCAATATAAAATAATGTTGCCAGCATTAGCGACCCATGATGATGCTCTTGCTAAAATATCAAAACTAAATCCCATCACGCGAATTGCTTTCTATTCCAATGAAGCACAAGTAAAATATAAATTTTCTTTAGAAGATGTACTTGATGATTCGCCTATGCTAAATTCAATATCTGATTATCAATCGCAAAGAGAACAGATATGTGAAACTATCAATTTACTGAATTTATCTACTCAATTAGAACAGCAGTTTATCGAATTATTTGATATACACTAATTTCAGGTATCATAAAGGTATCACTCCGCAAAAAAAAGCCCCAAGAACCGCGTAATTACACAATTCTTGAGGCTTTGTTTATTATTCGAACTCAATAGTAGCCGGCGGTTTCCCCGTGCAATCATACAACACTCGATTCACGCCCTTAACTTCATTCACAATCCTTGTAGTAACTTTCCCAATCACTTCCCAAGGCAATTCAGCCGCCTCAGCCGTCATGAAATCACTAGTATTAACCGCTCTCAATGCAATCGCATAGTCATAAGTTCTTTCATCCCCCATAACTCCAACCGATCTCATATTCGTCAACGCTGCGAAATACTGGCCTAAGCCTTTATCAACTCCAGCATTAACAATCTCTTCTCGATAGATTGCATCTGCTTCCTGTACAATCTTTACCTTTTCTTCCGTAACATCCCCAATAATCCTTATCCCAAGTCCTGGACCTGGAAATGGTTGTCTGTATACTAAGTAATCCGGAAGTCCAAGTTCCAATCCAGCTTTTCTAACTTCATCTTTAAATAGATTACGAAGTGGTTCCACAATTTCCTTGAAATCAACATAGTCAGGAAGTCCGCCAACATTATGATGAGACTTAATCACTGCTGATTTACCAAGTCCAGATTCAATAACATCTGGGTAGATTGTTCCTTGTACAAGATAATCGACTGTACCGATCTTTTTCGCTTCTTCTTCAAATACACGGATGAATTCTTCACCGATGATTTTACGTTTTGCTTCAGGTTCTGATACGCCTGCTAATTTTTCGTAGAATCGTTCCTGTGCATTGACACGAATAAAGTTAAGATCGTATGGTCCATCAGGGCCGAATACTTTTTCAACTTCATCGCCTTCATTCTTACGAAGGAGGCCATGATCAACGAATACGCATGTCAGTTGGCTACCGATTGCTTTTGAAAGCATTACGGCTGCTACAGATGAATCAACACCACCTGATAATGCACACAGGACTTTGCCTGTTCCGATTTTTTCTTTGAGGCCCTGGATTGAGGTTTCAACAAATGCATCCATCTTCCAGTCGCCTGCACAATTACAGATGTCGAATAAGAAGTTGCTAAGCATCTTCGTTCCTTCTGCCGTATGCATTACTTCTGGGTGGAACTGAACTGCATATAGATTCTTATCCGCATTTTCCATTGCTGCAACTGGACATACTGGTGTAGTTGCGGTTATTTCAAATCCGTCTGGTGCAGTTTCTATATAATCTGTATGGCTCATCCATGTGCTAGTTGAACTGCTTACATTACTAAATAATTTTGAAGAAGTTTGAATTGCAACTTCTGTTTTACCGTATTCACTAACAGGGGCGGTTGCAACTTTGCCACCTAACTTGTATGCCATAAGTTGTGAGCCATAGCAGATTCCAAGAATTGGTACGCCAATTTCAAATATTTCTTTCTCGTAGCTTGGTGAATCTTCTGCATATACGCTGTTGGGTCCACCTGTAAATATAATACCCTTAGGATTTTTTGCTTTAATTTCATCTATGCTCATTGTGTATGGTACTACTTCACAATAAACGTTACATTCTCTAACTCTTCTGGCAATCAACTGATTGTATTGTCCGCCAAAATCAAGAACTAATACTAATTCCTTTTCCACGACTTATCCTCCTGTTTAAAACTCAATATTGATTCATTATACAGAAACCATCCGTATATATCAAGCTATTGTTCTAGGTATTTCTTTACAATGTATTTCTTTATTATATATTTCTTTACAATCTATTGATCACATCTTGCTCATTTCTACTTCTCTAGATATTTTTTAAGATACTGCCCAGTATACGATTCTTCACATTCAGCAACTTGCTCCGGTGTACCTTTTGCAATTACGGTACCACCTCTGTCTCCGCCTTCTGGTCCGATATCGATAATGTAATCAGCAGTCTTAATTACATCGAGATTATGCTCAATGACAACTACAGTATTCCCACCTTCAGTGAGCTTTTCAAGGATTTCAACAAGCTTGTGTACA
>Ga0302170_10000990_pt1 | contig 11152 bp, 4 predicted proteins | sample I_Fen_N2_1_FD_193492 | JGI IMG/M metagenome (GOLD analysis project Ga0302170, IMG submission 193492) | Peat permafrost microbial communities from Stordalen Mire near Abisko, Sweden - I_Fen_N2_1 | ecosystem: Environmental > Terrestrial > Soil > Wetlands > Permafrost | place: Sweden: Abisko...
AAGTTTAGCGCACAGGAGCTAAGGTGTTCTTGTGTCTTGTTTTAAAAAAACAATCTATTCTTCTTTTTTGCTCTAACGAGCAACACACCGATTACAAATAGGCGCGAGCGTGAGCAGAAGATATACATGAAAATTACAAATATGATATCAGACAAAAAATCCCAATAGAAAGACCATCTGCTTTTCTATTGGGACTTTTGTATATCACTCAACAACAATAAATTATTGAGAGTGTTTTTTATATAAACACCCGAATGAATAAATGTACTTTATTTATATTCAATCGCCACATTATCAATTTTTCCGGTAAAAGTAAACGGAGCTTTGTAAGAAGTAGAAACAGAAGTTCCGCGGTCTTCACCCACTTCGAGCCCTTCGATACTGTTACGCGGAATACTGATTTTACCTAGGTCTTTTGAACCTACTTTTTCGCCATTAATAAAGATTACAACAGTCTTATCTCTATTTTTAAACTGACCTACCGGTTCCCCTGAGTAAGTTACTTCGGCTTTCAGTTCTATTTTTCCTTCCGGTACAGCTTTAGACGAAACTATTTCTTCCTGTTTACCATCGGCGTTGTATGCAAATACCAGTTTACCACCCTTGATATAGAGACTTAAACCGGCTGCGTATCCACCTGTAGATACTATCACACCCTGTGTACCTGATTTCGCTGTTTCAACATTGGCCGTAATTGCATACGAATCGTTGGTAAAACGTGGTGAAGTAAATGTCGTAAAGTAGTTACCCTTGTGCAAGCTTACTTTTTTGCTGGTATTAAAAGTATTTACATTGGTAGTTTCCCAAGTTTGCTTAAGTGGATATACATTGTATTTCCATGCTTCCGAATCGAATACATCAGCCAGTTCTTTCACTTTATCGGGATATTGTGCTGCTAAATCGTTTTGCTCATTGAAATCCACTTTTGTATTATACAAATGCCATTTCTCTTCGTTCTCAGGAATACGTTTCACTCGGTCGTGCGGGAACGAAGCTTTCCAACCATCTTTATAAATAGCGTATGAACTTGTCATCTCATTGTACTGAATAGTATGACGTTCCGGGACATTTTTATTTTCAGCATCAACAGTATAAGCAAGACTGGTACCTTCAAGCGGTTCCTGAACATAGCCATTTACCACCTGAGGAACTTTGGCTCCAACCAAATCGAGTGTAGTAGGCAAAATGTCGTTTACATAGCTGTATTGATTGCGTATTCCACCTTTGTCTTTGATTTTTTTTGGATAATAAAGAATCAATGGATCGTGAGTTCCACCTTCGAAGTTGGCATAGCTCTTATAGTAACGGAAAGGCGTGTTAGTTGCCGCAGCCCAACCATCAGGATAAAGAGCCATAGATTGATCTGTACCTAGTTTATCTAAGTTTTTTACTTCTTTTGCCAGTACCTGTTCGTGAGTTTCGTCCGGTCCGGTTGCAAGGAATCTACCATAGTCACGTGCGCCACCTTCGGCACCATTATCACCCACTAGCACTGCAATCACTGTATTTTCAAGTTGTCCGGTTTGCTCCAGGTAATCAACAACACGACCAATCTGATAATCGGTTTGTGAAATAAAACCTGCATATACTTCGATGTGACGCAGATATACTTTCTTTTCATCGGCAGAAAGATCATTCCATGGTTTTACACCGTTGTTTTGAGGTGCAAGTGTTGTATTAGCAGGTACAACACCAAGGGCTATCTGGTTTTTCAACACCGTTTTACGATATTCATCCCAACCGGCATCAAACTTGCCTTTGTATTTGTCAATCCATTTTTGTTCCACCTGATGTGGAGCATGTCCGGCACCTGTAGCCAAATACAGGAAGAATGGTTTATCAGGTGCAGCCGCTTTCTGGTCGGATATAAACTGAATAGCATTGTTTGCCAATAATTCTGTTACGTGACGACCTTGCGGATCTTCGGGTTCACGTTGGGTATCGCGATATAAAGTTGGGTGCCATTGGTCGGTTCCCCATGCTTCAGGTGGAAATCCAAAATAGTGATCGAATCCACGACCTGTTGGCCAACGATTAAATGGTCCGGCCTGAGTAGCATCAGAAGGGTGAGTAAGGTGATACTTACCTACAGCAAATGTACTGTAACCGTTTTCGCGAAAAATCTCGGCAGCAGTAGCTTTCTCGAAAGGTAAATAACCATCGTACCCCGGAGTATCGTATGAATTGTGTGCAAAATAGCCAAAATGAACAGAGTGATTGTTCCGCCCGGTAAGTAAAGCGGCTCGGGTTGGAGCACTAAAAGCACAGGTATGGAAGTTGGTGTAACGCAAACCGTTATTAGCCAACTTATCGATGTTTGGAGTTTGAATAAGCCCACCAAAAGCTGAAGCAGCTCCATACCCAATGTCGTCAATCAGAATCCAAACTACGTTAGGAGCCCCTTGTGGAGCATGTGGTTGGGTTTCCGGGCGAGATTCTTTGCTATCGGCAAGTGTTCTGCCAATCTTACCATGAAAAGCAGGAGTTGGACTGTACTGAGCGGAAACACCACTACCCAGTACCAAGGCGGAAGTCAGGAAATTAAATTTCCTGTTGTTGAAAATTTTTCTCATATTTTTTTGAGTTGTTACACTCGTTTCCGTAATCAGTTTTGCCGACGAAGACAGAAACGAGTGCTTTTTGTTTATGATTGAAATAAAATCTAATTTCTAATTTTCGAGTTCATATAAAAATCCCAATTACGCATATGTGAAATTGGGATTTTATTAAAGCTATTTTTGGGTTGCAGCTTTCCTGCGAAGTTCTACATCAATCCAGTCAATAAATGGATAGAGCTTATATTTATTGGCTTGTACATCAAATTGAGCTTTGAGTTCTTTCAATCTTTCAGGATATTTAGTCGCTAAATCATTGATTTCATTAAAGTCTTCGTTCAGATTATACAATTCCCATTTATCATTCTCAAAACGTTTTGGATCTGGATTCAAATAACGTTGCGATTCGGGTAATAAACTCCAGTCGATACGATCCGGACGGTGACTTGTAGCCGCTTTCCAACCATCTTTATACACCGAGCGAGCACCAAAAATATAATAGTGTTGCAAGGTATGACGTGACGAGGCCTGTGCATCATTAATTGAATAGAATAATGATGTTCCGTGAATAGAATCCTGTTTTACACTGCGGATATACTCAGGTTGTTTTACTCCTACAAATTCCAATGTAGTAGGCAATAAGTCAATAACATGACCATATTGCTTGCGAATTCCACCTTGCTCTTTGATTCCTTTTGGATAATAAACAATCAACGGATTACGAGTTCCCCCTTCGCTGTTGGCATCTTGCTTCCAGTATTTGAAAGGCGTATTGGCAGCTTGCGCCCATGCCAATGGATAATTGGCAGAAGTGATGGTGTTAGGCGTTCCAATTTTATCTGCATTTTTGATATTGTATTGAAGGAATTCTCCATCATCTTTAAATGCTGCTTGACTCTTATCAATTACACCGTCGAAAGTACCTTCTTTGCTGGCTCCGTTATCACCAATAATGGCAAAAATAGCTGTATTCTCCAACTGACCGGACTGACGTAAGTATTGTTTCAAACGACCAATTTCAGCATCGGTATATTCCAGATAACCGGCATATACTTCGAAGAAACGTGCATACAATTTCTTTTGCTCTGGCGAAAGATCTTTCCATGCTTTCAATCGAGGATCGCGCGGAGGAAGTTTGGCATCTGCTGGAATTACACCCAATTTCTTTTGACGGGCAAACACTTCTTCGCGGTACCAATCCCAACCTTTGTCAAACTTACCTTTGTATTTATCGCTCCATTCAGTAGCTACCTGATGCGGTGCATGAACCGAGCCCGGTGCATAATACAGGAAAAACGGTTTATTCGGTGCTACTTTGTGCTGACGAGTCAGATAGAAAATTGCTTTATCGGTAATCTGCGTTGTGAGGTGGCGACCATCGGGCGTTACATGCGCATTGTCTTCCACCAAATCAGGTTTATACTGGTCAGTTGCCGAACCGAGGAATCCGAAGAAATGTTCAAAACCTTTACCCGATGGCCATCGGTCAAAAGGTCCGGCATCAGTTACATCAGCATCTGGAGTTACACCATATTTACCCACTGCAAAAGTGTTATACCCATTATCGCGCAAGATTTCGGCAATCGTTCCATCTTCGGATGGTATGCGTCCATCCCAACTTGGGAAACCTGCTGCCATGGATACGTGACCAAAACCACTCATATGAACAGTAGCACTGTTACGTCCGGTTAATAAAGCCGAGCGAGTTGGAGCACTAATGGCACAAGTATGAAAGTTAGTGTAACGTAAACCCTGATTAGCTAAGCTATCTAAGTTTGGTGTGTTGATAAGGCCACCAAATGCACTACTGGCACCAAAACCTACATCGTCAATTAATACCCAAAGCACATTGGGTGCTCCTGTTGGTGCCTTAGGGTTTTCGGGCCATACTTCTTTGGAATCAGCCAGGGTTTTTCCCACCACTCCCGGAAAATCTTTGCTTTGAGCCTGCTGTGCATTGACAGCACTGCTACCCAATAATAAGGTGGACGCCACAAGGCTAAACCGACCTGTTTTGAAATTTAATTTAATCATTTCGGTATGTTTTATTTTTAATATTTTTCTTTAAATCCCGACAGACAATTTAGGTATCTATCGGGATTTTTCAATTGTTCAAAAAATCTGCTATCTATTATTTCCGGCTTTTGTGATATCTTTCACTGCTTCGCTGAACGACTTGCTATTTTTAGTTCGGTGAATGCGTCCATTCAACACATCGTCCCAGGTTATGTACGGATACAAGTTATGTGATTTTGCCTGTTCTTCATACAAAGCCTTAAGTTCAGCAAGCTTTTCGGGATTTTTAGTTGCTAAATCAACTCGTTCTGTAGGATCACTAATCAGGTTGTATAGTTCCCATTTGCTTTCGTCGAATTTCTCGCCACTTTTAGCGATTCCGGTGATAAAGCTGCTTGGATAAGCCAACTCAGCTTTCCAACCATCTTTGTAGATAGAGCGTGAACCAAAGATGTAGTAATACTGAGTAGTATGGCGTGTAGGAGCTTTGGCATCGTCGATAGAATAAGCCAGCGAAGTTCCCTGAATACTATCCTGTTTGATTCCTTTGAGTTGCTCAGGAGCTTTTACACCTGCAATTTCCAGTGTGGTTGGTAGAATATCAATCACATGGCTGTACTGTGTACGAATTTCACCTTTCGCCTTAATTCCGTTAGGATAAAAGGCAATCAACGGATTGTGCGTGCCACCTTCACTGTTGGCATCCTGTTTCCAGAACTTGAAAGGTGTATTAGTTGCTTGTGCCCAGCCCAATGGATAGTTTCCTTCGGTAGCAGCAGCAGTGCCTATTTCACCTATTTTATCAAAGTTGTACTTGATATTATCTTCTTCTGACAAAGATTTAGAGAACAAAGCACGGTCGATATCGCCATTCAGCGTACCTTCTTTGCTGGCACCATTATCACCCACCATTACCAATACCAATGTATTGTCCAACTGGTTGATTTCTTTCAAATGGTTGATAACGCGACTAATTTGATAATCGGTATACGTCAGGTATCCGGCATATACCTCTATAAAGCGCGCGTAAAGTTTTTTCTCATTATCCGACAACTTTTCCCATGCTTTTATATCCTGATTACGATCGGGCAAAACAGCATTAGCAGGAATCACGCCTAATTTTTTCTGACGGTCGAAAACTTCCTTGCGGTAAACATCCCAGCCTTTATCAAATTTTCCTTTGTACTGGTCACTCCAGAATTTATCTACCTGATGTGGTGCATGCACTGCTCCGGGAGCATAATACAAAAAGAATGGTTTATCGGGTGCGGCTTTTTTCTGTTTGTCAATGTAACTAAGAGCTTTATCGGTGATTTGCTCACTCAAGTGACGACCATCGGGTTTTATATGAACCTGATCTTCCACCAAATCTGGTTTGTATTGGTCGGTTTGTGAACCGAGGAAACCAAAGAAACGGTCAAATCCTTTTCCTGTTGGCCAATGTTCAAATGGTCCGGCATCGGTAGCTTCCTCATCGGGAGTTACTCCATATTTACCAACAGCAAAAGTGTTGTAACCATTCTCGCGCAAGATTTCAGCAACAGTTCCGGCTGTAGCAGGAACTTTCCCATCCCAACCGGGGAAACCGGCCGACATCACTGTGTGTGAAAACCCGGATACGTGTACCGAAGCACTGTTTCGACCGGTGAGTAAAGCAGCACGTGTAGGTGCACTAATGGCGCAGGTATGGAAATTGGTATACCGTAAACCATTGTTTGCCAAACTATCGAGTGTGGGAGTTTTAATCAATCCTCCGAAAGCACTCGAAGCCCCGTAACCCACATCGTCAATCAAAATCCACACCACATTGGGTGCACCCTTAGGTGCTTTAGTTGGTTCCGGCCACCATTCTTTCGATTCAGCCAGTGTGCGGCCTATTACTCCCTGATAGGGTTGCTCTGCGGTTTGTGCATGAGAAAGTGTCACACTTCCGCTGGCAGCTACTGCCAGAGAAGTTAGTACGTTTAATCCTTTTCTAATTCGTTTCATTTGAAATATCTTTTATTTATAAGTTTGCAATGAAGTAATATAAACTCACCATTAGAGTTTACTTTTGAGTTCCTTTTGGGGCTTGGAAATCTTACCAACCTGGATTTTGAGTCAATTTTGGATTCAAATCAATTTCTACCTGTGGAATCGGATACAAAGTGTCGCGGTTAGCAGTTGGTGCAAAGGCTCCTGTTTTACCGGGTAGTTTTTTCAATGCATCAATCAGGTATGAGTTTCCGGTGGTACTGTTCACACCTCTTCTCACTAAGTCGAACCAACGTTGAGCTTCCTGAATAAACTCTTTACGTCGTTCGTGAAATACAGCATCTCTGAAATTAGTCTGGTTCAGACCACTTGGCAAATCGTAAGTAGTGACTGTATAAACGCCACTTCCGGTGTATAACCCATGAGCACGTGCTCTTACCAAGTTAATAGCTTTATAAGCATCAACAGTCGGGCCTCCGTTCAACTCATTCAATACCTCGGCGTAAAGTAATAATACTTCAGCATAACGGATAACCGGAAAATTCACTTTACTCAACGACTGACTTGTTAACGGCGAAATAGTAAAGTCGATAAACTTCGCAAAACGAGAGTTAGCTGGTGTTGAAAACACAACAGTCTTTCCGGTAGCCGAATTAACCAATGAAGAAAAGAAGGTAGTTGACCGACGTGCATCGGCTGCATCAAACAACTGAAACAAAGTACTATCAGCAGGTAAATCACCAGGATAAATAGCGGGATTAAACGAATTAAAATTTGCGGAGCTCAGAGTGTTTGTGCTTCTTGCTGCACCTGTTCCAAACTGAGCTGAGAAAATATGTTCAACACCATTTTTAAAGTTTGGATTAAACAATTGCGAGAATGTCGGAATCAAATCATAGTTATAATTACCGGTTGCTCCTGCAAATGTTCCTGCTGTAATGACTTTCTTTAATTCAATCTGTGCATTTGTCCAATCTTTACGCGTTACATAAACCTTAGCCAACAAAGCATGTGCAGCCCCTCCGGTAACACGTCCGATATTTGAACCGGTATAGGTTGCAGGTAAATTAGTAGCATCGGTCAAATCGGAAACGATTTGCTGGTAAATACTGTCTTTCGATGTTCTGCCGATCAATAACTGATTCACATCTACAGTTGTAGGATCGTGAAGAACCAACGGCACACCACCATGAAGACGTACCAAGTTGAAATAGAGCAGTGCCCGTATAAATTTTGATTCACGAATTAAACGTGAACGAACAGTGGTATCGCTGAATTGAGTTAATGAAATTTTAGCGATATTGTCAATAGCAATATTGGCTCTGTTGATGCCGTAATAATGTTGAACCCAGCTTTTGCGCACACGATCATTAGAAGTCACATAAGTAGCTGTACCCAATGCGCGAACGTCAGGATTAGTATTGGATGGTGCATAAATCTGATCGTCACTACCATTTCCAATTAACAGGTTCAGATTCCGACCATAAATAGGAAAATCAGATGCAGGATCGCTATCAAGAGTACTGTAGACAGCACTTACTGCACTTACAGCATCTGCCTGTGTTTTATAAAACTGGTTGAACGATATACTCGAAGTAGGATCTTCGATAAGCGAGTTGCACGAACTGAGTGCAATTCCCGCAGCTAATATAATTATTAATACCTTTTTCATTGTTCTAATATTTTTCTTAGTGATAAAACTTATAATGTGATACTTACACCTACTAAGTAGGTTTTACTACTTGGATAAACGCCGAAATCAATACCTTGCTTGGTGTTATCTCCTGTGTAGAAATTTGCCTCCGGATCGGTACCTGAATACTTAGTAATTGTAAGTAAATTCTGACCCGTCACATATAATTTAAGTTGTTTTGCATGAATCTTAGAGATGATTTTTTTTGGAACTGAATAGCTTAACGTCAGATTTTTTAACCGTAAATAAGAACCATTTTCAATATAGCGGTCAATCACCTGTGCTACCGGAGCATTTGTGGCGCGTGGCAAAGTTCCGTTAGGATTTGACGCACTATATCTGTTCAACAGAGAGGCAGAAGAGTTTGATGTCTGTTTGGTCAACTCCAACTGTTGTTGCAACAGGTTGAAGATTTTATTCCCATAAGAACCCTGGAAGAAAAATGTCAAATCAAATTGTTTATAAGTAATTGTATTTGAGAAACTACCTGTAAACAAAGGTTGTGCATTGCCTAAATAATGTTTATCGGCAGTAGTTATCGTTTTTTGAGTGGAGGTTGTTGGCACATATTTTTGGTCACCAACTGTTTGCGAAACACCTGTCAATAGTGGATATCCACTGGCAATATCTTCAGCTGTAAGCAATCCGTTAGTTGAATATCCCCAGAATGTTCCAACCGGTTGTCCTACCGCAACAACTACCGGAGAAACCTGACCTGTTGGTGCAAGCGGGAAATAGCTGCTAACTCCTTTACCCAAACTTAATATCTTATTTGCATTGGTAGCCCAAACGATAGTTGATCTCCAGCTAAAATTTTTGGTTTTAATGTTTTCTGTGTTCACAGTTAATTCCAATCCTTTATTTTCAACACTTCCTACGTTTTCAAGAGCTGATTGATAACCGGTGTATAGAGGAAGCGGCACGTTCAATAATAAATCGGTAGTTTTCTTGTAGTAAGCATCAAAAACCACATTAATTCTATTATTCAAAAGACCTAAATCAATACCTGCATCAAACTGGGTGGTAGTTTCCCAGCCTAAGTTTTTATTTTCTAATTGAGATGGAGCTAAACCTGTCACCAGTGTATTATTGAAATAATAGTTTGATGTTCCTAATGATTGCAAAGAACTGTAAGGTGGAACATTCGAATTACCTGTTTGTCCTCCGGACAGACGAATTTTCAAGTCACTGATTGTTTTCTCTAATGGTTTAAAAAAGTGTTCTTTGTTCACGTTCCACGACAAACCAACGGAAGGGAAATAACCCCATTTTTTGTTTGCACCCAGTACCGAAGCACCATCTGCACGTTCTGATACTGTTACATTATATTTATGGTTGTAAGAATAACTTATACGAGCTAAATAAGAATTAGTAGTACTGGCAAACGATGACGAAGCAAGTGGTTGAGCAGTTCCAGAAGATAAATTGTTATACGTGGAGATATCGTTAGGGAATGTTTGGGCATTAGCTAATACCGATTCACCACCTTGGTATTGGGTTGTATAGCCAACCAATACATTAAGGAAATGTTTATCACTAAATGCATGATCGTAAGTCAGTGTATTTTCGTTCAACCATGAAGTTACCTGCGAAGTTCCAACAGAAGCATACCCATTTACTGAGTTTCCAGCACTTGTATAGGATGGTGCGTAATAATCCTGCTTTGTATTTGAAATATCAGTACCACCCGAAACTTTCAAGGTTAAGTCAGGCTTGATTTTATATTCTCCCGAAACATTTGCCAACACACGTGTCAAATAGCTTTTGTTTATAGTTGAAATTATATCTTGTAACGGGTTAGTAGCTGTTGTGAGATAGGTACTTGTTGATGTATTGTAACTACTACCATCTGTGTTATAAATAGGGGTTCTTGGTGAAGTTAACAACAAGGTAGGAAAAGCGCCGCTGAAATTAAGGCTATTATAGGCGCTTCCTGTAAGTTTATTTTCAGTAGATCGGCTACCAAAAGCATTAGCCGAGACTTTAAACTTCTTAGAGAGTTCCCGTTCATAGTTTACACGCCCTGAATATCGTTGAAAATCTGAATTTACAACTACACCCTTCTGATCAAAATAATTTCCTGAAATCAAATAACGCGATTTATCGTCCCCTCCAGTTATCGAAAGATCATGATTTTGAACTGAACCGGTTCTAAGAGCTGCATCTTGCCAATTGTAGCCATTACCGTCAGCAGCTATCTGAGCATCTGTAAAGTAATTTAAACCTGCACGACTGGCAACAGGGACGCTTGCGTAAATGTCATTCTGCAGTTGATCCCACTGAGAGCCGTTAAGCAATTGTACTTTTTTGGCTACACGTTGAGTTCCATAATAACCGTTATAACTTACCTGATTGACTCCTTTTTTACCTTTCTTGGTAGTGATAATAACCACACCATTAGCTCCACGCGCACCGTAAATGGCAGTGGCAGATGCATCTTTCAGGATGTCAATCGATTCAATGTCGCTTGGATTAATCGTGGATAATGCATTTACACTTACACCACTACCGGCACCTGTATTTACATTATCATTATTGTTGTAAACCAAGAAACCATCAATAACATACAATGGGTCATTTCCAAAATTGACTGAGTTACCACCGCGAACTCTAATGCTGGAACTACTTCCGGGTGCATTAGAACTTTGGGTCACCACAACGCCTGATACAGAACCTTGCAACAGATTATCGAAAGAAGCAGATGGTTGTGCCAATGCAGAGGGAGAAACTGTTGAGACAGATCCGGTGATGTCACTCCGTTTCTGTGTTCCATAGCCCACAACGACAACTGCACTTAATCTGTTTTGATCTTCGGCAAGATAGATTGTAGTTGGTTCTGGCTCATATACATCAATTTCCTGAACTTTGAAACCAACGGCAGATATTGCAAATGTAACAGGAAGTGTCTTTACTT
>Ga0302170_10000991_pt1 | contig 11148 bp, 11 predicted proteins | sample I_Fen_N2_1_FD_193492 | JGI IMG/M metagenome (GOLD analysis project Ga0302170, IMG submission 193492) | Peat permafrost microbial communities from Stordalen Mire near Abisko, Sweden - I_Fen_N2_1 | ecosystem: Environmental > Terrestrial > Soil > Wetlands > Permafrost | place: Sweden: Abisko...
ATAAATATCACTTTTTTTTAAAATATTTTTTGGTTTGATTGTTTTTTAGCTCTTTTTGGGAATAATTGGTTGAAAAATAAGGATTATAGAAAGAAAAACATCTCCCAAAAATAAAAAAAAGTCCGTTAGAAGATTTCTAACAGACTTTCACTTCGTAAAAAATACGAATTACTCTAATTACTTAACAGCAGCAGTAGAGTCAGCAGCAACTGCAGTAGAGTCAGTAGTAGCTACAGAATCAACAGCAACTTTAGTAGAATCAGCTTTAGGAGCTTCTTCAGCTTTTTTAGGAGCACAAGATGCGAAAGCCAAAGCTACTACGCAAAACAAAAATACTTTTTTCATTACTTTAAATCTTTAAAATTTAACATGTTAATTTTGCTATTCAAAATCGCTGCAAAGATACATTATTTTTTATTCAAGCATTAGTATTCATTCATTTTTTTTCAAATTATTTTCTCAATAAAAATCTGATCTTGTAAACACCTAGCTATAAGCACTATTCAATATTAACTATTGGATGAATATAAGTATCTTTTAATGCTTTTCTTTGGTGTTTTTTCGAATTCGTGGGGATAGAGCTGAATTTTTGAAACTCCTTCATATGCAGCTACAATAGAGTTTAATGTTTTTCTGTTTTCTTCCATCAAAATTTCCAGTTGATTTTGATCCAATCCTTCCGCATCCACAGCCTCATAGTCCGGGCAAACCATTGCAACGAGCTTTCCGTTACTTTCAATAACCAGACTTTCGAGCACATAAGGCATATTATTCAACTTTGCTTCTATTTCTTCAGGATATATATTCTGACCATTGGCACTCAAAATCATTGTTTTATTACGTCCACGAATGAACACATTGCCTTCTTCGTCCACAGCACCCAAGTCACCCGTGTGCAACCAACCTTCGGAGTCAATTATCTGCGAAGTACCTTCAGGATTCTTGTAATAACCGGACATTACATTCTCGCCCCGAACACAAATCTCTCCAACACCGGTACCTTCATCCTTATTCAGTATTTTCGCCTCCATAATGTCCAGCAATTTTCCCGATGATTTAGGAACAAAATCTTTGGTATTGGCATAACTGACCAGTGGAGCGCACTCCGTCATACCATATCCTACCGTAAAAGGGAATTTTATTTTGTGGAAAAATTCCTCTACTTCCGCATTCAGCGGTGCACCACCAACTACAACCTCGGAAAACTCGCCACCAAAAGCATCAATCAGCTTCTTGCGGATCTGAGCCAAAACCGGTTGATCGAGAAATGGAATACTCAACACCCAACGCATGGATGGCTTTGCCAACATCGGCTGAATCTGCTTTTTGTAAATTTTCTCAATAATAAGTGGTACACAAAATATCACACTTGGTTTGATCTCAGCAAAAGCCTTAAGGAGTATTTTTGCCGAGGGCGTTTTACCTATAAAATGAATGTGGCAGCCGGCACAAACAGGAGTCAGAAAGTCAAAAGCACAACCGTAGGCATGCGCCAAGGGCAGAAAAGAGACAATACGATAATGAGGCGCTACCAATTTAGTCCGAAAACCAAAGGTAATATTGCCTGCCAAAGCATTACCGCTTGTCATTACACCCTTACTAAAGCCAGTGGTACCGGAAGTATAATTAATAGAAACAATTTCAGCATTCGATTTATCGGCATACCTGACACAGTCTTTATGAAAACCGTAAGGATATTTTTCAGCAAACAACATTTTCACGGTCTCCATATCTATTGCCGACAAACCAAGATTTTCTGTCTGATGTAGTTCAGGATTATCAGTGGTATCCTCTGCCACTGCATTTAAGAGCGTAATGCAGCTAAAGTTGGTCAACGAGAATACAGCTTTTACTGTAGTGAGCTTCTCTTCTTCCAGATTTTCCCAGATAGCATCGCCGGCAAAAAGAAGTTTTGATTCGGAATGATTGGTAATATGATGCACATCGTTGGCATTAAAATCCTGCAGAATGGGAACAACTATGGCTCCGTAAGTAACCACAGCTATATAAGTCACAGCCCAGTTAGCATTATTGCGTCCAATGAGTGCTATTTTATCGTTGGACTCTATCTTACATTGCTCAAAAAGAATATGCAATTCTGCCACTTTCCTTGCGATATCGGCGTAAGTAAGCGTCACATCTTCTCCATAATTTGTAAATCCCGGCAAGTCCCAGTTCTTACGAAATCCATCTTCGAACAACCGAATAAAGTTTTCCTGAATCATATTTTTATTGTGTATTTCATTAATATCGTCATAAAAGACACGGCAAAAATAATGAATAATTACTCACTCGTACCGGTCGTGTGCAAATAATTTGGATTATTTGAACATTCCATCAGGCTTTTTAATTAAAAAAAATGTTTTTATTTCAATATCGTTTAGATAGAACGTATCTTGGTAAAAATGACTGATTTTTGACTATTTCAAATCTGAACCTGTAAAAAAATCTGTATCTTTGTGCCTTCAAAAAATATCTTATCGAATTATGAATATATCGTATAACTGGCTGAAGCAATACATTAACATTGATATTACGCCCGATGAATTATCAAAAGCACTCACTTCCATCGGCCTGGAAGTAGGCGGAGTAGAAGAAGTTCAAACTATAAAAGGTGGACTGGAAGGATTGGTTATTGGAGAAGTACTGACCTGCGTCAATCATGAAAACTCTGACCACTTACATGTTACAACCGTAAACATTGGTGCACCAGAGCCTATTCAGGTAGTATGTGGTGCTCCCAACGTAGCTGCAGGACAAAAGGTGGTAGTGGCTACAGTAGGAACTAAGTTATATTCAGGCGAAGAAAGTTTTTCCATAAAACGCTCAAAAATACGCGGTGTAGAATCGTTCGGAATGATATGTGCCGAAGATGAAATAGGTGTGGGAACCAGTCACGATGGTATTATTGTACTTCCGTCCGAAGCAATACCCGGAACATTGGCCAAAGATTACTACGGCATTAAAAACGATACATTATTAGAAGTAGATATTACTCCAAACCGCATTGATGCTGCTTCGCACTTCGGTGTGGCGCGCGATTTGGCTGCTTTCTTTGCATTAAAAGACAAATCGGTAAAACTCACCAAACCATCGGTAGAGGGTTTTGCCATACAAAATACAAATTTACCAATTCCGGTAACTGTAGAAAACACAGATGCTTGTCCTCGTTATTCGGCTGTAACTATCTCGGGCGTAAAAGTAACCGAGTCTCCGGAATGGCTGAAGAATTACTTACTGATCATCGGACTTCGTCCCATCAATAATATTGTTGACGTTACCAACTTTGTACTTCACGAATTGGGGCAACCCATGCATGCTTTTGATGCTGATAAAATTAAAGGCAGCGAAGTACGTGTAAAAACAATGGCAGAAGGAACTCCTTTTACCACATTGGATGGCACGGAACGTAAGCTGAATGCTGCCGACCTGATGATTTGCAATGCCGAAGCACCCATGTGTATCGGTGGTGTATTCGGTGGACTTGATTCTGGAGTTACCGAAACAACCCAAAACGTATTTTTGGAAAGTGCCTATTTCAATCCTGTTTCTATCCGCAAAACAGCTCGTCGTCATGGCTTGAACACCGATGCTTCATTCCGCTTCGAACGCGGTTGCGATCCAACCAAGACCATTTATGTACTGAAACGTTGCGCCCTACTGATTCAAGAAGTGGCAGGTGGACAAATAGCAAGCGATATAGTGGACATTTACCCACAAGAGGTAAAGCCATTCGAAGTTTCGGTATCATTGAGCAAAATCAATACATTAATTGGAAAGAAAATTGGCAAAGAGAATATTGAAACCATTCTGGCTGCGCTGGAAATGAAAATAGTGAGTCAAAACGAAGAAGGCTATGTACTACACGTACCGGCTTACCGCGTTGACGTACAACGTGACGTGGATGTAATCGAAGACATTCTGCGTATTTACGGCTACAACAACGTGGAAATTGGCGAAACACTGAAATCGACCCTGAGCTACAGCTCGAAACCCGACAGCTACAAACTGCAAAACCTGATTTCGGAACAGCTCACTGCACAGGGATTCAACGAAGTGCTGAATAACTCACTGACTAAAGGTGGATATTACACCGACCTAACCTCCTACCCTGCTGCGCACAGCGTAAAAATCATTAACTCGCTGAGCTCGGATTTAAACGTTATGCGTCAGACTTTGTTGTTTGGTGGATTAGAAAACATCAATCGCAACGTAAACCGAAGAAATGCCGATCTGAAATTCTACGAATTCGGAAATTGCTATTATTATCAGGCGGCCGAAAACAAAAAAGAAGGAGATAAACTGGCTGCATACTCAGAAGACATGCACCTGGGGCTGTGGCTCACGGGTAACAAGCACGGACAATCGTGGACAGCAGCCGACGAAAAATCGAGCATCTATGAGCTAAAAGCTTATATCGAAAACATTTTGCGCCGACTGGGATTCAACCTGCGCAAACTGGTCGTGGGCGAATATGCCGATGATTTATTGAGCGACGCATTGACGATATATAGTGCCGCCGGTCGTAAACTGGCCGTTTACGGTATCGTTCACCCCAACATACGCAAAGTTACCGACATTGATCAGGAAATATATTATGCCGACCTGAACTGGAATACCATACTGGCCGAGCTGGGCGACCACGAGGTACAATACAAAGAGCTATCGAAATTCCCTGACGTGAAACGCGACCTGGCTCTGTTGCTGGACAAGAACGTAGCATTTGCCGAAATAGAAAAAATAGCTTTCGAAACAGAACGCAAGTTGTTGAAAAAAGTAAACCTGTTTGACGTGTATGAAGGTAAAAACCTGGAAGTAGGCAAAAAATCGTATGCAGTTAGCTTCCTATTACAGGACGAAACAAAAACACTGACTGATACACAGATTGAAGGTATAATGAAGAAGCTTCAAGGAAATTTTGAAACAAAGCTGGGAGCGAAATTGAGATAAGAAGAAAGTAAGCGGTAAGCAGTAAGCGGCAAGAATGAAGAACGAGCAAATTGCTTACTGCTTACTGCTTACTGCTAAAAACAATAAGAAATGGAAGAATTATCATTTGAAGGAAAGATATTGAACACACCGTACGGCAAACCTGATGCATATAATGCATTGAGCATGCCTGTTTACAACTCTGCTGCTTATGAATTTGAGACAGCAGAGCAAATGGAACTTGCCTTTACGGGACGTGCAGCCGATCATACCTACTCGCGCATAACCAATCCTACGGTTCAGTATTTCGAAGACCGGGTGCGGACTATTACCGGTGCGTTTGGTGTTACAGCGCTTAACTCAGGGATGGCTGCCATAAGCAATACCATTATAGCACTAGCGCAGACGGGCAGCAATATTGTTACCTCCAGACATCTTTTTGGCAATACCTATTCTTTTTTCTCGTTTACACTGGCAGCTTTTGGGGTGGAGATTCGTTTTTGCGACCTGACCAATGCTGCCGAAGTGGAAGCCGCTATCGATGCCAATACCTGCGCGGTATTTCTGGAAATAATCACCAACCCCCAACTGGAAATAGCCGACCTGAAAGCCATTTCAGACGTAGCTAAACAGAAGGGAGTGCCTGTAGTGGCCGATACAACGGTAATTCCGTTTTGTGCATTCAAGGCCAAAGACTTTGGGATAAATATTGAAATCGTATCGAGTACCAAATACATTTCGGGCGGTGCTACCGGACTGGGCGGACTAATTATTGACTACGGCTCGTTTAACTGGCAACAGTCGCCTAAGCTGGGTGAGCTGGCCAAGCAGTTCGGACCTGCCACCTTCACCGCCAAGATGCGCAAGGAAATACACCGCAATCTGGGCGCCTACATGACACCGCAGGCAGCCTACATGCAAACGCTGGGACTGGAAACCATGAGCCTGCGATACGAAAAAGCTTCAGCAACCTGTCAGGCACTGGTGGAGAAACTGGAAAAACTGCCCGAAATAGCCTCGGTAAACTATACGGGATTGCCCACCAACAAATTCTACACGATAAGCAAGACTCAGTTTGGCGAGCACTCTGGAGCTATGTTTACCTTCGATCTGGAGTCGCGCGAAGCCGTATTCCTGTTTATGAACAAACTAAAACTGATTAAGCGCGCCACCAACCTTTTCGACAATAAAACACTGGCTATACATCCCGCCAGCACTATTTTTGGAACATTTACCCCGGAAGTACGCCGCGAGATGAACGTGTCGGACAATACCATCCGCATATCTGTAGGGTTGGAAAGTGTAGAAGATCTTTTAGCAGACTTTGAACAAGCGTTGAGCAATTCGTAATTCAAAATCAAACGTTGAAACCCGCGAACCGATTGAATCGATTCGCGGGTTTTTCATTTTGTATCAGTCAACGATAAACACACTACAACAAATCGGAGGCATTACTATCAGCATAATACTGCAGGGACAATATCAATAACTGCTTGTGCACCCCATAGATTATCAATAAACGGAATCTGAATCATGAATGGGATTCAATAGTATCTGATAAAGTAGGGTATGTCATGCACCCTACAGTGAGCAGACAGGAAGGAGACATTGAAGCAACACCAGATAAAATTTTCGCTAATTTTTTGGATAATAAAAATAATTATTTAAATTTGCAGCATTGAAATTTACATAAATCAACATACTGTCTTTCGGCAACAAAGTCAGCATGATTGGTTTACGTGGTTGCTAGGTAGATCTTTCTTATTTGTTTGTTTTGGTAAGTGGTGTTTTCAGATATCTTCCGTGATCTCCCTCCCCTCGCTTGCTACGAAGAGTCTATGGTTAATCGCTTTATAAACGACATAAGAAATTACTTTGTTTGAAAAAACCAACTACCTAACCTCTCGTCACAAGCAGAGAAGTAGATATAAAATAAGATGGATATAAAGTTATTATTCGCTGCAATCGTACGGCAGCGAGGTAGTCCGGAGACTACCTCGAACAGAGATTTATATTGCAACTGATAAAGGATAATAAATGCTAACCAAAAATTTAATAAAATGAGAAACAAACTAACCATTGCACTGTTTTTTTGTTTTTGTGCCGTAACAATCGCACAAGAAACAAAGTTTTACAAAACCCAAATTGATGTAGATTCAATACTATCTATACACGGTGATGGATTAAGAAAATATCTTGCAAACAATCTAAAATATCCGTTGGATGCAGCTTATAACAGCGTTATGGGTACTTACATTGGGGGTATTCGGTTAGACAAAAAAGGCGATTTAATAAAAGTATTTACGGTCAATTCTCTTTGTAATACTATTGACGACGGGTTTATTGAAATAATTAAGAAGCTATGGAAAAAGAAAGAGGTTGTTGTTACTAATATCTCAGATACCACTGATGTTTTTATGGCCATACAATACAAGATATTAGATGAAACTTTAACAAAGCCTTACGATTATTATGTTGATTCAAGTCCAAAATTTGTCTCTGGTGGAATTGGGATAGTCTCTTATGCTCAAAAAATTGTCACTAGAACTACAACAGTCTCTGGTTCAATTACAACAGTCTCCGGCTCTCCTGGTTTGCCAACATCTGGCTCCGGTCAAATTACGACAATGTCCGGTTCTCCTGGTGTGACAACATCTGTCTCCGCTCCAATTACGACAATCTCTGGTTCTAACTCAACAAAGCTTATAGATGACAAGGAATTAATCGATAAAGCAAATGAAAACTTCCTGAATCGTAAATTCAATAAATGTATTAAGCCTTTAAATGAATTAATAAGACGAAATCCTTATAATGCTGATTTAATAATGATGAGAGGCATTTGCTATAACAAACTCGAAAAGAATGAGCTCGAAAACAGAGACTATGATTATTTGAAATTCTTCTTAGAAAGCGATAAATATAAGAAAATAAGAATAATTGAATAAAAACAAAAGCCTACGACCGCTCACTTGCGATTGCAATGCGTGGAAGAATACAACAAGTGCGAACCGATATCCGATTCGCACTTGTTGTTTATATGAATTATACATTATGCCTGTAGAATTTTCATGCAGCGTTCTAGGCTTTCTTCCCAATGCGGAATGGTAATTCCGTAGGTGGCTTTTATCTTGGCTTTATTCAGTACGCTGTAGTGCGGGCGGGGCGTGCGGGCCGGATAATCTTTGGTTTCTATAGGGCGAACATCGCACGTGATACCCGCTATACGGTGAATAGTTTTCGTAAAGTCGTACCACGAGCACACACCTTCGTCTGAGAAATGATACATGCCGGGAGTGAATGTTTCGTGGCTAAGAATCTTCAAAATGGTATCGGCAAGATCGGCAGCATAGGTAGGTGTGCCTATTTGGTCGAAAATAACGTTGAGCGAATCGCGTTCTGTACCGAGTTTGATCATCGTTTTCACAAAGTTGTTGCCAAACGAAGAATACAGCCAGGCAGTGCGCAAAATTACAGCCTGCTCGCAGGTTTCCATTAACGCCTGCTCTCCGGCAAGCTTAGACTTTCCGTAAACAGTATTGGGAGAAACAGCCTGATCTTCGGAGTAAGGCACGTAATTGGTTCCATCGAAAACATAATCGGTAGAAACATGAACCACCTTTAATCCGTTTTGGTGCGCCACTTCTCCAATGTTCCGAACCGCTTCGGCATTAATTTTATAGCAAAGCTCTACATCATCCTCGGCTTTATCCACTGCGGTGTATGCTGCACAATTGACAATCACATTTACGGCATTGGCTTTTACAAAAGCATCAAGTGCCGCTTTGTCGCAGATATCAAGATCTTCGACATCGGTATATATAAATCTGAAAGCAGGAAAACGGGTAGCGGCCTGTTGCATTTCGTTGCCAAGCTGTCCGTGGCTGCCGGTAATTAGAATTGTATCCATTTAATTGTTATTTGCTTCGCGATATTTGTTCCCTTCGGTCACGATATTAATAGGTATTTGTAAGCTCCAATTATAATATTGAGTTGATCAGAAATTCAGTTCGGCATCTTTCAGCAACGGATGCTTGGTGTCTTTATCCGAAATAATGGCTTTCTCAGCAGGAATTTTCCAATCGATAGCCAGTGCCAGATCATTGTACATAATACCCCGTTCCAACTTAGGACTATAAAAATTGTCACATTTATAGGTAAATACTGCCGTTTCGCTCAATACCGAAAAGCCATGAGCAAACCCTTGCGGGATAAGAAACTGCAATTGATTTTCTTCCGTCAACTCCACTCCATACCATTGTCCGAAGGTAGGTGAGTTTTTTCGTAAGTCTACCGCCACATCCCACACCGAACCCTGCACTACCGAAACCAGTTTCGACTGGCTTTGCGGCAACAGTTGATAATGAAGACCACGAATTACACCATAGGATGATTTTGACTGGTTATCCTGGCAAAAATGTATATCAATTCCGGCAGCCTTGTAGTTCGTTTCGTTGTACGATTCGAAAAAGAACCCACGAGCATCGGCAAACACGCGGGGTTTAATGATAAAAAGATCTTTTATCGGGGTTTCTATAATTTCCATTAATCAAATAGTTTCGTTAGCAATTTTGTACAAATACTCACCGTAATGATTTTTCTTGAGAGGTTCGGCTAGTTTCAGCAGTTGCTCACGGTCGATATATCCATAGCGATAAGCTATTTCTTCCAGACAAGCCACTTTCAAGCCCTGACGATTTTCGATAGTAGCAATAAAATTAGAAGCTTCGAGCAAACTATCGTGTGTACCCGTATCGAGCCAAGCCATGCCACGTCCCATCATTTTCAGGCTAAGACGTTCTTCTTCCAGATACAAACGGTTAAGATCGGTAATTTCCAACTCGCCACGCTTAGAGGGTTTCAGCCCTTTGGCTTTTTTCACCACATCGTTACTGTAAAAATACAAACCTGTTACAGCATAGTTCGATTTTGGTTGTAATGGCTTTTCTTCAAGGCTGAACACCTTACCTGTTGCATCAAATTCGGCCACACCATAGCGTTCCGGATCGTTTACATAATAACCAAACACGGTAGCTCCATCTTCCAGCTTTGCGGCTTCACGCAGTGTTCGCGAAAAATCGAATCCGTAAAAGATATTATCGCCCAACACCATACAAACGTTGTCATTCCCTATAAACTTTTCTCCGATAATAAATGCCTGAGCCAATCCGTCGGGCGAAGGTTGAATGGCATACTCAAGCTTAATGCCCAAATCATCACCACTTCCCAACAAGTTCTCGTATAAATGAATGTCTTGCGGAGTGGAGATAATCAATATCTCTTTGATACCGGCAAGCATCAATACGGAGAGCGGATAATAAATCATCGGCTTATCGTAAACCGGAATGATTTGTTTTGAAATACTTTTCGTAATAGGATACAAGCGCGTACCTGAACCTCCTGCTAAAACAATTCCTTTCATAAATCAAATTTTACTAAGTGATAATTTTGTATTGTAACGTTCAAAAGTTGAGTAATGTTGACGTCTGATTATTTTTTTGAGTTCCAAAATTATATAAATTCAGGCAATTAACAAGCGCTTTAATCAATTATTATTCTTCCAAATCCAATTCTCCAGATTTGTATAGTTGATAATTTTTGGCCAGCAACACCATGAACTTACTTATCTCGGTCTGAACCTGAAGAGTTTCAGGAGATATAGCCGTTTTTTTCAAACGGAGCGCCATAATGCCGTATTGAAAATTAAAGCAAAGTTCAATGTCACTTAAGTTGGCATCAGACTGCTTGCGTAATTGCGTGATGGAGGGTAAAACGTGGTAAAACTTGGCATTATAGCCGGCATCTTTACCGGAACGGATAAAGAGAGCATGAAACTCGTCGAGTTCCAGAATAATATTTTTGTTGAGCTGAAGATGCCCTTCGGTCTGTACATTTTCAAGCCGCATCATTTCAATCAGACTTTCGTACCAATCGTATAAACTCTTGCGCTCATTGTCGGATACAGGATAAGAAGAAACTATTCTCTCATTAATCATATCCATATCCAGATGAAATGCACGTATCAGATCTTCCACTTGCCACATATAAAGCAAGTATTCACAGACATTTTCTTTTTTAAGTTTGTGGGCTATAAACATAACAAATTAATTCATAATTTACAATTCATAATTAAAAAAATAACGCGAAGCTAATAACTATGAATATAGCAAAGCAGATAACTATTTACTCAAAGTTCCAGTCACCGTCTTCATCAACAAAAGT
>Ga0302170_10000993_pt1 | contig 11135 bp, 13 predicted proteins | sample I_Fen_N2_1_FD_193492 | JGI IMG/M metagenome (GOLD analysis project Ga0302170, IMG submission 193492) | Peat permafrost microbial communities from Stordalen Mire near Abisko, Sweden - I_Fen_N2_1 | ecosystem: Environmental > Terrestrial > Soil > Wetlands > Permafrost | place: Sweden: Abisko...
TCAAAACTTTGAAGTTCCATCACTGTGACACAGTTCTCATCATTTATATTTAGGTCCGATCCATCTGTTGTCTTTAGTAAAACTGTGATATACATATTGTTATCATCAGCCTTAACATTTTTCATAGTTGCACTAATATTGGTAACTACATTTGTTTCATTTACCGTCTGCACACTTTCATTTTCAGTACCCAGATATTCATGATTTGACCCTGCATTGTTATTAATTAATTTGTAATGATGCTGATGATATTCATAGGCAAATGTAGTGACACCCATACATACAATAAGTACAGCGGCAATTACTAGTGTTCTTATTTTTAAATGTCTAACCGGCTTGTAAAATTGGCGCATTTTATTTTTCGTCTGTATCAAAAGTTCATTTGATATTTCGTAACGATCGAACTGAATTCTATACTCATCCTTTAAATCAATCATAGTAACCTCCTTCATCTAAATTCTTTTTTAAAATTTCGCGAGCCCTTTTCAGTCGTGTAGCGATCGTATTTTTATTCGCTTTTAAAACTGTACTAATTTCAGCTACTGATAGTTCCTCATAATAAAAAAGGTGAATCGGAATTCTGTATTTTTCTGGTAAATTCATAACTGCGATGTACACATCTTCGTTGTTGTCAGTAGTAATTGACATTTGATGATATATTTCGCCTTTCACCTTATTCATAGCTTCATTACTGTCGCTAATTGTATTATTATTCTCTTGATATTCTTCCAACGGCACTGTATGGCGTAACCACGCTGATTTCCATAAATCCTTACAGCAATTTAATGTCACTCTAATCATCCAAGCCTTTTCATGTTCAACGTTTTCAAACGCCCTTTTTCGCTTAATAAATTTCATAAATACTTCCTGAAAAATGTCTTCTGCCATTTCCTTGTTTTTCGTCGTTGCAAGTGCTAGGTGGAAAACTGTATTACTATATTTATCTATAATACTTTCTATTTTATCATCTATGGAACTGTCATTTATAAATGTATCAGCTGGCAATACATTCTTTGTTTCCCTCTCTACTGCTACTCCCATTTCCAATTCTCCCCCTCCTTGATATATGCTTTCAAGTATAATACGATATAGGTTCTAATTTAATTTCAAAATAAAAAAAACTAAGACTTATATTTCAAATTATAATTCGCATACTAGTTTTTCTGCAAATTTCATTTGAAATCACTATCTTAGTTTTTCATATCGAAAGCTTATTTTTTATTCCCTTGCGAAACCGTTAATGTACTTAACTCATATGATTTTATTTTAGATTATCCCTTATCTTTATAAGTATACTTACAGATTACTTATCTTCATCAATATGTTCATTTACTTTTTTTATCCAATTTATTATTTTTCTGTAATAATAAATCACGGCGACTATTATCAAAATCAGTACTACAATATTTAGTATTGTAAAAATCAAGTTCATCCAATCCAATTGCAACATATTTGTCCCCCCAATCATATTGTTATTCTATTATCTTTTGCACTCTGCCTACCATATCTTTTTCGCTCAGCATAACTTTAATTCCATGTGGATGAAATTTACTGTTCGTCAAGATTCTTTTTACATGTCCTCTTGTTAAAATTCCTGTTGGTTGATCCTTTTTTAATACAATATCAACTTCTGCGCCTATTTTTATATCATCTCTATTTTGACCATTCATTTGATAAATCCTTCTTTCTTTGCAATTAATTCTAGCTAAAATTATTCTAATACCAACTTTGCAATTCCAAAATATTCCCTTCAATATCTGTTGCATATACAAACATGGCTTTTTTTCCATCTTCATACTCTGCCTTTACAACCTCTCCGATTTTTCCGCCACCAGCATTTAGTATCTTTTTCAAAGTTGCTTCTACATCATCTACCTCAAATGCCAGATGTGCAATTCCAGCTTTATTCACTTGATGGTTTTCATCTGTAATTATTTCATCGTAAGAAAAAATTTCTAGTGTTGGATGATCTGTATCATATCCTGGCAAACATAAATGCTCTCCTACAATATGCGCATTTTTGATACCAGTCATTTTATCAAGCCACTCTCCCTTTAAGTCTCTTGTTTCTCCGATGCTTTTACAATTCATAACAGCTTTATAAAACTCGATTAATTTACTGCTGTCCTTTGCAATAATATTTGTATGCACATATCTAAACATTTTCATTCTCCTCGTGATATTCCTTTTTTGATATTCTTTTCAATATCCTTTTTTGCATCGAATATCTAATTTAACATTAGCAATCAGCTTGTTTAATTCTTATAATCTCTTCAACCCATTCACCCTAATATCATCTAATTCTTCAGCCTTCAATGTTTCATTTTCATACAATCGCAGATACTCCTTGGATACATCACTATCAAATATCAAGATGTCATCTGAATTAATTGTAACATCTACTCCAGCTCGATATAATTTCTGAATTGGGTGATTTTTCATGTCTTTCACTCTGCCTAACTTCACATTACTGCTTGGTGTAACATTAAGTCGTATACTATGATCTACCAAGTATTGTATTACATTTTCAGAATCTACAGCGGCAATCCCATGCTGTACTTCATCAAGTTCTAACAGTTCAATTCCTTTTTGTATGTCCTTCGCAGTTCCCCATTCTCCAATATGTGCTTTTAACTGCAAACCATTAGCCTTTGCCTTATTGTAAATTGCAGTGAAATTTTCTATCGGTTGTGCTAATTCATCTCCATATAAATCAATGGAATAAAATTCTTTATGTCCCCAAAATCGATCCAGGCATTTCATCAGATAGTCTACTTTGCAATGTCTTGACATGCCGATTTGAAGCCTTAATTCCACTTCTGGTGCAATTGTACGATTTGCGTTGTGAAATGCTTCAATTAGCTCCTCAATATCATTGTGAAAGTATGCTCCTAACCCCCAGACATCTTCTCCAATTTCAAGTATTTTCACTCCATCTGCCTTAGCTTGAACAAATGTTGCTTCAATTAGAAGTTTTCGCATCTGCGTGTCATCAAATTTCTCACCAATATATTTTCCATTCCAGTCATGCATTTCCTGCATGCAAGATAATGTACCTTTATGGTATGGTATACTAATTCCCGACATTTTCTTAATATACTCACGATTACCACCTAGCACAAAATGATTATGTAAATCTGCTTTTGGTATCTGTCTTACAGCTTTAATATCTTGGCTTTTCAATGCCTCAATAAATTGTTTTGAATATGCATCTTGCATAGCAAGTATCCCCTCCATTACATGATGTTTAAGCTATATAATTATATTTCATTTTTACATAATATAATTTTACTCAACTGTGAACTCTTCGGATTTAAAGTTGCTATAGTATCTACCTGATATTGCAGTAAATTTAAGTACACAGTAGTCGGGATCCGTCACACCTTTGGGATAATACATTGCGTCACCAGTTTCCCATATCATCTCTTTCGTTAGCTGGTCTTCCATCAACTCAATTGTACCTTTGAGCATAACCCCTCTAAAAAATCGACTATCGCAAAAATATATACAAGCTTTTGGATTCACCCTATACTGCCCAACGCGCATTGAAGATGTGTTGGTCGTAAAATAGATGGTTTTAATACCATCTCTTTTACGTGGCGCAAGCATTGCTTTTGTGTTGGGGAACCCCTCCAAATCCACAGAGCTAATAAACGCTATTTTTTGCTTATCGATTATATTACCAATTGTTTTTTCTTCATCCCGCATTACATGACTCCTTCTGGCGACTATTCTACCTTTCAATATAATAAATATCTCTGATTTTTTATAGTTACATTTTTTGATTTCTTTCTTTTTAAGGCAACTTCACAAATCTATAATTCAAACAATTTTTATTAAATAGAAACTTTTGCACTTACTCAATATCTAAAAATGAAGCTGTCAATCCACCATATCCATACATTTTAGACATATCCTTGATTCCTTGCACAATTTCTTTTTTTGTATAGTTACATTCTTCTAAGAAATCTTGATCTACTTCATTCAAATAGGCATAAAATTTAAGCGCCATCTCAAATTGCTTAATATCACTATAATCCAATTCCTCTAGTAATTTATTCTCGGCCTCATTTATTTTTCCTGCATTGATTAAATCAGTCAACCTAATATATTTTTGTGCTGTCTCTTCATTTTCTAATTCAATATTCTCTTCCTGATTTGTATCAATATGAAATACTAGTTTTAATATTGTTCTAATATTTCCATTTATGAGACGTGTTATATAATCTTGTTCTACCATAATTTATTAATCTCCTTTACATTAAAAATAAGTATGCATCTTCTTATTTTTATCACTCTTATTATTCTAATCGTTCTTATCGTTTTTACCTAATTAAATTTTTAATAACTTCATAAAATACTAGAACAATGATTGTCATCTCATCCATATACGTTCTACCGTATATATTCTAAATGTTTCTAGTCTACAATTCAAAAACTCGATCAAATTCGTGAAAGGAAGAAGTTCGATGTGTTACCATAATCACTATTCTATTTCCCATAAGTTGTTTCATTGCTAGATTAATCTTATTTTCACTCTCAACATCTAATGCCGATGAAGGTTCATCCATCAGTAAGATGGGTGAGTTTTTGAGGAATGCTCTTGCGATTGCGATTCGCTGACGCTGCCCACCAGATAGATTTCTTCCACCAGTGGATAAAATAGTATCATATCCGTCTGGCATATCACTAATAAAATCATGTGCATATGCCATCTGCGCAGCATCTTTGGCCATTGCTTCATCTACGTATGGGTTTCCAAATAAAATATTTTCCATTACGGTACCTTCAAATAAATAGTTTTCCTGTGGTACATATGTTATCATATTTCGCAGCTGTTTTAAACTATATTCTTCAATATTATGGCCACATATCCGAATTATACCTTCTGATTGATCATAGAAGCGCATGAGCACCTTTAGTATTGTACTTTTGCCACAACCTGACTCACCCACCAACATTACCTTTTCACCATTTTTTATTTGCAAATTAAAATCATGTAAAATTGGCTCTCTGTCTTTATAAGCAAATGTTAGTTTCTCTATACTAATTCCTTTTTCATATGCCAGGTCCAAATCCTTATCATTAGAAATACCACTAAAAGTATCAACTTCGTCTTCATTTGATTCAAGGAAGTCAAAAACTCTTTGCGCATCTACCAATAACGACGTCATATCTGCCAGTGCGCCTCCTAAAAACTGCAGCATGCCACTAACACTCATCTGCAAAGTTACAACCGCCATAATCGTTCCGTAATCTATTTCTCCACGTTTTACTAAAAAAGCACCAATTAGAATTGTACCAAAATTTCCAAACATACCGGTCAAGAAAGACAGCATTTCTAGTAAGGAAAGCGTTCTCGTCTTTTTCCTTACTCCCTCAGTAATATTTTCATTTTCTGTCAAATACCGCTCTGTTACAAGCTTTGATCCAGAATACATCTTCATTACAAGAAATCCAGAAAACAAATCACTTAAACGCTCGGTAAGTTTAACTACTTTTTTCTGGATATCCTGACTAAGATTTTCTATTGTTTTGTTCATTGAAATTGAAATCGTCACTGAAATCGCAGAAAAAACGATTGATACCAATGCCAATTTAGAACAATAAATAAACATCGCCACTATTGATGCACTACCATTCGTGATCAAGACCAACACTCTAAATATCCCTGAAAAATAGGTATACTTTAGTGTATTTGCATCATTATTTAATCTTTTTAAAGTATCCCCACTATGATGTTCCTCGAAGTACTGCATGTTTAGCTTTGTGAGCTTTTTAAACATTTCAATCTTAATTCGAAATACAATCATCCTAACCTGTTTCATTTGAAAATAACGCATATAAGGTGAAACATAACTAATCACAATAAAAATTGCACACATAATGCAAGCCACAACGAATAAGTTTTTATCCTTATATTCAATCGAATTAAACAGTGATTTGTAAATATACGAATAGTATAATTGAGTTACTGCGGAAATGATTAGTGTTGCAATCAAAAGAACAAAATACTTGATTTTTCTGTCTCCCATATATTGAAGTAATCGTTTTACATTTTTCATGCCAGACTACCTCCATCTGATATATATTCTGTGTATATTTTTGAATATAGACCATTTTGCTTCATCAAGATATCATGTTTCCCTTTTTCAATAATTTTTCCGTCATCAATTACAACAATCTCATCTGCATTTACAATTGTTGAAATTCGGTGTGCAACGACCACCACCGTCTTATCCTTTGATATCCTGTCAATTGCTTCATTTACTAATTGCTCAGACTTCTTATCCAATGCTGATGTTGGTTCATCTAACAAAATAACAGGACAATTTTTTAAAATAGCTCTCGCTATAGATATCCTTTGTTTTTGTCCACCCGATAACAAAGTTCCCTTTTCGCCAACCATTGTCTCATACTTTTCTGGAAATTCTTCTACAAATTCATGACAATTTGCCACTTTCGACGCATTCACTATCTCTTCTTTAGAAGCCTTGGGATTACCAATCCTTATATTATCTTCAATTGACATCGGAAATAAAAATGCATCCTGTGAGATCAAAGCGATATTATCTCTCAACTGATTCGAATTCAAATCACTATAACGAATACCATGAAACATCATTTCTCCGTCTGTTATCGTATAATGTTTATATAATAGTTTTAGCAATGTGCTCTTTCCACCGCCACTTCTTCCTACAAAAGCAATCTTTTTCCCTTTTCCAATTGTCAAGTCGATGCCTTCTAGTGCATTCTTTTTTTCAACCATTCCATCATATGCAAAGGACACATTTTTTAATGTAAATACATCCTCATTATCTATATCAACTTCACAGTATTGATTGTCTTCTTGTTCTTTCGGTTCATCCAAAATATAGAATACTCTTTCCACTGAAACCATTGCCCATTGGGTTCTGACAACCAATTGGTAAGCACTTTGAAGCGGATCAATCAACTTTTTCATAACACTCACAAATGCAACTAAAACACCCAACGTTATTTGATTCTGAAAGACTAGGTATCCGCCCAGACACAATGCGATAGCCACTGGTAATTCACTAATCATTCTAGAAATTGGTTCTACATTATACTGACGCAAATCATTGGTAAAAGAAATATCTAATGTCTTTTTCAAATCCTTATAATATTTCTTCTCTAATTTTTCTTCTAGATTATAAGATTTTATGATGTCAATGCCATCACAGACTTCTTGAATGTTATTATTGGTTCTTCCCAACTTCTTACTATATTCCATCTGACTAAATTTGATAGGTTTCATCAGTTTTATACTAATAGGTACAAAAATGAGTAGTGGAAACAAGCAAGCGACTGCTAATATTGGATTCATATAAACTAAATAAACCACAAAAATAACCACAAGTATTGGTACATAAATGCAGTCTTTAAATGATGATGATAGATAATCAGAAATCCCTTCAACATCAGAAGACATTCTTGCCATCAAATCTCCAAAATCATTCTTTTCCATATAATCCGGTGCCAGCTGAGTCACATGCTTTATCGTTACACTTCTAATATCTTTTAAAACACCAGCACCATAATATCCAGTCGTATAGATTACGAGATAATTTGCTGCCATTCCCAAGATGATTGCGAGCCCACCTTCCCCTAACTGTATGAATATCAATGATGATCCTCCATTTATACTCTCATCAATAACATTTTTTAATATATCAATTACCCATACATTTGCCAATGCGACACCTATACTAGCAATTGTTGAAATAATAATATATATATAATATGGTCTTGAAAACTTCAGCAATCTTTTCATATGTCAAAATATCCTTCCCCGCAATTATGCTATTGTCAAAAACGCTTTCACCTGTTTCTTCAAGTAATTCTCTTTTTAATCATTTGTTATCCCCCTCTTTTATCACACATTGTATTATTGTTATTTCTTATATGTGACAGTTGTAAACTTACTTGCCATCTTACCTATCCAATAAAAAACTGCTCCTAATGCATTCCCCCCCACAGGAATCGGAACACCTTTCCCATAAACATGTTTTTTAATCTCCTTGCTGGTATAATAATTACCATCTTCTGTTTCATATTCAGTACCTTTTATATAGGCAAGCGACATTCCTCTGAACAGATTAAATGGTATCAGTAATGTATATCGTACTGTTTTTGGCTTTTCCGACATAATGTCATTCACAAATTTTTTAGCTATTTTATCACATTTCATTGTTATAGATTTTCCTGGCACATAGGCATTCCAGCTAAAAGACGCAGTGGGTAGTAAATAACACTTGTTAAAACCAAAACCATATAATTCGGCGGATATACTTTTAGCCGCCGAACCTGCTCCCACGCCTCCAGTTGTTGTTATAATCAGCGCTTTCTTTTTGAAGAAATATGGTCGATGCATCATATAATTAAGATGATCCATAAAGTTTTTAAGCAGTGCTGTTTCTCTCATTCCATATGTAGTTGATAAAACTATAATTCCATCTGCCTCATCCATAGCGTCAATAATCGGCTGTATTTTATTATTATGCGGGCAAAATTCATTTCCCTTTCTAAAACACAAACTACATCCATTACAAAATGGTATTTCTTCCTGTAACAGATGTATCTCTTTAAAACTTGCATTTTTGTCATACACTTTCATATGATTTTTTACAACCATAGCAAGTTTCCATGTATTTCCTTTATGTGCACTTCCGTTTATGATTAAATATTTCATTTTATATGCCTTTCCTATGGTTATATAAATGATGTGTCTGTAAGTTACAACGCATCATTGCTTGTCAATCTATATAATAATCATTTTGCGTATTCATGAACAAGATTTAGCAAAACCTGCTTTTCGCTTTTTGGTACCCACTCACGAAGTCTTGCAGCCATGATTGGATACTCCCATTTTTCGATCTGAGCAATGGATGTACCCGTAATGCGAATATATTCTTTCAAATATTCCTGATATATTCCATTTTGAAATTTTCTCATAAACTTCTTTAAAAGTTTAGATTTGATTGGGATTTCTGCATATTTTAACATGACTCCCGTTCTTGCAACATCAGATAGTTTATCGCCTACACATGCAGTCATCCAGTCTATTACAACTGCCTGATTATCACGCATCATAATATTTCCAGGATGAAAGTCGAAATGGCATAAACATTTACCATGTGGAAGCGCATCTATGTATTCGTATAGAATATTTTTTTCCTCTTGATCCAATTCAGTAATAGCACTGATATCATTTTTTAATTTTGCATGAACACTAGGGAGTTCAAATGCCACTTCTTTTTGAATATCCATATGATAGTGTGCCATTTGTTTCGCCATATTCTTGGATTTCCATATTTTTAATAACATTATGCTCAGCAAGGTTTTCCCTATGATCTTCTCATAGACGATACCATTTCTGCCATCCACATCTATTTGTTCATATACATGCGGCCCTATATTTAACGATTGATATACATTCTTTGTAATGTAATACTCGCTTTCACATGCCGCATATGGCATATTTTGTCTAAACAACTTGATAATTTTATCTGCTGAATATTCATATATTTCAGCGGTATTTCCTTGTGCTAGCAATTTATCCTCTTTCATCTCTGCTCCCCATTCTAAAATAAATAGTATTTCACAAATCAATGCCTTCGTAACGAAGTAACTTGCTCACCGTTTAATACAAATATATTGTAACTGTTCAGTCCTGAACAATTACACGCTTCGCGATGCACACAAATTGCTATAAACATGTAATTTGGTGCTATAAACCTCGGATTTTTGATGAAACATGCAAAAACACCTCGCGGAATAGTTACTTCTGAATAGTTACCAATATATTTTCATTAAAAAAAATAACAGACTCACTAGGGAATCTGCAACGAATAATAAACGATATTAACAATAAAGCTTCCCTTAATATGCCTGCCTCATTGCAATATATTCCCTTTACCTTGTCTGGCTTAATTTTATAACATAGTTGTTTTTATTACAAGTTATTTCCATAAAATGGACAAGTTATTTGTAATATCTGGGATTTAGATGAATAGAAATACAATCACGTGGGAAACTATAATATTAATAAATTTATTTTTTTTGTTATGAGAAGATAGATAAAGAAAGGTGTGTAATTATATGAATGAAAGAGATAAAGATAATAATGAATATTATACAGACGAGGATTATTTAGATATGGCTGGAACGTCTTCTGCAAATGAATGCACGGGATTAATTTCACAAGGGAGTAACGAAACTGATTCTGCACAACAGTATAATGATTTGTATCAATTTGGGGTTCCCCACGTAGCCGCCAAAGCTGCAAGGAAATCCTCAAAGGAATTTTCAACTAGCGCTTCAGATAAATTATCAAGTAATACTTCCGTTAGCGCTTCTGATATATCTTCAACGAAAGCTTCTAATAAATCATCCGCCAATCAAAAAAAGCAATCGTAATTACATTATAATAATTTCAATCTCATCATCACTCTTTTTTTATATTGCAAATATCCAGGAAATATTCTAAGATGAGAGGTATCAAATGCATTAGAGAGGATGAATATACCGTGGAAGGCGATTCTAGGAAAAAAAAGATAATCGAAATTCTAACTACAAGAGATAAAGCGATCTCCGGAAATGATTTATCTGAGATGCTCAATGTAAGCAGACAAGTAATTGTTCAAGATATTGCACTGTTACGTGCAGTTAATAAAAGCATATTATCCACTAATAAGGGCTATATTCTCTACAGTGATGAAAGCAAACGATTCAAACGCAGTTATTATGTAACACATACTGATGCACAAATTGCGCAGGAACTTGAAATCATTGTAGATAATAATGGAAAGGTCCTTGATGTTGTTATTGAGCATGATATTTACGGCCAGATTACGGTTGATCTAATGATTGCATCTAGACGAGACATTAAGGAATTTCTACAGAAGTTTAGAGATAGCAAAACGAAACCATTGAAAAATCTTACGGATGGGCGTCACTATCATACAGTTGAAGCCGATACTGAAAAAGATCTTGATATAATTGAAGCGGAATTGAAAGAAAAAGGATACTTGGTGAATTAGCCAAGTATCCTTTTTTATGAAAATGTTTATTTATCCTATCTTAACTTCATAATAAACATTTTCATAAAAAAG
>Ga0302170_10001001_pt1 | contig 11096 bp, 11 predicted proteins | sample I_Fen_N2_1_FD_193492 | JGI IMG/M metagenome (GOLD analysis project Ga0302170, IMG submission 193492) | Peat permafrost microbial communities from Stordalen Mire near Abisko, Sweden - I_Fen_N2_1 | ecosystem: Environmental > Terrestrial > Soil > Wetlands > Permafrost | place: Sweden: Abisko...
TTGCTGCATATGCAATTATGCAGGGACTAATTGCCACAGAAAGTATATCCTCCATGTTGGAGGGACTTTTGATCCCATTATGCTATTATGTGATTTTAGCAGTTTCACTAAATTTGACAGTTGGTATACTTGGTGAATTGAGCCTTGGACATGCTGGATTTATGTGTATTGGTGCATTTACAGGTGCGTTCTTTTCTAAAGTGACAGAAGTTGCAATTACCAATGATTTGCTTAGATTTACATTAGCAATCTTCGTTGGAGCTATTTTTGCAGCACTGTTTGGAATTATCATATCACTTTCTGTAACAAGACTTAGCGGTGATTATCTGGCAATTGTTACACTTGCCTTTGGTGAGATTATAAAAAATATTGTAAATGTCTTGTATATAGGCGTAGATGGCAATGGCCTTCACGTTTCGATAAAAGATGTTGCGTCACTGGGGCTTGCGGATAATGGGAATATAATTGTACAGGGTGCCAGAGGAATAACTAGAACACCACAGGATTCTACATTTACGATTGGTATTATATTAGTGTTGGTGACTTTATTCATAGTGCTCAATCTGGTTAATTCAAGGTCAGGACGTGCCATTATGGCAGTTCGTGACAATCGTATTGCAGCTGAATCGGTAGGAATCAATATTAAGAAATATAGAATTATGGCATTTTCGATTTCTGCCGCATTAGCAGGAGTCGCAGGCGTTCTTTATGCTCATAATATTTCAACGCTTACTGCTTTGCCAAAGAACTTTGGGTATAATATGTCTATCGCAATTCTTGTATTCGTAGTGCTTGGTGGAATTGGTAAGGTTAGAGGTTCTATGATAGCTGCTGTAATTTTAACATTAATTCCTGAATACTTACGTTTCTTAAATACTTACAGAATGTTGATTTATGCAGTCGTACTTATTGTAATGATGATTATAAACTGGGATCCTAAAATTCTGGAGTGGAGAAGCAGGCATTCACTAAAAGATTTATTAACGGTGTTTAAAAAGAAACCGACAAAGGAGGTACAGTAATTATGGCATTATTAAAAGTGAATAATTTAAGTATCTCGTTTGGTGGCTTAAAGGCTGTAGATAATTTTGAGGTCAGTATAGAAAAAGGACAACTATATGGTTTGATTGGTCCTAATGGAGCTGGAAAAACAACAATATTCAACCTTTTGACAGGTGTATATAAGCCAGATGAAGGGACAATTATGCTAGATGGTCAAAATATTGCGGGTAAAAGTAATATTGCGATAAATAAAGCAGGTATTGCAAGAACATTTCAGAATATCAGACTATTTAAAGGTTTGTCAGTTATAGATAATGTCAAAGTAGGTCTTCATAATATTCATGAATACAAATATTCAGCGGCTACAGGCATTTTAAGACTTCCTTCTTATTTCAAAAAGGAGAAATTGATGAATGTACGCGCGATGGAACTGTTAACAGTTTTTGGTTTAGAGGCCGAAAAAGATCTGATGGCTACGAATCTTCCTTATGGAAAGCAAAGAAAGCTAGAGATAGCCCGAGCTTTGGCTACCAATCCCAAGCTACTGTTACTCGATGAACCAGCAGCTGGAATGAATCCAAACGAAACACAGGAACTGATGGATACAATAAGATTTGTAAGGGATAATTTTGATATGACGATATTGTTGATTGAACATGATATGAGACTCGTATCTGGTATTTGTGAAGAACTTACTGTATTGAATTTTGGACACGTATTAGCACAAGGTAAAACATCTCTAGTTTTAAATAATCCTGATGTTATTACAGCATATCTTGGGGAATAGGAGGAACAAGTAGATGGCAATGTTAGAAGTAAAAGATTTATCTGTATACTATGGCGTAATACAAGCCCTTAAGGGGATTTCTTTTGAAGTAAATGAAGGAGAAGTAATTGCATTAATTGGTGCAAATGGAGCAGGAAAAACAACAATTCTTCATGCAGTATCTGGATTACTTTCACCTAAAGCTGGTTCAATTAATTTTGAAGGAAATGATTTGACAAAAACGCCTGCATATAAGATTGTTTCTATGGGCATGTCTCATGTTCCAGAGGGAAGACGTGTGTTTTCACAGTTGACAGTTTATGAAAATCTGAAGTTGGGTGCATTTACAAGAAAAGACGGTGCTGAAATCGAAGAAACATTACAAAGTGTTTATCAGAGATTCCCAAGACTTGAAGAAAGAAAGAAACAGTTTGCAGGAACACTTTCCGGTGGAGAGCAACAGATGCTTGCTATGGGCAGAGCTTTAATGTCTAGACCTAAAATATTACTTATGGATGAACCATCCATGGGATTATCACCAATTATGGTTACACAAATTTTTGATATCATAAAATCAATTAGTGCTAGTGGTACAACTGTTTTATTAGTGGAACAGAATGCAAGAAAAGCGTTGTCCATAGCGGATAGAGGATATGTCTTAGAGACAGGTAAGATTGTTTTAGAAGGAAAAGCTAAGGAATTATTAAATGATGATACGATTAAGAAGGCTTACCTGGGCGAGTGAGGGATTTATAAGGGATTTATAAGTGTTGATTTCCTTGCCTTTCCTTCTAACAGCAAAGGGCGCTGTTATCAGCCGGTCTGCGGAAATCAATACTTATAAATCTGCGTGTAGAAGCGTAGAAGCGTAGAAGCGTAAAAGCGTAAAAGCGTAGAAGCGTAAAAGAATAAAAGAGTAGAAGAGTAAAAGAGTAAAAGAGTAAAAGAGTAAAAGAGTAAAAGAGTAAAAGAGTAAAAGCGAGAAAGTTACAAAAGGTACAAAAGATATAATAGGTATAAATGGCAAGAAAACATAAATAACATCTATTAATTAGATTGGAAATGAAATTTTTAAGAAGGAAGTGAATTGTGTGGGGAAATATGTGATTACTATTGCGCGTGGGTATGGAAGTGGTGGACGGACGATTGGGAAGATGCTTGCGAAGGAACTTGGTATTGGTTATTATGACAGGGAATTGATGAGACTGGCTTCGGATGAAAGTGGAATTAACGAGAGTTTATTCGCTAAAGCAGATGAGAAACTAAAAACTAGTCTACTATTTAAGGTGGCAAAAAACACTTACAAAGGTGAGCTTATTGGACCGGATAGTGATGAATTTGTATCCAATGACAATTTGTTTAATTATCAGGCGAAGGTTCTCAAAGAACTAGCTGAAAAAGAATCTTATGTCGTAATAGGAAGATGTGCTGATTACATTTTAAAAGAGTTTGACAATGTGATTAGTGTTTTTGTGCATGCGCCAATGGATAAGTGTATTGATACAATTGCCGCGATGTCTGCTATCACTCGTAAAGAGGCTGAGCAATTAATCACTAGGACAGATAAACATAGAGCTGATTATTATCGTCATTATACAGACCATGCATGGAATGATGCCACAAACTATGATTTATGTCTTAACACAAAAGAACTTAGCTTTGAAAAATGTGTTGAAATTGTTAAGGAATATAAAAAAATATTATTTTCTGAAAAAGATATTTAAATAAATGCGAATCATAATGATAGGAAGGCAAAGTCACATAAGATAGGTGACTTTGCCTTTTTTAAGTATAAATCAAATTCCATTTATTCCATATTTTGATTAATAATGATTAGGACAAATTAGGATATACTAATTTTAAACTTAAGAAAAGCCTAAAAGTAGTTAATAAAAGAAAGGAATAAATATGAAAAAAATAATACCATTGTTAACGATTTGTATTACTAGCTTGATTTTAGTAAAAACGGTTGCGGCAAGTGATTCAAAATTTGATATGAAGAATCTAGAAAATATTAAAATTACAAATCCCCAATTATCTCAAATGAATTTGTACTTGGATCCCAATACTATATCAACAAAAAGTAAACTGCCCTATAGTAGCTGCAAAAAGTTGCAACCAAAATACTGTTTATCTACTGAAAAATTATATGCAATCAAATATTTCGTGAATAATTGTGAAGCCTACAATAATATAGCGTATATATTGAATGCGAAAGATTTACAAATAATTATGGATGAACCACCAGTGCCGACTGAAACACAGGCCCCAACTGAAACACAAGCACCAACTGAAACACAAATTCCTGGTGAGACGCAAGTTCCTATTCAAACACAAGCACCAACCAAAGCAACAGTGATAACTGAGACACAAGGGACGCCTTCGACACAATCAACTACGCCAACTCAAGGAGTGGCAAGTCAACCTAAGTTAGATAACTTGAATAATGTTACTACGAGTAGTGATTTTAGAGAATTTCAAAAAAAAGTAATCGAAATTGTTAATAAAGAAAGAGCAAAAGTTGGATTATTATCGTTAGCGGAAAACTCAAATTCAGATAAGATCGCAACTTTGAAATCAGAAGACATGGTAAAATTAAATTATTTTAGCCATACATCACCAACTTATGGATCACCATTTGAAATGCTTACTCATTTTAATATTAGATATACGGCAGCGGGTGAAAATATAGCTTATGGACAGTCTACACCAGGTGAAGTAATGACGGCATGGATGAACTCGCCGGGACATAGAGCGAATATATTAAATGTAAACTTTACTCAAATAGGAGTTGGAATTGCTCTAAAAGCAAACGGACAACTAGTGTGGACACAAACATTTACTAGACCTTAATGTGAATCAATGAAACAGACCATAATTAAATTGGTAATCCCGAAGAGGGGTTCCTCTTTAATTATGGTCTGCTTTATTTTGATTTTTAAAATTATTTGGTTCCTGGTTTACTTGTATTAGGTTTATTCCGATCAGGAACTTCATTAGGAACTGCATTTGTTGCATTTGAAGATTTAGGCTTATCAATTTCGGGAATATCTCCATCACCATAGTCCGAGTCAAAATCATAATCTAAATCGATTATATTTTTTGAGTTGATATCATCAATTCCTAATCCAAAACGATTTTCATCCACATTTTTATCCTCCTTATAAGTAGTCTTAGTATTCTTTGCCAAAAATTGAAAAGTATGCATTGTTTTAGAAATACCTTCCAATTATGTCTTATTTTGTTTGATGATTATCCCACACAACCATGTTATGCTTATTTCAAGCACAACAGAGCTTAAAACCATTTTTTCTAAGAAAGGAAATACAATATGAAAAAAATGATATCTATCCTAACCCTTTGTTTAGTGACCGGATTTAGTATGACTAGTCCAGTAGCTGCAAGTACGACTCAACCAAGCACAGAAACTTCAGATAGTGTGAACATAGCACAAAGTGACGTATCTGATATGTACTTATGCTTAAACCAAAATGCATCTATGCTAAATGGTGTATATTTAAATGCAAGCTGTATGAAACTGCAACCAAAGTATAATTTGACAGCAGTTAATTCATATATTTTACAACAAATGAATGGCTATAATGCGTTTTGTCAAAACATTGCACAACAAAATTCTAAGGCTAATACAGATTCAACAATAGCTGCAAAAGCAATACTAGGAACGCAGTCAGCAACTTCGCCAACGCAAACTACAGATACAAAAGAAGCAACTAGTACACAATCAACGACATGTCCAAAATTAAGTACAGATGCGGTTGCTGGAACAAAAGCTGCAACGCAATCAAAGAATAATTCTAAAAATACAGCACAGACAAATACATGTTCAAATGCGAATACAGATAAAAATGAAGCGAAAAATACAGAAGAAAATAATAGCACAAAAGCTACAAGTGCAGCAAACCCAGTAAATAACTCAAATAATAGTACTTCAAGTACATCATTTAGAGAGTTCCAGAAAAAAGTAATTGAACTTGTTAATAATGAAAGAGCAACAGCTGGATTAAGTGCACTAACAGAAAATAATGATTTAAATAATGTAGCAACTTTGAAATCTGAGGATATGGTTAAATTAGATTATTTCAGTCATACATCACCTACATATGGATCACCATTTGAAATGCTAACTCAATTTAACATTCGTTATACAGCTGCAGGAGAAAATATTGCCTATGGACAATCTACACCAGAAGAAGTTATGAATGGGTGGATGAACTCATCAGGTCATAGAGCAAATATACTAAATACAAGCTTTACTCAAATTGGAGTCGGTGTTGCGCAAAAAGCAAATGGACAATATGTATGGACACAAGAATTTTCTAGACCATAACAATTTGAAAAATATACAAACGATGGAGGAAACCCCATTCTAAAAAAATCGCGTACTGACTATATGAAAATATAGCCGGTACGTTTTTTTATGTATCCAGGAATGGATAAAGCGAACAAAAGAGTAATTAAAGGTAGTAGAATAAGGAAAAATATAGTAGAATTAAGAAAGTCGAAGCAGCATAAGTAAATAAAGTGATTATTTCATATTACAATAACAAAAAAAGGAGATATCATGAAAACGTATAATTATATTATATTTGACCTCGATGGAACAATTACAGACCCAAGAGTCGGGATAACAAAGTCAATTGACTATGCACTTAGACATTTTGGGATTGAAACTGAAAATATAGATTCGTTATGCAAATATATTGGACCTCCACTAATGAATACATTTCAAGAGGGGTATGGTTTTAGCACGGAAAAGGCAAGAGTTGCGATCTCGAAATATCGAGAGTATTTCAGTGTTACGGGAATATATGAAAATATAGTTTATACAGGAATTATAGAGATGTTAGGGAATCTTCAAAATAAACATAAGAAGTTGATGATGGCCACCTCAAAACCAACGGAATTTGCAAATAGAATATTAGAGCATTTTAATCTGACTCAGTATTTTGATTTTGTAGCAGGAAGTGAAATGGGTGGAATAAGAACAGAGAAGGCCGATGTCATAAAGTATGTAATTGAAGAGAACCAAATTTTAGATATTTCAGAGGTTATTATGATTGGAGATCGAAAATATGATATTATTGGTGCAAAAATAGCTGGAATTGATTCTGCAGGAGTGTTGTATGGATATGGAGATAAGGACGAACTCATCCAGGCTGGAGCAGAGTATATCGTTGAAAAGGTTGAAAATATAAATGATTTATTTTAAAGCATGAATTAGTTCCTTGTTTCTATTTGATTCCATATTATAAAAGTATATGACCGACATGAGGCACATAATTGAATGGTGTCATGGTGGAACAGGAAATAGAATACAGTTTACAGGATTGAGGTAAATAATGAATAATAAAAAATATCTGATTAGATTTATACCATGCTTATATGCAAGTTTTGTGATTGGTATGGTCGCACTAGAGATAGGCGTTATTCTTCCATATTTGATGGATGAATTGCAATTAAACTACACACTTATGGGTGGACTTTTATCGATGTTTGCCATCGGAAATCTATTTGCAAGTCCGATTAATTCATATATCATACCAAAGATTGGAAGAAAACCAGCAATTTTAATTTTGTCATCAATGATACCTATTGCGTTTCTATTACTGGCCTTTTTACCAACATATTATTGGCTATATATTATTGTCGCAATGTTAGGACTTGGAAGAGGTTCTATAAGCATATATATATATTCAACTGCAAATGATGATTCACAAGGAAAGCAAATATATGTCCACTGGCTATCCATTATATTTGCAGTAGGGGCGCTTGTGGCGCCATTGCTCACAAATATATTACTTGATTTTAATATGTCGTGGCGTCAGATTATTTTCGTGCTTTTTGGGATAACGGTGTTGGTGCCGATCCTTTTCCTTGTTTCAAAATGTGATGATACCAGTTCTACAGATTACAAATCTACAGATTACAAATCTTCAGATTACAACTTAGCTGAATATGAACAGGCAACATTAGCTAATTCAGGCAATTCGGAAAAGCCTTATTTCAAACGTACTGGTTTTTATGTTTTGGGATGTATCTTGTTTTTTTATATAGGAATGGAAAATTGCGTGAATGGTTGGTTTGTTTCATATTTTAAAGATATGAATATTATGACGGGTGCGTATGCAAATTCATTGGTTTCAATCACATGGATGTTTGTTATCGTAGGACGTTTGACAAGTGCATTCTTATCATCAAAAATGCAGAGGAGACAGATGATTCTAGTAAACTGTATTGGAGCAGCATTTTGCTTCTTACTACTTATTTCTACCAAACAGTTAGGCATCATTACGGCTTCGATTGTTGGATTCGGTTTCTTTTGCGCTGGAATATATCCCACAACAATTTCAAGCAGCAAATCAATCCTTCAAGGATCAGATTCGGGTATGTCTATGTTACTTGCGATAGCAGCAATCGGTGGAATAATTACACCACAACTTGTTGGAATATTTGCGGATCATTTGGGCCTGGTGTCTGCAATTGTTTATCTTGTTATCATAATGATTTGTATGCTCATATTTGCAGTAGTAAACTTTTATAAGAAATATTCTGAAGATATTAAAACTGAATCAATTTAAAATAAGGCGTATCAGCTATAATACAACTGCTGATACGCCTTATTTTTAAGCAGATTAGGAATTAATTTTTCTAAATCATTATCTCGTTAATCTATATTACACAATCACACATCTGCCAAATCTTTATAGTCTGAAATCCCCAAAAAGTTTATATTTTCAAAAGGTTAAATAAAAAAATAAGGAAAAATCAAAAAAACATTCAAAATAGATTGACAAATCTCTTAAAAGTAGTATAGTTATATACATGAGTAGCATACCATATAAGCAAATGATTGATACACTATAAAATTTGTAGAACAGGAGGTAGAAAATAACTTATGAATGAAATGTTGACACAGGAAAAATCTATATATTTGCAAATAAGTGAAATGCTTGAGAATGATATTTTACGTAATATTATTTTAGAAGAAGAGAGAGCTCCAAGTATTAATGAATTAGTAAAACTTTATACAATTAATCCAGCAACAGCAACGAAGGGAATTAATATTCTTGTTGAACAAGGAATACTTTACAAAAAGAGAGGTATTGGAATGTTTGTTGTGAAAGGCGCGAAGGGAAAGATTATGGAAAAAAGAAAAGAAGAATTTTACGATAATTATATTAAAAAATTACTAGTAGAGGCAGCCAGACTTGGAATTGGTCAGGATGAACTTCTAACGATGATTCAAAAGAATAAATAGAAAAGGGGTAATAGAAGATATGAATAATTTGGTTTGCAAGGATATCGTTAAGAAATACGGGAAAAAAGAAGTACTAAATAATGTGAATCTAACCTTGGAAAAAGGAAAAATATATGGATTGATTGGAAGAAATGGAGCAGGTAAGACAACGCTGTTGTCAATAATTTCAGCACAAAATCCAGCTACAAGTGGAACTGTTACATTGGATGATCAACAGGTATGGGAAAATCAAAAAACGTTAGACAAAATTTGCTTCTCAAGAGAATTAAATCCTGTTATGGGAAATGGTGCAGCTGGGTTAAAGATAAAAGAATACTTGAAAATTGCTGCTATGTACTTTCCAAATTGGGATAATGAAATGGCAATAAATCTAGTAAAAGAATTTGAACTCAATGTAAAAGATAGAATTGTTAAGCTTTCAAAAGGTATGATGTCAATGGTTACAATTATTGTAGCAATGGCAAGCAAGGCTGAGTATACATTCTTGGATGAACCAGTATCTGGACTTGATGTTGTTATGCGTGAATATTTCTATAAATTATTGTTAGCGGAATATACAGAAAGTGGAAGAACATTTGTTATATCAACACACATAATCGAAGAAGCGGCAGATGTGTTTGAAGAAGTTATTATAATTAGTGATGGTAAAATCCTTCTGAAGGAAAATACACAGGAACTTATTTCAAAGGCATTTCGCGTTAGTGGAAAAGCAGAAGATGTAGATGCAGTAACTTTGGGACTTAGACTTCATCAGGTGGAAATTACGGGAAGAGGCAAAGGTGTTACTGTAATCTTAGAAGAAGGCCAGAAAATAAGGGGGGGATTTGATGTAAGCATACAGCCTTTGAACCTTCAGAATGTGTTTTTGGCTTTTTGCGGTAAGGGAGAAAAAGGATGAGTAAAAAGAGCAGAATAAACCGTACGCTGAAGTACGGAGTAATATATGCAGAAAAGGTGTTTTCTATAATATTTATAATATCAGCTATTTATGCGTTAATATATTATTTACAAGGCGGGTTTGGTGATATTATTAGTGACTCATTAATGATTCCATTTTACATGGGAGAAATGTGCTTGATTATGTTATTTATAATACAGATAACGAATAAATCAAGATATATTCCACTTTCGATTTCTTTCGGTAGTCTAAGAAAAGAGACGTTTATCGGGATTCAATGGATAAACTTGATTCTCATCGTTCAAAGTATTATTTTGGTTGGAGTATGTTTAATACCAAATCAAAGCATTTCGGGTGAGATGAAATCGATAGGGATATTAATATTTACTTTGATGCTGGTTGCTTTAGGTGGAATAGGACAGCTAATAGCAGCCGTGAGTATTAAATTCGGAAAACTAGGTGGCTTTTTAATTGGTGGTTTACTATTTGCTTTGATTACGTCAGCTATAGTTGTACTTGCATTTGCTGGAGATATTAACACCGATATTACCATAGATTCGTTTCCTTCAAATATTAAGATTTTAGCAATTTTAGTTGCAGTGATTATATATATTTTTGGCTCATATATTAATTATCGTGTATTAAAAAACTATGAAGTGCGAGCATAAGGAGGAATATTGATGTTAAATATAATAAAAAAGCAATTTAAACTTCGTAAAGAAGAGATCATTTTGGCAGGAATAATAGAGTGTGCAGCATTTTTATTAGGTATGATTATACTGGCACTAGTAGTGAAATTTGATAAACCAACAGATACAGTATTTGAATTAGGATCGATTTTTGCATTCTCCAGCACATTATTTACAACATTTATTATGGTATTTGCAACCTTTGGTGTTAGTTTTAATAATGCAATATGCATGGGGAGAACTCGAAAGTCTTTTTTGACATCTTATACGCTTGTGACATTATGTGTTACTTGTGCAATTATTGTAATTGCTCTTTTGTTTAGTATAATTGAAAAATCATTATATACATTCCTATATCCCGATCACATTTTTGGATATGTAGCTGTGAATCATATAACACCATTCATTGTTGTTACAGTTATATTAATAGAAGTCATTGTACCAATGTTTATAGGAACAATC